>Ga0210029_1000247_pt1 | contig 35709 bp, 41 predicted proteins | sample CryGeymeta201521_FD_183985 | JGI IMG/M metagenome (GOLD analysis project Ga0210029, IMG submission 183985) | Groundwater microbial communities from Crystal Geyser aquifers in Utah, USA - Crystal Geyser metaG 2015-21 (SPAdes) (version 2) | ecosystem: Environmental > Aquatic > Deep subsurface >... | reverse complement strand
AATTGCACAGCCCGCGCCCCAAGGCCAGGGCAATTTTGGGCAACTGGGTGGTTTTGCCCGAGCCGGTTTCACCGCAGACGATGATGACCTGGTGCGCCTGCATGGCGGCCATGATTTCTTCGCGGCGGGCGGATACCGGCAGGGATTCAGGGAAATCAATCTTCAACGCATGCATTGGGCGAGTCGCGCCCGTGTTTGGCGCGTTCAAAACCAGCTCACCAGGTCAAAGCTTTTACGACCCTTGATGCGGTAGATCGAAAAGTCATGGGCATCCAAGGTCAGCACGGCCTGCAGGTTAGTGCGTTCGGCCAGGTCTATCAGCGCGAGGTCCGCATAGTCGGGGGCGATGTCGTCGTATTTGACGGCCAATTCAGCAATACGCCGGTGGCTGTGCAGCTCTGGCAGTGCCACCGGCAAGGCGCCGGCGACCACCGCATTCAAAAAGGCGCGCCGCTGGCCACCCGCCAGAAAGAAACACACTTCCACCAACACCGCATCCACCGTCACCAACGGACGCGGCTGGTGCTGCAAAAAAGCCTGCGCCGCCAGGTGATGCGGTTCGCGCGTGTCAAACAATGCAATCAAAAAGCCGCTGTCGGCGATGAGCGTGTCGCGCGCCAGCCTCATGACGCACCTGTGCCGTGGGTCGCATCAGGCTTATTTGTCAAAGAAATAGCCTCTTCGCCCTTGTTCTTGCTGCGTGAGACGCTATTACTTTTAGCATTTTTGGCTGCCGCTTTACGCCGTACGGCCGGCTGAGTCGGGATCACCGCATACGCAGTTTCTGGCTCACTGACCCCCGGCACAGCGCCACTGGCCAGCACCCGCGCACGCAAACGCTCTTTGGAATACGGCCCAGCCCAGTTGGTGGCAGGCGCGGCGCGCGACGCGGCCTGCGCATAGGCCAGCAGCGGATGAACACTATCGGCAGACGGCTTGGCGAACCAGGCCTTCAGGGCAGTCTGAACCACCTGTGATTTGGACATGCCCATGGTTTCGCAAAAGCGGCTCAACTGGCTTTCAACGGGCTCTGGCAGGCGGACGGTGAGGGTCATGATGTGAATTACAAAAGAATCACTTAGTGTATTACATTTATCTTCTTCGATGCAGTCCTTTAACTCAACGTGCAGCACGGGTTCACGTGCTACACTTATCCGAAAGGAGCCGTGCCATGTCCAATTTGACCATTGCTGTTGACGACAACATCATCAAGCAAGCGCGCGTACGTGCCATTCAGCAAGGCACCTCGGTGAGTGCCAAGGTGCGGGAGTTTTTGACAAGTTATGCGCAAGGTACAAGCGCACCCAACCCGCAACTGGCTGCGGGACAGGCGTTGATTGCCACAGCCCGCAGCAGCAAGGCTAACAGCGAAGGGGCAACGTGGACGCGCGACGATGCTTACGACCGCGCGTACCCTGGCGCCGCCAACACCGCTTCAACACCATCATGATTGCATTCTTTGACACCAACATTTTGGTGTACATGCTCGACCACAGCGCGTCGCGCAAGCAAGATGTTGCGATAGATTGTTTCTCAAACGCTGTTCATCACGATACGATCGCGCTGTCCACCCAGGTGCTACAAGAGTTTTACAACATCACAACCCGCAAACTTCGCCCGGCGCTGAGCGCGCAGGAAGCACAACAACAAGTGCGCCACCTCTGCGCCTTCGAAGTGCTTGGTAGCGCTGCCACAACCATCATGACCGCCATGGACATCGTTCAACGCTACCAAATGCAATGGTGGGATGCGCTCATTCTGGAAGCCGCCCTGCGCGCCAAGGCCGATGTGCTCTACACCGAAGACCTGCAACACGGTCAACGTTTTGGCGCGCTGACCGTAGTCAATCCGTTTCTGGCATCCGCCCCGTCGCCCCCCTAACACCTCTCCATTCCAAAGACTTGTCATGTCCTCCGTCTTCAACTTCACCTTTGTCCCGTGGTTCCGCTCGGTGGCGCCCTACATCCACAAGTTTCGCCACCAGACCTTTGTGGTGGGCGTGTGTGGCGAGGCCATCGCGGCGGGCAAGCTGCCCAACCTGGCGCAAGACCTGGCGCTGATTCAGAGCATGGGCGTCAAGGTGGTGCTGGTGCACGGCTTTCGCCCGCAGGTGAACGAGCAACTCAAAGCCAAGGGCCACACGCCGCGCTACTTTGGCGGCATTCGCGTCACCGATGAAGTCGCTTTGGACTGCGCCCAAGAAGCGGCCGGCCAATTGCGCTACGAGATTGAAGCAGCCTTCAGCCAGGGCTTGCCCAACACGCCGATGGCCGGGGCGACGGTGCGGGTAATCTCAGGCAATTTTTTAACCGCGCGGCCGATCGGTATCGTCGATGGCGTGGACTTTCAGCACTCGGGCGTGGTGCGCAAGATTGACACCGCTGGCATCACGCGCTCGCTCGACATGGGCGCACTGGTGCTGATGTCACCGTTTGGTTTTTCGCCCACCGGCGAAGCGTTCAATTTGACGATGGAAGAAGTGGCTACTTCGGTGGCGGTGGCATTGCAAGCCGACAAGCTGATTTTTGTGACCGAAGTGCCCGGCATCGCCACCGACATCGCCCAACCGGTCAGCGAAGACAACCCGATTGACACCGAACTCCCACTTGCCGCCGCTGAAAAATTACTGCGCGATTTACCCGCCGCCGACAAGCCCAGTGACACCGCGTTTTATTTACAGCACTGCGTCAAGGCCTGCAAAGGCGGCGTGGAACGCAGCCACATCATTCCCTTTGCGGTCGATGGCTCGATTTTGCTGGAAGTCTATGTGCACGACGGCATTGGCACCATGGTGGTGGACGAAAAGCTGGAGAGCTTGCGCGAAGCCAGCGTGGACGATGTCGGCGGCATCCTGCAACTGATCGAGCCGTTTGAGAAGGACGGCACCTTGGTCAAGCGCAGCCGCACCGAAATAGAGCGCGACGTGGGCCTGTACACCGTGATCGAGCACGATGGCGTCATCTTTGCCTGCGCCGCGCTCTACGCTTACCCCGAAGCGCGTACCGCCGAAATGGCTGCGCTGACCGTGTCGCCCGACGTGCAAGGCCAAGGCGATGGCGAACGGGTACTCAAGCGCATTGAGCAGCGCGCCAAGCTGGCCGGGCTCGACAGCATTTTTGTGTTGACCACGCGTACCATGCACTGGTTTCTCAAACGCGGCTTTGAGCATGTCGATCCCGAATGGCTACCCGACGCACGCAAACGCAAATACAACTGGGACCGCAAGAGCCAGGTGCTGGTCAAAAAGATCAATTGAACCAAGCGAATCGGGTGAATCTGAGCACGACTTTTGCTTGTATCCACCGCAACTTCAACTTAAAAGGAACAACTTATGAGCTCTCTCAATTTCATCGGTGGCGAAAAAGGTGGTGTCGGCAAATCTGTTCTGGCACGGGTACTGGCCCAGTACTTCATCGACAAAGAGCACCCTTTCATTGGTTTTGACACAGACCGCTCGCACACGTCCTTCACCCGCTTCTACGCCGACTACGCCAGCCCGGTCATCGTCGACAGCTACGAGGGGCTCGACGCCATCGCCAACGCGTTTGAGACCCCGGGTGCAGACGGTGCACCGGTCCGTGTCATCGTGGACCTGGCGGCACAAACTGCTGCACCTCTGGCGCGCTGGATCAAGGACTCTGACGTCTTTGCCGTCATGGCAGACATGGGTGTAGTCGTCAATTTTTGGCACGTTGCAGACGCTGGCAAGGACTCGGTTGACTTGCTCGGCCGTCTGGTCAACACGTTTGAAAGTGGGCCGAACTACATCGTCGTCAAGAATCACGGACGTGGCAGCGATTTCTCCCAACTTGAAACCTCAGCCGCGCTGCAAAAAGCGCTGTCGCTGGGCGCAAAAGTGGTTGAGTTGGCGCAGCTTCACGAAGCCAGCATGCGCAAGATCGACCGGCAGAACGCCAGCTTCTGGGCCGCGCTGAACAACCGTTCTGAATCCGATTCATTGGGGCTGCTGGAGCGTCAGCGCGTCAAAAACTGGCTGAAGAAAACCTATGAAACCTTCGATAGCCTGCCACTGGGAGACTGACGCCACAGCAGCAGCAGCGCCAGCACGCCAAACAGCGTGAAGCAAATGAATGACCAGTTGGCAATGGTGCCACCCAGGAAGGTCCAGTCGACCGCCGAACAGTCGCCACTGCCTTTGAAGATCATCGGGATCACCCGCTGTAGCGGGAACGACTCGATCATGCCGTAAAAATCCCGGCCACAAGTGGCCACTGCCGGCGGATACCACTGCAACCAGCTTTGTCGCGCTGCCACGAAGGCACCAAAAACGGCCGCCAACAGGATCAGCACCGCACCCGCAACATGAATAAATTTTTTGCCGCTAGCGGCCGTCAATGCTGCGAAAGCAGCTACAGATAACAGAGCATAGCGCTGGACAATACACATCGGGCAAGGCTCCAGCCCGGTGCTGTGCTGCAAGTACAGCCCAAAGGCCAGCATAGCCAGACACGTCAAACTGACGAGAGCGAAAACGCGCCGCGGTGTGCGGTCCAGGACAGACAGAACACCTGCCCCCATGCCGGTTATTTGTTGGCTTCGTCCAGCGCTTTGCAAGACGGTGAACACACCGCCTGCGATTTACCCAGGATCTTTTTTGAGACCATCTGGGAGCGGGCGCGGTGCTTGCCACAGAGGAAGCACGACATCGTTGCCGCACCAAAAGAAGTCGCCGCGGTAAAGGGCGAACCCGAGACTTTGGATTTGTAACGCAGGCCATCGGCCACGATTTTGGTTTTGGTATCTGCTTTTGCCATAGGGACGTATTTTACGTCAGCGCGGTGTTGGGTCGCAAAGCTTGCTAAAGTTGCCCTTTTTCCAAGTCAAGCAAAAGGGCAATTCATGGCGCGCACTGTCAAATGCATCAAACTGGGTATCGAAGCCGAGGGGCTGGACTTTCCGCCCTACCCTGGCGAACTGGGTAAACGGCTGTGGGAGAGTGTCAGCAAGCAAGCCTGGGCCGACTGGCTCAAACACCAGACCATGCTGGTCAACGAAAACCGCCTGAATCTGGCCGACGCGCGCGCGCGCCAGTACCTGGCACGGCAAATGGAAAACCATTTCTTTGGCGCGGGCGCTGAAGCCGCGCAGGGTTACGTCCCACCCAAAGCTTGATTCGCCGAATTACCAGCAACTGGCAGCGCCAGCCCTGCTGGCGCGTGGTCGACACCTGTTTCGCCGACGGCCAGTTCTTTTTTGATACCTGGGAGCACTGGCGACAGGACCAGCACCGACCACGCGTCCTCCACTACGTGGCGTTGTGCCCAAGCGCGCCTGACACCCAGCGGCTCGTCACCGCCTGCCAGCAGCGTCTCGGGCGATCGGCCCTGGCCCAAGAGCTCACACCCCACTGGTTTGGCCTGTTGCCGGGGTTTCATCGCTTTTTGCTGTCGGATGGCCGTGTCCTTCTGACCGTCTGCGTGGGTGATGCAATGGCGTCACTACGCCAGCAGGATTTTGCTGCCGATACGCTGCTTGCTTCGCTGGACACGCCCACACAAGCGGCTGGGCTTGACCTGCGCGACGTCTGGTCTGCCAAAGCGCTGGCGTCTTGCTGCCGACACGGCACCGAACTGCTGGCCTACAGGTGCAACCCTGTCGATTGGGCGCAAAGCATCAGGTCGTTGCGCCAGAGTGGCTTCACGATCGATGCGCCTGCGTTGGCGGACACGCAAGCGCAATGCGCCGTCGGTCAATTCGCACCCGATTGGACGCTCAAGACCAGTCGTCGACAGCGCGCCGCCGCCCTACCCGTCCAGCGCTGCGCCGTCGTAGGTGCTGGTCTGGCCGGTACCAGCGTGGCCGCAGCGCTGGCGCGCCGCGGTTGGCAGGTGCAGGTGATTGATCAAGCGGCCACGCCCGCTGCGGGCGCCTCCGGCTTGCCAGTTGGGCTGCTGCTGCCCCACGTGTCGAGCGATGATTGCCTGCTGTCGCGTCTGTCGCGCGCCGGTGTGCGCCTGATGCTGCAAGAAGCCCAACGCAGCTTGAAAAATGGTACTGACTGGGCCGCCACCGGCGTGCTTGAGCGCCAAATCAACGGCACACCGCGTCTGCCAACGCCCTGGCCCGGTGCAGGGCAAGCCTGGTCGCTGCCCAGCGCCCAGGCGCCTGACGGCCGGTTTGATCAAGTGGGCGCCGCACTGTGGCACTCCAAAGCGGCATGGATCAAGCCCGCCGCCCTGGTACGCGCCTGGCTTGGCGAGCAAGGCATCACCTTCATCGGCAACACCCGCGTGACCCGTCTGCAAAAAAGTGGCGGCCTCTGGCAATTGCTCGACGCGTCGGGCGCAGTCTGCGCGCAGGCCGAACAGGTGGTCATCGCCAACGCCTGCGGAGCGAGCGCGCTGCTCCAGGAGACTGCCAAGCAACACCCCACGCTCGCCCAAGCACTGACACATCTGCCACCTGTTCAGGGGATGCGCGGCCTGCTGAGTTGGGCTTTGCATGACCACACGCCCGTGCCGCAAGGCGCTTTTCCGGCGCTGCCCGTCAATGGCTCGGGCGCCATGGTGGCGCATGTTCCGACCGACCAAGGCCCGGCCTGGTTCATGGGATCGAGCTACCAACCGGCAGCACAAGACGAGCGCAGCGATCACGACAACCACCTGCGTAACCTGGAACACTTGCGGCTGCTGTTGCCCAACCTGGCGCTGTCATTGGCACCGACATTTCGAAGCAACGCGGCTCAATCATGGAAAGGCACGCGCTGCGTCTCGCTCGACCGCCTGCCACTGGTCGGACCGCTCGACAACGGCGCCGCACCCAGCCTTTGGCTGTGCGCCGCCATGGGTTCGCGTGGGCTGAGTTTTTCTGTGCTGTGCGCCGAATTGTTGGCCGCACGCATGGGCGCAGAGCCAATGCCGGTGCCTGTGAGAATGGCCCGGGCGCTGGACGCTTTACGAGGATAAATGACCTCTGACCCTTGATATGTAAGCGCTACCAGCTATCAAAATTCAAGCGTTTTGACACCAGTGGAAGTGCCCAACAAACAGACATTGGCCCGTTGATGGGCAAACACACCCACCGTCACCACCCCGGGCCACTGGCTGACACGGGTTTCAAAGTTCAGCGGGTCGGTGATTTGCAAACCGGTAACGTCGACAATGTGCTGGCCGTTGTCGGTGACCAGCGGCGCGCCGTCTTTTAACCGCACCTGCGCTTGCCCTCCCAGCGCGGCAAACTGGCGCAAGATACGCTGCGTGGCCATTGGGATCACTTCTACCGGCAACGGAAATTTGCCCAGCGTTGGCACCAGCTTGGACTCGTCGGCGATGCAGACAAACTGGCGCGACTGCGCGGCCACAATCTTTTCCCGCGTCAGCGCCGCACCGCCGCCCTTGATCATGTAACCACGGCCGTCAATTTCGTCGGCACCATCGATGTAGACCGAGAGCTCTGCTACGTCGTTGCTGTCAAACACCGGGATGCCCAGCGCCCGCAGTCGCTCAGTACTGGCCAGCGAGCTCGACACCGCGCCTTTGATTTGCGCTTTGATTGTTGCAAGCGCGTCGATGAACTTGTTGACCGTCGAGCCAGTGCCCACGCCGACAATCTGGCCCGGCACCACGTACTTCAGCGCGGCCTGGCCAACCAGGGTTTTCAGTTCATCTTGTGACAGTTGCACGACGGGGGCGGCTGGGTTGTATGTCATCTGGGAAAATCCTCGAAGTTGATCAAATTTTTGGGAATTATCCGATGGCACTTGTCCCCTACGCGCTGGCGCGACCGTTTTTATTTGGCTTGGACCCCGAGACAGCGCACGACCTGACGATTGCCTCGCTGTCGATGACGCAGGGCTCGGCGTTGAAATGGGCCTACGCCAGCGGCCGCGTCGACGACCCGGTTGAAGTGGCCGGCCTGCGCTTTCCCAACCGGGTGGGGCTGGCCGCCGGGCTGGACAAAAACGCCCGCTGCATCGATGGCCTGGGGGCCATGGGTTTTGGTTTTGTCGAAGTGGGCACTGTCACCCCGCTGGCGCAACCGGGCAACGCCAAGCCGCGCCTGTTTCGCTTGACGCAGGCGCAAGCCTTGATTAACCGCTTTGGCTTCAATAACGACGGTTTGCAAGCCTTCATCGCCAATGTGTGCCGTTCTGCCAACTACCAGGCGCGCTCCACCGCCAATCAGAACCAAGCGCCCATGCTGATCGGCTTGAACATTGGCAAAAACGCGGTCACACCCATCGAGCGCGCCACGCAGGACTACCTCACCTGCCTGGACGGCGTATACCCGTTTGCCGATTACGTCACCGTCAACATTTCCAGCCCCAACACCAAGAACCTGCGCAGTCTGCAGCGCGACGATGCACTCGACGCCCTGTTGTCGGCCATTTCAGAGCAGCGCGAAGTGCTGGCGCAACGCCACCGCAAACGCACGCCCATCTTCCTCAAGATTGCGCCGGACCTGGACGCGCAGCAGATCGCAGTGATCGCCCAAACGCTGCAACGCTACGGCACCGACAGCCGTGGCCAGGTCAACAACGCCTGGGGTGTCATCGCCACCAACACCACACTCAACCGCGACGCGGTCAAGGGTCTGCCGCACGCTGATGAAACGGGGGGTCTGTCAGGCGCACCGGTGCGCGAGATGAGCAACCAGGTGGTTCGTCAACTGCGCACAGCTTTGGGCACAACGTTTCCCATCATCGGCGTCGGTGGCATCATGAGTGCACGGGACGGGCTCGACAAAATTAATGCGGGTGCCGATCTGGTTCAGATCTACACCGGGCTGATTTACAACGGCCCGGCGCTGGTCAAGGACGCTGCGTTGCTGATCAAGCGCAATGCCGCTAAACTCGCGCCATGACCGCCCCCCGCTTGAAACTGTCGCTCTCATTTTTTAGTCTGTTGACGGCAGGTTTCGCGCACGCTGCACCGGGGCCGGAGGCCGATCCGCTGAACGCCTTTATGGTCGAAAAAGGGCTGGTGTCACAGATTCAACGGGTTGAGGAACGGGCCACGCAAAAGGCGTCCGAGTTGGTCGTTTACGCCATGGGTTTTTTGGGCGTGCCCTACAAACTCGGCGGCAATTCGGTTGAAACCGGGTTCGATTGCAGTGGTTTTGTCAAAGCCATTTACCAGCAAACCGTCGGGCTGATCCTGCCACGCAAAGCGGACGAGCAGGCGTTGGCCACCCAAACCATCGAACGCAGCGACCTGCAACCGGGTGATCTGGTTTTTTTCAATACGCTGCACCGTGCCTTCAGCCATGTCGGCATTTACGTCGGTGACGGCAAGTTTGTGCACTCGCCCAAAGCTGGCGCCGAAGTGCGTATCGAAAGCATGAACGTCTCTTATTGGAAGCGGCGCTTCGACGGCGCCCGGCGCGCGCTCGCCACAGTTTCTGCCGAATCTGACACACCGTCTGCCAGTGCTACAAATTGACGTTGTACCACGCAACTGATTGAGAACTGTTTGCGTCAACGCAAAGTGTTCTGCGCCATTCGCGCTTACAACCAGCCGTCTCTGTCCACAACCCTCGCCAAGGGAAAAACATGAAAAGATGGTTTGGTGCGTTCTGTGTGCTGCTATTTTTGTCCAGTCTGACATTCGCCCAGGGTGGGGTGAAAAAAACCAGGCTGCCGCCACGCTACTACGGCAAAGTTGTCATCCACAATTACTCGGTACAGGCCCGGCTGGCACCGGTGGGTTTCGACCACTGGTTGCACCGCTCCAAATTCACCTGCCGTTTGTGCCACGTTGATCTCGGATTTGCCATGAGCGCCAACGCCACCGACATCAAGGCGGCAGACAACATGAATGGCGACTACTGCGGCGCCTGCCACAATGGCAAATCGAAATTCGACGACAAAAAAATATTTCCCGCCTGTGCGCAGCAACCGGTGGCGGCGGAACAGCAAAAGACCTGCGAGCGCTGCCACTCCGAAGGCAAAGGCATCACGCCCAGCGAAGATTTCTCGACTTTTGTGGCCACCTTCCCAAAAAAGCGCTTTGGCAACGGCATCGACTGGATCGAGGGTGAATCGATGGGCTTGCTCAAACTGGTTGACAGTCTCGATGGTGTCAACAGCAAGAGCAAGCTGTTCAAGAACCCGGGTGATTCAATCATCACACCGCAAGTCAAGGGCATGCCCGACATCATTTTTTCACACGACAAGCACGGCGTCTGGAACGGTTGCGAACTGTGCCACCCCGAGGTGTTTCCCTCGGTCGAAAAAGGCAAGGCGGCGGTGTACTCCATGAACGAAATTTTTGAAGGCAAGTACTGTGGCGCCTGTCACGGCAAAGTCGCCTTCCCGATGGTGGAGTGCCAGCGTTGCCACGCCAAACCGGTGGCATCCAATTGAACCAATGCGGGGCCCCCATGGTCAACCTCCAACTTGTCAATAGGTTAAAACTGCTGGCGACCACCGCACTAATGACCCTGACGCCACTATCGTTTGCAGCAGAGTTTTGGGATCTGCCACCGGAGGTACCGCCTGAACAATATGGCAACATCCTGATCAACCGCCTGTCAGAGAAAAACTCGGTTAAACCGGCCACGTTTTCGCATTGGCTGCATCGGCGCAAATACACTTGTCGGGTCTGCCACTTCGAGCTGGAATTCAACATGAAAGCCAACACCACAGAAATTACCGAGGCGGCCAACCGCCAAGGGCAATTCTGCGGCACCAGCGGCTGTCACGACGGTGTCAAAACATTTGGCCACACCGACGTTGCCGACTGCAATAAATGCCACAACGGCGATACCAATTACAGCAAAGCACGGTTTGCCACGCTGGCCAAATTGCCCAAAGCGGACCACGGCAACAAGATCGACTGGGGCATGGCGCTGAACCGCGGCCTGATGGTGCCTAAAAAATACCTTACTCTCAAGCCTGACACGCAGGTGACCTTCAAGGAAACACTGGTGCTCGAATCCGAATGGATGGGCATCCCACCGGCTGTCTTTTCGCACACGCCACACGTCTGGCAGCTCGATTGCAGCAACTGCCACCCCGACCTCTTCAACGTCAAGAAAAAAACCACGCAGCACTTCACCATGGTGGCCAATTTGCAGGGTGAATTTTGTGGTGTCTGTCACATGAACGTGGCCTTCCCGATGGCTGATTGCAAACGCTGCCATCCGGCCATGCAGTAAGCGCATGCAGATCGTTCAAACACTGGCCGCCGTTGATCTGGGTTCCAACAGCTTCCGCCTGGAAATTGGCAGGGTCGAACAGGGCCACTACGTCCGTCAGTCCTACCTCAAAGAAACCATTCGACAAGGCAGCGGGCTTGACGGCAACGGTTGCCTCACAGAGGACGCCATGCAGCGCGGCTGGGACTGTCTGGCGCGCTTCGGCGCGCGCTTGCAAGGTTTTGACCCGGCAAACGTGCGCGCCGTGGCAACCCAGACATTGCGCGAAGCCCGCAATCGCGAAACGTTTATCGCCACCGGCAACCGGTTGCTGGGTTTTCCGATCCGCGTGATTGCGGGCGACGCGGAAGCCGCGCTGATTTACCAGGGCGCAGCCCAAACCATCGCCAACGACAACGAAGCCCGGCTGGTCATTGACATCGGTGGGCGCTCAACCGAACTGATTCAGGGCACCGGCATGCAGGCCCAGCACGCCGTGTCGTGTCCGGTTGGCAGCGTCGCCTGGTCGATGCAGTTCTTTGCCAGCGGCGAGTTTTCCGTGCCCGCATTCGCAGCGGCGCAGAGCGCGGCGAATGCGACCCTGCGCGAGGCCTGTGCACCCTTCATGACCGGGCAATGGGATCGCGCCTACGGCTCGGCGGGCACCGTCAACGCGGTGGTCGACGTGCTCACCTATTCAGGCTGGCCAAGTGGCCATGTCAGTCGCGCTGGCCTGGACTGGTTGCTGGCGCAACTGCTGGCGGCGGGCCACATCGATCGGCTGGATTTGCCGGGTCTGCGTGCCGACCGCAGACCAGTCATCAGCGGCGGCCTGAGCGTGCTGCGCGCCCTGTTTGATCTGCTGGGCATTACCCGACTGGAGCAATGCAGCGGCGGCTTACGCCACGGCCTGCTGCTGGAAATGATGAAAAAAGCCCGGTAACGACCGGGCTCTCAAAAGTGGGCGCGACACCAGGCCGCGCTTTTCACTGTCACATATTGTCAATCATCACCTGGCCGAAGCCGGAGCAGCTGACCTGAGTGGCGCCGTCCATCAAACGGGCAAAGTCGTAGGTGACTTTCTTGCTCTTGATCGAGCGGCCCATCGACGTGATGATCGCATCCGCAGCTTCGGTCCAGCCCATGTAGCGCAGCATCATTTCAGCCGACAGAATCTCTGAACCCGGGTTCACATAGTCTTTGCCAGCGTATTTGGGTGCCGTGCCGTGAGTCGCCTCAAAGCAAGCCACAGCGTCCGACAGGTTGGCGCCAGCGGCAATGCCGATGCCACCCACTTGCGCAGCCAGTGCGTCAGAGATGAAGTCGCCATTCAGATTCATCGTCGCGATGACGCTGTAATCGGCCGGACGCAACAGGATTTGTTGCAGGAAGGCGTCGGCGATGCAGTCTTTCACAACAATGTCTTTGCCCGTCTTGGGGTTCTTGAATTTGCACCACGGGCCGCCGTCGATGAGTTCGGCGCCAAATTCTTTTTGCGCCAGCGCGTAGCCCCAGTCACGGAACGCACCTTCAGTGAATTTCATGATGTTGCCTTTGTGCACCAGCGTCACGTTGGGTTTGTCATTGTTGATCGCGTACTGGATGGCCTGGCGCACCAGGCGCTCGGTACCTTCACGTGACACCGGCTTGATGCCAATACCCGACGTGTTGGGGAAGCGGATCTTGGTGACACCGAGTTCTTCTTGCAGGAACTTGATGAGTTTTTTGGCTTTGTCGGACTCGGCATCAAATTCAATACCGCAATAGATGTCTTCGGTGTTTTCGCGGAAGATCACCATATTGGTCTTTTCAGGCTCTTTCACCGGGCTGGGCACGCCTTCAAAATACTGAATCGGGCGCAGGCAGACGTACAGGTCAAGCTCCTGACGCATAAACACATTAAGCGAACGGATGCCACCGCCAATGGGTGTGGTCAACGGTCCCTTGATGGAAACCACGTATTCTTTCAAGGCTTCAACGGTTTCAGCGGGGAACCAGACATCTGGCCCATACACCTGGGTTGCCTTTTCACCGGCGTAAACCTCCATCCAGTGAATCTTCTTCTTGCTGCCGTAGGCTTTGGCAACAGCGGCATCCACCACCTTGATCATCACCGGCGTGATGTCAAAACCGGTACCGTCACCAACGATGAACGGAATGATCGGCTGGTCTGGCACGTTCAATGAATTGTCAGCATTGACGGTAATTTTTTGGCCTTGGGCAGGAACCTTGATGTGCTGGTACATGTAATGAAGTCTCCGTTGGTTGATCACAAATCGTGTTTATGAGCCGGACATGAAAAGGTGCTCGACCCGGGGTTGCCCCTAAACTTTTTAATTCTAGTGCGGATAAGTTACCGATTTCTGTCAAATAAATGGCCGGTTACCCCCAATAGCTTGACTCACCTCAACAAAGTCGGTTTTTTATCTGGACGTGCCTCAGACCAGCGGGTTGGCGCAAAAAACCATCACGACCGGACTTTTTTTTCACCTCGGCAACCCGTCAGCATTTGTCGCTACGAAAATGGCGTTATGAAACCCATGAAAAATGCCTTTTTTTGCTTGGTCGCATGCTGTTGCAGCACGTTGAGCTGGGCGCAAAACGCGCCGCAGCTTGACCTGCCACGCATCCAGATCACCGCCGGCATGTATTTGATCGACACCCAGGTTGCCGCGACACCAGAACAACGTTCCACTGGCCTGATGCATCGCCGCCAGATGCCCGCCGGTGAAGGCATGCTATTCGTGTTCAATTTTCCAAGCGAGCAATGCTTCTGGATGAAAAACACGCTGATCCCGCTGACCGCAGCGTTTGTCGCCGACGACGGCACCATCGTCAATCTGGCCGACATGAAGCCGCTGACTACCAACTCGCATTGTTCCGCCAAACCGGTCCGCTACGTGCTGGAAATGAACCAGGGCTGGTTCGACAAAAAGGGCATCAAGGCTGGCTTCAAGCTCGCTGGCCGTCCTTTTGCAGCCAGATAACACTATAAATTTAACAGCGTTCTGCGCTTATTCAACAAGGTCTGGCGGCCAATTCACCATAAAAAAACCACCCGGAGGTGGCTTTTTTATGTACGGTCGCGAAATCAGCCGAAGTTCTTCTCGGCAAACGACCAGTTGACCAGCTTGTCGAGGAAGGTTTCAACGTATTTCGGACGCGCGTTGCGGTAGTCGATGTAGTACGCGTGTTCCCACACGTCGACCGTCAGCAACGCCTTGTCGGCGGTAGTCAGCGGTGTGCCTGCGGCGCCCATGTTGACGATGTCAACCGAGCCATCGGCCTTTTTTACCAGCCAGGTCCACCCGGAACCAAAGTTGCCGACCGCAGACTTGACAAACGCTTCCTTGAACGCGGTGTAGCTGCCCCACTTGGCGTTGATGGCTAGAGCCAGCGCGCCCTTGGGTTCGCCGCCGCCGTTGGGCGTCAGACAATTCCAGAAGAAGGTGTGGTTCCAGACTTGCGCGGCGTTGTTGTAGATACCGCCACTGGCCTTCTTGACGATGGATTCGAGGTCCAACGCCTCAAACTCGGTGCCCTTTTGCAGGTTATTCAGGTTGACCACATACGCGTTGTGGTGTTTGCCGTGGTGGTATTCCAGAGTCTCCTTGGAGTAATGCGGCGCCAGGGCGTCGATGGCAAAAGGCAGTGCGGGCAAGGTATGTTCCATGGTGTCCTCTCGTGGATAAAGTGTTGAGCCAACAAATTGTAAAAACAATCACTGCGGCACGCGCGTGACGGTCAAATCAACCGTGCCGTCAGCAAGGGTAGCGCAGATCGCTTGGCCCACTTGGGCCTGGCGCGTGCGCGTGATCGCCTGCCCCCGGGCGTCGGTCAGCCAGGCGTAGCCCCGCTCCAGCACCAGATGCGGGTCCAGCAGTTCCAGGCGCAGGGCGGCACGCTCCAGTCGTTGACTTTGTACCTCCAGCCCGCGGCGCAGGGCGAGCGGCAAATCAGCGCTGACACGCGCAAGATCTTGCGTGTGCTGCTGCAGCGCAAAGCGCATACCGGCTTGCAAGCCATGCGCACAGGTACGCAGGCGCAACTGCTGCGTCGCCAATCGTTGCGACGGCCGCCCCAGCCGCGCCGCGGCATTGTCGAGTCGCTGGTGCTGACGGTCGAGTACGCGCTCAAGCGCGCCCTGCAAGCGTCGTTGCACTTCGTCAAGCGCGCCCAGCCAGGTCTGACGCGGCTGCGCCACCAGCTCAGCCGCAGCCGTGGGCGTCGGTGCGCGCAGGTCAGCGCAAAAGTCGGCAATGGTGAAATCGGTCTCGTGGCCGACGCCGCAGACCACGGGCACCGGGCTTTGGCTGATGCAACGCGCCAATTGCTCGTCGTTGAACGCCCACAAGTCTTCCAGGGCGCCACCGCCACGCACCAACAAAATGACATCGACGACCGGCAACGACGCACTCTGCCCCCGTCTTTTAGGAGTCAAATTAGCCTCTAGCCCTTGCCCTGACTGCGCAAGCAGATATAGTTTTGATAGCGATTCGATCAACGCCGCTGGCGCGCTGGCGCCTTGGACGCTGGCAGGCACCAGCACTACCGGAATATGCGGCACGCGCCGCTGTAACGCCGTCACTACATCATGCAGTGCAGCGGCGCCCAGCGACGTAACCAGGCCGATGGCGCGTGGCATCAGCGGCAACGGCTTCTTGCGTTGCGCGTCAAACAGGCCCTGCGCCTCCAATTTGGCCCTGAGCTTGAGGAATTCTTCAAACAGACTGCCCTGCCCGGCGCGACGCATATCTTCCACGATCAACTGCAAATCACCGCGCGGCTCGTAAACACCGAGCTTGCCGGTGACCTCCACCAGTTCGCCGTCGCGCGGCGCAAACGCCAAGCCACTGGCCGCACGCTTGAACATCGCACAGCGCAGTTGCCCGGCGCTGTCTTTCAGCGAGAAATAGCAGTGACCGCTGGCCGCGCGCGACCAGCCCGAGATCTCACCGCGCACGTTGATCGGGTTAAAACGGGCCTGCAAAGCGTCGGCCACCGCACGACACAGCGCACCGACGGCCCAGACGCGCGGCGCGACGTTCAGATTTTGTAGCGCGTTATCCATGCGTCAACGCCCCCACAACGGGTGCCGCTGTGGCCAGGCACAGCAAAGTCTTCCACAGAAACGGGGTGGCACAGCAGGCCCAAAACAAGGAGCGAGTAATCGCGAAGTTTCGTTGCAACTCATTGATTTAATTCGTTTTTTATATGCTCAAAATTTGATCAATCTGCGCAAAGCCAGCAAATTAGCCGCTGCCAGGCACTTGCACCGCTTGTTCTCCACAAAGTTATCCACAGAATATGTGATCTTCCAGCCGGTCAATGCCGCTTCACGCTGCGCCATAATCCCGCAGCATTGTGCAACGCCATCATCACGCGGCATTTTCACCAAGCGGGGTATCTCTTTGATTTCCATCATACAAGCTGCAGGCTGGCCGATCTGGCCCTTGATCGCCTGCTCCATTCTGGCGCTGGCGTTGGTGATCGAGCGCTTCGTCACCCTCAAGACCTCCAAGGTGGCGCCACCCAAACTGCTCGAAGAAGTGCTGATGGTGACTCGTACCACCGTGCCGGGCGCCGAGGTCGTCAAGCAGCTCGAAGCCAGCTCCGCGTTGGGCGAAGTGCTCGCCAGTGGCCTGAAAACCCTCAACACCAATCCGCGTTGCAGCGATGCCGACCTGCACGACAGCATGGAGTCCACCGGTCGCCTGGTCGCACACCGGCTGGAACGCTACCTCAACGCGCTGGCGACCATCGCATCAGCCGCGCCGTTGATGGGCTTGTTTGGCACCGTGGTGGGCATGATCGAGATTTTTGGCTCGCAGTCGTCCAACGTCGCCACTGGCGGCAACCCGGCACAACTGGCGCACGGCATTTCAGTGGCGCTGTACAACACCGCGTTCGGCTTGATCATTGCCATCCCGTCGCTGATCTTCTGGCGCTACTTTCGCGCCCGGGTCGACGAATACCTGCTGACGCTGGAACTGGCCGCTGAAACCCTGTCGCGCCACCTCAATAACCTGCGGCGCTGATTTGCCATGGCCATGAATTTCCGCCCGCGCCAGAAAGAAGAGCCCGAGATCAACTTGATCCCATTCATCGACGTGCTGCTGGTGGTGCTGATCTTTTTGATGTTGTCAACCACCTACAGCAAATTTACCGAACTGCAACTGCGCCTGCCCACCGCTGATGTCGACGCCCAGCGCGATTACCCCAAGGAAGTGCTGGTTTCGGTCAACGCCGAAGGCGGCTACACCGTCAACCGCCAGCCGGTCATCGGCCGCGGTGTGACTGATCTGGCCAGCGCCATCCAGGCCGCCGCCAAGGCGGGCAAAGAGTCGGTGCTGATCATCTACGCCGACGCCACGGCGCGCCACCAGTCGGTCATCACGGTGATGGAAGCGGCGCGGCGTGCCGGTCTGTCACAAATCACCTTTGCCACCCAATCTTCTGGCGCAGCCGCGGCGCAATAGGCGCCATGTCGGGCCACCACCGGGCTGCCCAAACCGCACACCATGAGAGCCACCACCCAACGACCTGTCTGGCAAACGCAGTTGTTGCTGGCTTGGCAAAAACGCGGCACGTTGGCCTGGCTGCTGTGGCCGCTGTCGCTGGTTTACCGCACGCTGGCTGGTCTGCGGCGCATGACGTACCGCAGCGGCTGGCTGACCACGCAAGCGCTGCCGGTGCCGGTGATCGTCGTCGGCAACGTCATCGCGGGCGGTGCTGGCAAGACGCCGATCGTCATTGAGCTGGCGCGCCACCTGCAACAGCGCGGGCTTCACGTCGGCGTCATCAGCCGGGGCTATGGACGCACCACGCCGGGGTGCCGCGCGGTGACGGTGGCGGCGTCGGCGCAAGACGTCGGCGACGAACCGGCCCTGATCCACAGACGCACCGGTGCGCCTGTTTTTGTTGGCGAACGCCGCATCGAGGCCGCGCACGCCTTGTTGTTGGCGCACCCAGACACCCAGATCATCGTCAGCGACGACGGTTTGCAGCACCTGGCGCTCCCACGCGATCTGGAGGTCGTCGTCTTTGACGACCGGGGCCTGGGTAACGGCTTTTTACTGCCTGCAGGCCCGCTGCGCGAACCCTGGCCGCGCCACGCAGGTGCAGGTCTCGTGCTGCACACCGGCCAGCATCCGCAGCTGGGTGGCTTTACCCTGACGCGGCGGCTGGCCGACCATGCCCTGCGCGCGGACGGCAGCACCGTGCCGCTGGCCGACGTGGCCGCCAGCGCGACATTGCCCGTGCTGGCGCTGGCGGCCATTGCCCGGCCAGAAGCTTTTTTTGCCATGCTGCGCGCCCAGGGTGTGCAACCGACGCAGCTGCTGGCGTTGCCAGACCACTTTGATTTCAGTAGCTTGCAGCCCAGTCAATACAAGGGCTATCGGCTTATTTGCACCGAAAAAGACGCTGTCAAACTGTGGCCCTTGTGTCCGGATGCGCTGGCCGTGCCGCTGATCTGCGACTTGCCCGACGCGTTCTGGCAGGCGTTTGACCTGCGCCTTGAACATCGTTTTGAGCCGCTATCATTGCCCCATGGACACACGACTACTTGAACTGCTGGTTTGCCCGGTCACCAAGGGACCGCTGCAATACAACCGAGAGAAACAGGAGCTGACCTCGCGCAGCGCCCGCCTGGCCTACCCGGTGCGCGACGGCATTCCGATCCTGCTCGAAAACGAGGCGCGTACTCTCACCGACGAGGAACTCGGGCTGTGAATTCCGTCGGGCGCTCGGCCGAAAAACCCGGCCTGTGAGCTTCATCGTCCTGATTCCAGCGCGGCTGGCCTCCACCCGCCTGCCCAACAAGCCGCTGGCCGACATTGGCGGCGTGCCGATGGTGGTGCGCGTGGCGCAGCGCGTTCTCTCGGTCACCGGCGAAAAGCCGCGCGTGGTGGTGGCAGCCGATAGCCCCGCCATCGTGATCGCCTGCCGGGCGCACGGCGTAGATGCCGTGCTGACCCGCGCTGACCATCCGTCCGGCTCCGATCGCCTGGCCGAAGCCTGCGCGCTGCTTGGCCTGGCCGACGACGAGATTGTGGTCAACGTGCAGGGTGACGAGCCGCTGATTGACCCGGCGCTCGTTGCTGGCGTTGCCAATTTATTGCAAAAAACACCGCTAGCCCATATGAGCACTGCTGCATACGCTATTGAGTCAGTAGCAGATTTTCACAACCCGAACGTCGTCAAGGTGGTGCTTGATGCGCAGCACATGGGCCTGTATTTCAGCCGCGCCCCAATCGCCTACCCGCGCGACGCGCCCATGCAGTTGCCGCAGCCGGCGCCGCTGCGCCACATTGGCATTTACGGTTACCGCGTTGGCTTTCTGCGGCAATTTCCCACTTTGCTGCAGTCGCCGCTGGAGCTGACCGAATCGCTGGAGCAACTGCGCGCGCTCTGGCACGGCTATCGCATCGTGGTGCACATTACCGCGCACGCCCCCGGTGCTGGCGTGGACACGCCCGAAGATCTGGAACGCGTGCGCCAACTGTTGACAAAGGTCAAAACCTTGTAAGCGATGTAAGCGATGGCGCGCTTTTCGCGTGATAACCTCAAGAAGTATCGCGCAGAGCCGCTCCCGCATCTCCAATGCGCCGCGCTGCCGCTACTTTTTTCCATAACAAAACCCGAGGACAAACATGAAACTGATTTTGTTGGGCGCACCCGGTGCTGGCAAAGGCACACAAGCCACCTTCATCTGCCAAAAATACGGCATTCCGCAAATTTCCACCGGCGACATGCTGCGCGCTGCTGTCAAAGCCGGTACCCCGCTGGGCGTGCAGGCCAAACAGGTGATGGACGCGGGCGGCCTGGTCAGCGACGACCTGATCATCAACCTGGTCAAGGAGCGCATTGCCCAAGCCGATTGCGCCAACGGTTTTCTGTTTGATGGTTTTCCGCGTACGATTCCGCAAGCCGACGCGATGAAGGCCGCCGGCGTGAAGCTGGACTACGTGTTAGAGATTGACGTGCCGTTTGATGCCATCATCGACCGCATGAGTGGCCGTCGCTCGCACCCGCCGTCAGGGCGCACCTACCATGTCAAGTTCAATCCGCCCAAAGTCGCGGGCGTGGATGACGTAACAGGCGAGCCACTGGTGCAACGCGATGACGACAAAGAAGAAACCGTCAAGAAACGCCTGGAGGTCTACAGCGCGCAAACGCGTCCGCTGGTGGACTACTACAGCAACTGGGCCAAGGCCGACCCGGCTGCAGCCCCCAAATACCGCGCCATCAGCGGTACCGGTAGCGTCGAGGACATCACCGCCCGCGCGTTTGCGGCGCTGGCTGGCTGAGCTTTTTCAGTCTTTGCAAAGCGCCTGATGCCCGCGAGGGTGTTAGGCGCTTTGTTTTGCAACGTCAGCGTCCCATCAAATCCAGCATCAACGCCACACGCGCCTTGACCGGCGACAAGCCGTCAGAGGACGCAAATTCGCTTTTGGCCGCTGGCAGCACCCGCCCGTTGGCGCAACGGGTGGTTCGCACGACGCGCACCCCGGCTTGCAGCGCCCGGCGCAATGCGGCCTCCAGGTCTTTGTGAATCGTGCCGTTGCCGGTGCCGGCCACCACCAAGCCGCGCAGCGGTGATGCGTCGGGCGAGCAGCGCAGCAACGCGTCCACCACTGCGCCGTCGCAACCGGCGTAGTTCATGACCACTTCAACCCGTGGCCAAGTGCTGACAAACGCTATTTTTTCAATAGCTTCTTGCGCTTTTAATTCAGGGGCTAGAGGCCAATTTCTTAATAATCGGACAGCACCCTCTTCAACATACGCCAACGGCCCGGCATCGCCTGAGGTGAAAGCAGCGGGCTGGTAGGTGTGGTTCTTTTGCACGTCCAGCGCAGCATGTACGCTGCCAGCACACACGGCAACCACGCCGTGGGCACCGGCACGCAAAGCGACGGTCACCGCCTCTTTGAGGTTTTGCGGACCGTCTGGCGACAGACTTGATGCCGGGCGCATGGCGCAAGTCAACACCACTGGCTTGGAATTGATCAGCCTGGCTGGCAAGACGGCATGCAGGAAATAGGCGGTTTCTTCCAGCGTGTCGGTGCCGTGGGTAATAACAAGCCCGGTCACGTCGGGCTGCGACAAGTGGGCAGACACGCGTCGCACCAGGGTCTGCCAGATGTCAAAGCGCATGTCTTTGCTGTCCACCTGCGCTACCTGCTCGCTCAGCAAAGCATGGCCTTGCAAAAGGCTGGATAAGCCAGGCACAGCATCCAGCAGCTGCGCCACACCTACCTGTGCAGCGGTGTAGCCAATGTTGTCAGCCGCATTGCTGGCGGTACCAGCAATGGTGCCGCCGGTACCCAGCACAACAATTTTTTTTGCGTTTTTTTCGGAATTCACTTGCACTCTTTTAAAAACTGATTAAAAATACAGTTACTGGATATGAAAACAGTGTTTTTTAACCAGTTGTGTTTGCCACAAAACCATTTCAGGAGTCGCCATGCTCAGCCGCCCCAAATTGACCGAACGCCAGCTACAGATCCTTGATCTTATCCAGCGCGCCATCGCCCGCACCGGCGCCCCCCCCACCCGCGCTGAAATAGCCACCGAACTGGGTTTCAAATCGGCCAACGCGGCTGAAGAACATTTACAAGCCCTAGCGCGCAAGGGTGCCATTGAGCTGGTCAGCGGCACCTCACGCGGCATTCGGCTGCATGGTGATGCCATGCGCTCCATCAACGCCGCACGCAGTGCCGAGTTTGCATCACCACTGGCCGCGCTGGCGCAGTTGGCGCTGCCGCTCATTGGCCGGGTGGCCGCCGGTTCACCCATACTGGCGCAAGAGCATGTCGATCAAACCTACTATGTTGAAAGCAGCCTGTTTGCACACAAGCCAGACTACCTGCTCAAGGTGCGTGGCATGTCGATGCGCGACGCCGGCATCATGGACGGCGACCTGCTGGCCGTGCAGACCACGCGCGACGCCAAAAACGGCCAGATTGTCGTCGCGCGTCTAGGCGACGAGGTCACCGTCAAACGCTTCATGCGCACGCCGCGCTGCATTGAGCTGCACCCGGAAAACCCCGACTACCAGACCATCGTCGTCGAACCCGGCGAACCGTTCGAAATCGAAGGCCTGGCCGTTGGCCTGATCCGTAACACCATGATGATGTGAACACCATGAATAACACAAACGCTCCCGTTTCATTGGCAGCGGTGATGAAATCGCTGCTGCGCTGGCTGACGGCAACACCCCAGCCTTGCAACACTGGCACCCGTGTACCAACAACCACACTGCGCAGCCAACTGATCCAGTCGACACCCAACGCCGCACCCCACCCTGTCCAGACCCGGCCGCTGCGTGTGCTCCAGGTCATGGAAATCGGCCAAGGCGGCCGACTTCCCGGGCGCTTGCGCATTTCCGGGCGCATGGCCGACGTGTGTGCCGAGCTTGACCGGCTGGCCGCGCGCGAGGCACTGCTGGGCTGACAATCGCCAGTTGTAAAAATTTGCAGTTGAGGTTACCTGCGGCTGGCAAGCGCCGCATGTCAGGGCACAATCGGCGTTATGCATATTGTGATTCTCGACGACTACCAAGACGTTGTGCGCAAACTCGCCTGCGCTGAAAAACTGGAACCCTACCAGGCCAAGGTTTTCACCAATACGGTCAAAGGCTTGGGGCAACTCTCCGTGCGACTCAAAGACGCCGACGTCATCGTGCTCAACCGCGAGCGTACCCACCTGCCGCGCGCGCTGATCGACAAGCTGCCGCGCCTCAAGCTGGTGTCCCAGACCGGGCATGTCGGTGCCCATCTGGACGTCAATGCCTGTACCGAACGCGGTATTGCGGTGGCCGAAGGCGCTGGCTCGCCGGTGGCACCTGCCGAGCTGGCCTGGGCGCTGATCATGACGGCCATGCGGCGGCTGCCGCAGTACATCGGCAACCTCAAACACGGTGCCTGGCAACAGTCCGGACTCAAATCGGCCAGCATGCCACCCAATTTTTGTCTGGGTACCACGCTCAGGGGTCGCACACTGGGCATCTGGGGTTACGGGCGCATCGGCCAGCTCGTCGCCGGCTACGGCCGGGCGTTTGGCATGCGCGTGGTCATCTGGGGCCGGGCGCCATCACGCGAGCGCGCTGCACTCGACGGCTTTGAAGTCACCGCCACGCGTGAGGAACTGTTTGAGCAGTCCGACGTGTTGTCGCTGCATTTGCGCCTGAACGAAGACACCACTGGCGTCGTGCGGCAGGAAGACCTCTCGCGCATGAAGCCGACCGCCATGCTGGTCAACATCTCACGCGCCGAGCTGATTGAGCCAGACGCCTTACTGGCCGCCCTGAACCGGGGCCGTCCCGGCATGGCCGCCATTGACGTCTACGAGTCAGAGCCTATTTTGCAAGGGCACGCGCTCTTGCGGCTGGAAAACTGCGTCTGTACGCCGCACATTGGCTACGTTGAACTCGACAGCTACGAGATGTACTTTGGCGCCGCTTTTGAGAACGTGGTCAATTTCATCAAGGGCCGCCCCACCAACATCATCAATCCAGGTGCCTTGCAGGTGCGACGTTAGCGCTGACTGCAGACACGCAGGTGACAGCCGGTCTCACAGCGCTTGCCAATTGCGCGTAACAATAGCGCATGAGCGAGCCCATCCTCACCCTTGAAGAACGCGCTGCAATCAATGCCGGGCGCTGGTTTGCCAGCTTGTCACCGTCGCTGCGACACGACATTCTGCGCTGCGCCTACGTGCGCCGCTACCAGGACGGCGACCTGATCACTGCGCGTGGCGATCAGCCACAAGAGTGGATCGCCTGCGCCAAGGGCGCGGTGCGCGTCAGTTCCACCGCCATCTCTGGCAAGCAAATCACCCTGACTTATGTTGAACCCGGCATCTGGTTTGGCGATGTGGCGATTTTTGACGGCGACCGCCGCACGCACGACGCCTACGCCCATGGCGACACCACCGTGTTGTGCGTCGCCCGTGCCGACTTCACCAAAATACTGGCCCAGCATAGCGAGCTGTACGAGGCGCTGCTGCGCCTGCACGCCAGGCGCATCCGCCAGTTGTACGGCCTGGTGGAAGACCTCAACACGCTGCCGCTGCGCGCGCGCCTGGCCAAACAACTGCTGCACCTGGCGCGCTCGTATGGCGTGCCCTCACTCAGCGACAGCGCTGAGGTGCGCATCGGGCTACAACTGGCGCAAGAAGAGCTGGCGCAGCTGCTGGGCGCCTCGCGCCAGCGCGTCAACCAGGAGCTCAAAACCCTGGAGCGCGAAGAAATCATCCGGATCGAACTCGGCGGCGTCGTTATTCGCAACCGCGCCGCACTGATGCGCATCACCGAAGCCGATCATCAATAAGCGCCTTTGCACCCAGACCACCATGACACAACAGGAAGATTACTCCGGCACACGCGCCATCACCCCGGCACAAGCCTTTGACCAGGACGCACTGGCGCGCTGGCTGACGCACAACCTCGCGGGCTTTGTTGGCCCGCTCAGCATCCAGTCTTTCAAGGGCGGCCAGTCCAACCCGACCTACCAGCTCATTACGCCGACACAAACCTATGTGATGCGCTCCAAGCCCGCGCCCGTGGCCAAGCTACTGCCGTCGGCACACGCCATCGAGCGTGAATTCGCTGTGATGCGCGCGCTGGCCCACACCGACGTACCGGTACCAGCGATGCTCTGCCTGTGCGAGGACGAATCGGTCATTGGCCGCGCTTTCTACATCATGTCGATGGTCAGCGGGCGCATCTGGTGGGACCAATCCTTACCCGCGCAAACGACCGCTGGGCGCGCTGCCATTTACGACGAGATGAACCGTGTGATCGCCGCACTCCATACGGTGGACTACCAGGCCATTGGTCTGGCCAACTACGGCAAACCGGGCAATTATTTTGAGCGCCAGATCGGCCGCTGGAGCAAGCAGTACAGCGCCTCGATCACCGAACCCATTGCCGAGATGGACCGGCTGATGGACTGGCTGCCAGCGCACATTCCGGCGATGGCGCGCGACCCGGCGATGGTCAGCATCGTGCACGGTGACTACCGCATGGACAACCTGGTGTTTCACCCAACCGAGCTTCGGGTGATTGCAGTGCTCGACTGGGAACTGTCCACCCTGGGCCACCCGCTGGCCGATTTCAGTTACCACTGCATGGCCTGGCATATTCCGCCGGGTGCGTTCCGTGGCATCGGCGGCCTGGACCTGGCCAACTTGGGCATTCCTGCGCAGGACGACTACATTCGCAGTTACTGCCACCGCACCGGTCTGGCCACACCCGGGCAATTGGCCGCCGACTGGTCTTTCTACATGGCTTACAACCTGTTTCGCATGGCCGCCATTCTGCAAGGCATAGGCAAGCGCGCGCAGGACGGTACCGCTGCCAGCGCCCAGGCGCTGCGCGCAGCCGCCGGAGCGCGCCCGCTGGCCGAACTGGCATGGCAGTTTGCACAGCGGACTTAGTATATCTTTAATAGCTTATAGCGCTTTATTTATAAGGGCTAGAGCTTGTTTTCTTATCTAATTTTTTTACCCTTTCCCACCCAGCGAGACCACCATGGACTTTGACTACTCCCCCAAGACCAAGGAACTACAAGCCAAGTTGCTGCGCTTCATGGACGACTACGTTTACCCCGCAGAAGGTGCGTACCACGCCGAAATTGAAGCCAACACTGCCGCTGGCAAGCGCTGGACCCCGCTGCAAACCATCGAAGCCCTCAAACTCAAAGCGCAAGAACAAGGCCTGTGGAACCTGTTCTACCCGGTCGACAGTGCGCAGGCCGGTGGCATAGACGCAGGTGCCGGCCTGACCAACCAGGAATACGCGCCACTGGCCGAAATCATGGGTCGGGTACTGTGGAGCAGTGAGGTCTTTAACTGCTCGGCGCCTGACACTGGCAACATGGAAACCATTGCCCGTTATGGTTCTGTGCAGCACAAGCAGCAGTGGCTCAAGCCCTTGCTTGAGGGCAAATTCCGCTCGGCTTTTTCAATGACCGAGCCCGACGTCGCCTCGAGCGACGCCACCAATGTGGAGACCCGCATCGAGCGCGACGGCGACAGCTATGTGGTCAACGGCCGCAAATGGTGGATCAGCGGCGCTGGCGACCCGCGCTGCGCGGTGCATATCGTCATGGGCAAGACCAACCCGGACGCCGAACGCCATGTGCAGCAAAGCATGATTCTGGTGCCGTCCAATGCGCCAGGCGTGAAGGTGTTGCGACCCCTGAACGTGATGGGCTACGACGACGCGCCGCACGGCCATATGGAAATCGCCTATAAAGACGTGCGCGTACCGGCTGACAGCATCTTGCTGGGAGAAGGTCGTGGCTTTGAAATTGCACAGGGACGCCTGGGGCCAGGACGCATCCACCACTGCATGCGCCTGATTGGCCTGGCCGAGCGCGCGCTGGAGCTGATGTGCAAGCGCACCAGCAGCCGCATCGCCTTTGGCAAGCCGATCGCTGCGCAAACTGTCACCCAAGAACGCATTGCCGAGGCGCGCTGCAAGATCGACATGGCGCGTCTGCTCACGCTCAAGGCGGCCTGGATGATGGACATTGCTGGCAACAAATTTGCGCGCAACGAAATTGCCATGATCAAGGTGGTGGCGCCCAGCATGGCGTGCCAGGTGATCGACTGGGCGATGCAGGCTTTTGGTGGCGCAGGTATGTGTGACGACTTTCCGCTGGCCTATTACTACGCCAGCGCACGCACGCTGCGCTTTGCCGACGGCCCAGACGAAGTGCACCGCAACGCCATTGCCAAGCAAGAGCTGCGCAAGTACGCTCCGGCAGCGGCCAAGCACTGATTACCGGTTGAGTTCGGGCAGTCCCGACCACAATTCGTTGAGGTCGGGGAAGTTCCAGCTGGCAGGGTCTTCGCGCGCCGCTATCCGGTCTAAAACCGACGCAGACGACAAATCGAGCACCAAAGGCACGATGCGCATGTTCGACTTGGTCGAAAAAAACAACTTGACGATCGGCGTGGTCAGTGACTTTTGCGACTGTTCAGTTACCACACCAATCCGGCCTGAATTCATTCGCACCAGAGAACCCACCGGGTAAATGCCCATGCTCTTGACAAAGGCCTGAAACACCTTGGGGTCAAAGTGCCCCTTCCACTCGGCCATCTTGCGCAACGACTCGGCCGGGTCCCAGCCCGATTTGTAGGGTCGGTTCGAAGTGATGGCGTCGTAGACATCACAGACCGCGCCCATCTTGGCGTGCAGGCTGATCTGATCGCCGCTGAGCCGCTCGGGGTAGCCCGAGCCGTCAATCTTTTCATGGTGGTGCAACACCACGTCCAGCGATACCGCATCGATCCCCGGGCTGGCTGAGAGCATCTTGTAGCCCTCGGTCGGATGCGTTTTCATGATGTCAAACTCGGCATCGGTCAACTTGCCCGGCTTGTTGAGCACCTCCGGCGGCATCGCCACCTTGCCCAGATCGTGCAACAACCCGGCCATACCCAGGGTGCGGGTTTGCGCCGAGTCGAGTTTGAGCTGCTTGGCCAGCGCAACCATCATGGCGCACACCGCCACCGAATGCATGTAGGTGTAGTCGTCGGCGGTCTTGAGCCGTGCCAGACTGATGATGGCGCCAGGGTTGCGCGCCACTGAATCTGCAATGTCTTCAACCAGTTGCCTGGCACCACCGACGTCGACCGCCTTGCCCATGCGCACTTCTTCAAACATGCTCACCACGGCAGCCTTGGATTCCAGGCAAATTTGCGCTGCGCGCTCAAGTTCCTTGGCCGCAGAAATCTGTTGTATCGGCGCACGCACCGGAGTGGCCGCTGGCGCCGCCGGAGGTTCGGGTGCCTGCTCAACCACTGGTGCACCGCTGGGCACGTCGTCACCCTTGCTGGCGTCGATCCAGACCTCGGTGATTTTGCTGGCCAGAATCAGCGCAATGTCTTGGGGATCCTTGATGACAAAGCCGGTGCGCCAAAATGGGTGATCCATCCAGGAACCACAAAATTCCTTGAGATGCATCCCCACCTGCAATTGTTGAACCCGGATGCGCTTGAGCATGAAATGTCGTGTTGAAATAGTGGTGGTGGCGCGCTCAGGGCGCCTGTAACGCAACGCCCAACTGCTTCAGGTAGTTTGCCACATCGGGCGGTAAAAAACCGGCGCGTCGGGCCTTGTCTGCAAATTCTGCCGCTGTCGTGGTCTGCCCCTGCGCAGCCAGCGAGACGGCTACGGCCAGCATCCAGCGTGCCTGCCCCGGCTGCAAGTCCAACGCATTCAGATAGGCATGTACCGCCTGCGCGTGCAAACCCAAGCGCTGTGCAGTATTGCCGCGTAAAGCCCAGATGTCAGCCACCTTGGCCAACTGCGGCTCCAGCCGTACCAGCAGAGCCAACGCGTCGGCCGGGCGCCGCTGCACGGTTGCCATGCGGACAAATTCACGCGCTGCCGCCGCCAAGGCAGCGTTGTCACCTGCAGGATTCTTCTCCAGGCTGGTGATGATGCCTTGCACCACCTGAGTTGCACCGGCCTGGTCGCCCTCAGACCACTGCACCTGCGCGAGGGCCAAGGCCGCCATCGCCGCCTGCGCGGGCGACTTTTGCGGCTCGGCGGCCGGTGTCGCAGCTGTTGCCTCGGCGCGCTGCGACGGCCGCACCGGTGTTTGCGCCACAGCGCGCTCAGGCACTGGCGCAGACAAGGCTTGAGCTGCCAGCTCTTTTTTCGGTGGTTTTTCAGGCTTCACCTTGAGCGCTTGCGTAGGCGCCTGCGCGGGCGCCACTGGCGCTTGCGCGGCAGCAACAACCGGCGCAGAGACAGGACTGGCGGCTATAGCCTCTGCGGGCGCTGCTGATGCTGCCGATGCTGATACCACCGCAGGCGCAGGCAACGCTGGCGCTGGCGCCTTTTCCTGCCTGAATTCAAACCAGTAAACACCCCCCAGAACAAACAACAACAGCAGCGCTGCAAGCCACCAGCGCGCCGGTGTCGACGCGGCGGGCGGCGCGTTCTGGCAGCTCGGGACAGCGACACTGGCAACACCTGCCATTGGCCCTGGCTCTGCGGCCCGGGTTGCCGCTTGCTCTGCCTGGCGACGATCGAGATCGCGCAACATTTTGTTGATAACGCTCATGACGCTTCCCCCTCGCCCCACAGCCATGCCGGCCACCACCAGCGCGGGCCGCGGCGCCCGCTCGCTGGTTTGGTCATTAATCCTTGCGTGTCGGCCACGGCCAACTGCACATGGGCCGCTGTCACGCGGTGCGTGTTCTCACCGTAAGCCAGCAGCAGGCACTTGTGCGCCAGCAGATTGATCAAGCGCGGCACACCGGCGCTGCACTGGGCAATGTCAGCGGCTGCTTGCGGCAAAAATACCTGCGTGTCAGTCGCCTCGCTGGCAGCGGCCACCGCCAGCCGGTGCATCAGGTACGGTGCGACTTGTGGCGCGCGCATTGGCCCCAGGTAGTCACTGAACGTGATGCGTTGCAACAGCTGACGTATTTGCGGCGACGCCAGTTTGGCATCAAGCTCCGGTTGGCCCAACAACACCAGTTGCAACAGCTTGCGCTTTTCGGTTTCCAGGTTGGACAACAGGCGCAGGCTCTCCACCGTTGCCAGGGGAATCGCCTGCGCTTCGTCGATCAGCACCACCACGCGTCGGCCTTCCAGCGCGTGCCTGATCAGGCAGTCTTTGAGCGCATTCAACAAGCGGTGTCGCCTGGCGCTTTGCGGCATGGGAATGGCCAACTCGTGGCACAGCGCGTGCAGCAAATCGTCCGAACCCATGTCCGGGTTGGGAATGTAGGCAGTAACGCACTCGTCCTGCAAGGTGCGCAGCAGCTGGCGGCACAGCACGGTTTTGCCGCAACCGACCTCGCCCACGATCTTCAGAAACCCTTCACCGCTGCGCAACGCCACCAGCAAGGTGTTGAGCGCGGCCTGGGCGCTGTCATGCGGAAAGAAAAACGCGCTGTCGGGCGTGATGGAAAAAGGCGCCTCGCGCAGGGCGAAATGCCGCAGGTACATGGCTTACTGCACTGAGGGGCGGGTCTCTACCGTTCCGTCAATGCGAATCACGCGCGCCCGCGCGGCTTCCATGTCGTCCAGCGCCGCACGGCTGCGACGGTTCTGCGCATCCCAGTCTTGCTGACTGCGGATGATGGTGGGCTTGATCAGCACAACAACTTCTTTTCTGCGACCTGTATTGGCCTTGTTTCCCAGCAGCGAGGAAAAAATGGTTTCGCCCGAGCCAGGTAAGCCCGATGAAGATAAATTCGACTCGATTTGCATCAGACCGCCAATGGCGACGATGCTGCCGTCCTGGATGCGTACCAGCGTGTCAGACTCGTTGACGTTACTCGACGCCGTCGGAATGGATGAATTTGAATTTGCACCATTGCTGTACACGAGGTTTTTGGTCGTGACGTTGGTGACCGCAGGATGGACATGCAAGGTGATGTTGACGCCATCGTCAATCTGCGGCGTCACGTCCAATGAAATGCCCGAGAAAAACCGCTCAAAACGGGGCGTGGGCAGCGTGATGTTGGAGCCATTGATACTGGAGGTGCTATTGGTGCTCGTGTTGGTCGAATCAAAGCCGTTGATAAATGACTCCTCAGAACCCACCTTAAGTACAGCCTTTTGATTATTCAGCGTGGCAATACGCGGGCTGGACAATGTTTGAACATCACCTTGCGTTTCAAGAAACCCCATCACCGCAGCAAACTGGCTGGTCGCCAGGGCCAGTCCAAAGACACCACCACCGATGGCCGTCGAAGGTACTGGCACAACGCCCGGCAAAACGGTACTCCCACCTTGCAGCAGCGGGTTGGTGGCTGTCAGACCGCTGCCCAAAACACCGGCAATGAGCGGATTGCCATCCACCGTGCCAAAGGCAGCCCAGTTCACCCCGCTTTGATAACCATCGCGCAGTTCCACCTCAACAATTTTGGCTTCGAGCATGACTTGACGCTCGACCGAAAGCTGTGCAGCCTTGAGAAATTTTTCAACCTGACGCAACTCCTCCGGCATGGCGCGCACCGCCATGATGCCTGCCTGGGGACTGATCACCACGCTGCGCCCGTCTGCGCTCCCCACCAGACTCTTGACAGCAGCGGTGAGTTCTGTCCAATAATCGGTTTTGGAAGCCGTGCTGATTCGGCTGCCTTCGGTACTTGGCGTGCTGTTATTGGTCGTCGTGCTTGCGCTGCTGCTACCCGATGTGGTTCCTTGGGAACTGCCACCCGATGCCACGCGCAAATCGCTGTTGCCGCTGCGCTGTGAGTTGGGGTAATTCACGGTAAACATACGCGTCTGCAGTGTTGGCGCGTAAACGGTGATGCGCCGCCCTTCGATCTTGAAGTCGTAGCCGTAGACGTCGCGAATCGCCTCCAGCGCCTCGGTCACGGTGACACCACGCAGCGTCACCGACAAGGTGCCGGCCACGTCCGGGTGCATCAGCATGCTGTAGCGGGTGTCGGCCACCATCGCCAAAAACACCTGTCGCACCGGTGCGTTGTTCACCAGCAAATCAATGCGCGGCTCGGGTGGCACCGGCACGGCGGGTGGTGTGGGTTCGGCCAAGGCGTCGGCCACACGCGCGGGCACGACGGCCGCTGGCGCGGCAGGCATCGGCACCTCGGTGCGAATGGCCTCGCTGACGCTGGGCGTGCGCAAAGGCCGATCGGTCGAACAGGCTCCGAGCAGCAAGCTCACCGCCAGCAAACTGGCAACACGCGCGGCAGACACCGGCGAAGGCAAACGTGATTCAGTCATGGCAGTTACTTCATGTTCTTCAGTAGTCATCAATGAAACCTCAGGGCTTTTTCAAAGGTACCGCAGGTCGGCGTTCGACCCCTTGGTAGACCTTGATCTTGTTGAGTTTGCCGGCTTCAAGCAGCCAGATTTCGGACTCGGTGATGCGCTCGATACGCGCCGCACCCACCTGTTGTCCGGTGGCAAACAAACGCGTGCCCAACACCAGGTAAGGCGTGCCGTTGCGTACCAGCACGGCCACATTACCCGAGTCAATGGCCAGTGGATTGGCTTTGGCCGCAGGGATCGCAATGGCGTCACCCGTTGCCCGGGCTGCGGCAGGCGCCAGGGTGGGGTCACGCAACGTCTGCGCACCCAGCGAAGTGGCGCAGAGAGATGCCAACAACAGCGACCCGGTCCAACGTTTCATCGGGCCACCTCTGCTATCAAAAACAGTTGCAAGGTCAGCACGGGAGGGCCTTTGTCCGACGTCAGGGTCATACCACCCCAACGCACATAGGGCAAGGCCGTTTCCAGCGCGGCAACATAACGCGTCAGGTCAGCGTAGGGGCCAGAGACCGTGAGTTCGACACCCTGACGCGTCAGACCAGCAGGCAAACTGCCCGCACCGTTGCTGTTGCCTGGCCCCGCGACTTCAGGGGCCAGGGCGACGGTGCGCACCAGCGTCAACCCCTCATGGCGACGCAGCAGGTGCACCAGCACCCGGGCCAGTGGCGTACCGGCATCGGCACCGGGCAAGAGTTTGAGAATTTGCTGGTCCACTTCGGCAACCTGCAGCTGGGTTTGCACCACCTGCTCACGCAAACTGCGGTTGGTGTCATCGGGCTTTGGCGTGGCACGCACGGCGTCACGCAGACCCTGTAATTCGGTGCCCTGCTTGGCAAGGCGTTGCGTCAACTGTTTGTGCGCCAGTTGGGCGGGTGACAGCCACAGCGTGTCAACCAGCGCGGCAAAACTGACCAGCACCACAAAAAACAGAATCAGGCGTTCACGCCGGCTCAACGCATCCAGCCGCGCTACCAAACCACGCCAGGCTTGCTTCATGGCTTGCCTCCAGCCGGGGCAGCGGCGACGACCCGGCTAACCAGCGAAAACGACCACGACGCCGCACCGGTGGCTGCTGCACTGGGCGCGATTTGCTCCACCTTGACAGCGCTGAGCGTCTGGCCTTGCAGCAGGGGGCTGGCAGCGAGCTTGCCCACCCAATCGTTCAGCGCCTCGGGGGCGAGCGTCTGACCCGAGACCGCCAACACGTCGCTGTCGGCCTTGAGGGTGCCAATCCACACCACCGGCGGAATGGTTTGCGCCACCAGACGCAAACGTGCCGCGTGGCCCTGACCTGGCAGCACCACACCCTGACTCAGTGCGTCGAGCACACCTTGGCGCTTTTGCAGTTCACCGCGCTGCTGCGCCAGCTCATGCGTCAACGCGGCCTGCACCGGCCCGGCGCTGGCGCGCGAGGCCTCCAGCGCAGCGCGCAGGCTGGTCAATTCTTTGCCTTGGGCGTCCAGCGTTTGCTGCAAGCTGCTGCTGGCGCGCTGCAGGTTCCAGACCCAGGCGGCAGACAAAGCCCCTCCGCCCACCAGCAAGATCAGCAAGGCCTGCACCAGCGTTTGGGCAGTAAAGCTCCCTTTCTGCTTGCGCAGAATGGGCAGGTAGAGGTTGACTTGTTGCGGCATGGCGAAGGATTGTTTCAGGACTCAGGTCGAAGCAACGTCGGTACGCAACAACACACCCAGCAAGGGAAAACACAGCGCCAGATCGGCCGGAGCCAGCGCTTGCAAACCGGCAAAAACCGGGCTGACCTCCAGCACCCCCACCGTTTGCCCCAGCTGCCCGGCCAGCCACTGCGCCAACTCGTCGCTGCGCTCGCCGGCAAATACGCGCAAGCGGTTCAGCGGCAAATTAGACCAGGTACGGTCCCAGACGTCGAGCGAGCGCTGCACCTCCAGCACCAGGCGCTGCGCCTTGTCATCGTCCTGGGCGGCCACAGCAGGCGCCGCACTGGCCACAGAAGAAGCTTCACCATAAAAACCACTGTCCAGCGAAATATCGCCACCCGAGTGCGACGGTACGTATTCCTGTACCGGGGTAAAGCCGTCGACTGCAGCAGGCGCAGTAACCACACTGCCCCACTGACCGATCAAAAAACCCTCAGGCACATCAAAACGCCGTGTGTAAAAAAGCTCTTCGTTGGCGCTGATCGTCAACACCGCCTGCTGCCCCGGCACCAACACCAGCGCGGCGTTGGCACGGTCCAGCACGCTGTCAAGGCGCGCCAGCGCGCTTTGCAGATTGCGCTGTGCAGTTTCCTGAATGTCAATCACCGACAACCTGCAGTCCAGCGCCTCAGCCAGTGCGGTGACACTTTGGATAACCGTGTTGTTGGCGGCCACCACAAAGGAGTGGCTGGCACCTTGCTGACGCCCGTCACCGACCCGAATCACGTCGATAGTGACATCATCCACGTGCGCGGCAAGCATGTCACGCACCTGGTAGCGCGCGGCCGAGCGCAGCTCTTCGGGTGGCACGTTGGGCGTGTCAATCTGCAGCAGCTGGTATTGGTCAATACCCAACATGAGCGTTAGATCAAGCCCCTTCAGACCCAACGCTTCCAGCTGATGCAGCACGCCGGCAAGGCCGTCGGCGGTCTGTTGCACAACGCCGGCCTTGAGCACCTGAATACCCCCATCTTCACCCGGGTGGGCCAGCACATAAGCAGCCTCTTGACCAGACCAGGACAGCACCAAGCGGTCAGACGAGACGAGACGTTGCCAGGGCCAACGCATGGTCAACAGGCCTCCCAGGTGGGCGGATTTTTCAGCAGGCAAGCAACGATCGACATGGGGCAGGAATAACTGAAGTGACTTTGCTTTAATTTTAATAGCTGTTCACGCAAATCCGACGGGGGCAAACCCCAATAATTCCATATAAAAATACGCAGTCTCAATAGTTCTCGCGGCGGTAGATGAGCGGGGATTTGTAAATGCCGAAGGTAGCGCGGGCGCTGACACTGGGCAAATAACTGGGTGCTGTCAGCGTGATGTCGGCACTGCAACGCCCATTGGACGGCTTGGTGAGCGTGAAAGAACCGATGCCCGACGCCACAGCCGCCGGCGTTGCTGCAAAACCCAGGCCGGTGCAAAGCGTTGCCCCGGTCACTGCGGCAGCGCTCACCGTGCCACCGGGCGTGGACAAGCTGTCGGTGGTGCTGGTCGCCCAGCTCGAGCCGTTGTAGTACTGCGCCTTGACATTCATGGGCAGCGTGAGCAATTCCGAGCCGTAGGCGTTGACAATATTCAGGCGACCGCTTACCACCTTGACACCACCTTCTATCGAACTCGACGGCGTTGACCGCAGCGACGAAACGCTGTCGCTGTCGAAGGCGCGCCAGTAGGCGTCGGTCGGCACGGTCGGGATAGCAGCAAATGTAAACACGGGAAAGACTGGCGTTGTCGTCGTACCCGCGCTAAAACTGCTCGCAGGCACGGCAACTGCACTCGCCAAACCACCAGGCGCTGTGGTTCCGATGGCTGAGCCACCGACCGCTGCCACCGCGTTCAAAGTGACGGCCTTTGAAAAAGACTCGCTGGCCGTTGCGCTGTAGTTGTAGTTCACCGTGGTGGTCGGCGTACTCAAACCATTTTTTGCGGTGATGGTCAACGGCACACCTTGCCCGGAATACACAAAACCGTTGTATTGGGCCGGGCAAATCAGCCCCACTGGACACGGCATGGGCACACCCGCGGTCAGGGCCACAACGGTCTCAAAATGGTCAGGGATGAAGCGCACTACCGAGCCATCTGACCCAATAGCGCCCGTCGCCCCGGTGGTGCCGGTAGCCGTCAAGCCCGAAGCCAGATAGCTCCCACTGGCCAGTGTGGCGC
>Ga0210029_1000236_pt1 | contig 36334 bp, 31 predicted proteins | sample CryGeymeta201521_FD_183985 | JGI IMG/M metagenome (GOLD analysis project Ga0210029, IMG submission 183985) | Groundwater microbial communities from Crystal Geyser aquifers in Utah, USA - Crystal Geyser metaG 2015-21 (SPAdes) (version 2) | ecosystem: Environmental > Aquatic > Deep subsurface >... | reverse complement strand
GTATCTCTACGTCATCGACGAGCCCGGCGCGCAAGCATTCGACGGCGTGAAGCGGGCGTTCGCGCTGGCCGGCGAGTACGCCCCCGGGCTGCGGCGCCTGCTCACCTTCGGCTACGGCGCGACCCGGCCGTGGACGCCGGGCGCCGAGGGACTTCCCGCCTATGCCGACCTCGCAGGCTAGGTCGATATCTGGGTGCCGCACCTCGACTGCTTCGACCCGAGGTTCCTCGACACGCTGCGCGGCAAGGACAACAACGAGATCTGGGACTACATCTGCATTTCCGGCCAACTCCCCTACCCGAACATGTGGGCCATCGACTACCCCGGCGTCGTCAACCGAGTCGTCTACTGGCAGCTCTGGCAACAGCGTATTCAGGGCTTCCTGTATTGGGCGACGACGTACTGGCAGAAGAACGTCTGGGAGGACCCGCTTTCCTACCCCGGTGGCAATGGTGATGGCAGCCTGCTCTACTGGGGCAAGGAGGGCCCCGTCAACTCGATCCGCTACGAGCTTGTCCGCGACGGCACCGAGGACTACGACATGTTGGCGAGGCTCAGCGACCTGGCGAAGACCACGAAAGACGCCGCTCTTCGCCGCGCCGCGGAGCGATTGCTCGACCTCAGCGACGCCACCCCGGAGTTCACGAAGTTCCCCAGCGACCCGCAGGTGCTGGAAGCGCGCCGGTTGGCGGTGGCGGAGATGGTTGAGCGGCTGACCCGGGCAGCGCGGTGACTCGTCCCGGCGCGCCTGGCTGTGGGAAGCAGGCGGCTTTGAGCGAGGCCGTCAGTGACGGTCCCCCTCCGCCTTGTCCACAAACAGCTCAATCGCGCGCCCATCGGGGTCTTCGACGATGCAGCTCCGGTACCTGGGGTGGTCGATCTCCACAATGTCGTCGTCCTCAGGGAATTCAGTCCTCACCCGAGCCAGGTCGTCCTCCGACACCTCGAACCCGATGAGGCGAATGCAGACGTCATGGGCGTGATCGGACTGCCGAGCGTTGACCGGGTCGGCCGCTTCGGCGACCCAGAACTCGACGCCGCTGGTCCCAATGATTACGCCGTTGTCAACGTCGTACAGCTTCTCAAAGCCGAACTTCTCACGGTGCCACGCGAGGCTCCGTCCGAGGTCGCGGACGACAATGCCGACGGCGTTGAGGTTCTTGGGGGTGATCATTCTGCGCTCCTCTCCGGCGGAGCCGAGCAGTGGCGCTCGGGCGCCATGGCAAGATGATAGCATACACTCTATCCGCTCCCGCGTGCCACCGACCGAAGTAGTGCGTGTGCCGCTGCCCGCGGCAAGGCAGACGTCAGCCGCCATCGGGGTCTCTCTGCTTGTGTCCGGGGTTCGTATCCGCGGGGGTGGGCGCTCGGGCGTCTCCGCCTTCAGTTGGCTGTGCCTCTTTCTGTCCGCGAGCTATGCTCGCCGGCCTCTTCGGCTTCGACTCCCCAAACCTGTCTATTGGAATCCACAATCCCATGCCGCACACCAGTCTGCGCAACATTGCCATCATTGCCCACGTCGACCACGGGAAGACGACGCTCGTCGATGCTATGCTCCACCAGAGCGGTCTGTTCCGCGAGAACCAACACGTCGCCGAACGGATGATGGACAACATGGAACTGGAGCGTGAAAAGGGCATCACGATCATGGCGAAGAACGCCTCGATCCGCTACGGCGCGACGAAGATCAATATTGTCGACACGCCGGGGCACGCCGACTTCGGCGGCGAGGTGGAGCGCGTGCTGTCGATGGTCGACGGCGTGCTGCTCCTGGTCGACGCCGCCGAAGGGCCGCTGCCGCAGACGCGCTTCGTCCTGGGAAAAGCCCTGGAACTCGGGCTTCGGCCGTTAGTAGTCATCAACAAGATCGACCGCGACGACGCCCGTCCGCAGGAGGTCGTGAACGAGGTGTTCGACCTCTTCATCGACCTCGACGCACCGGAGGAGCTGGCGGAGTTCCCGGTGGTCTACTCCGACGCCCGCCGCGGCATTGCCAAGCGGTCGCCCTCTGACCCCGATGGCGACCTGCGCGTGCTGTTCGACCTGCTGGTCGAGTACATCCCCCCGCCGCGGACGGTGGGTAGGGACAAGCTCCAGTTCATGGTGCACAACCTGGACTACGACGAGTACGTGGGCCGGCTGGCAATCGGTCGCGTCGTGTCCGGTTCGCTGCACGCGGGCGACGAGGTGGCCATCGTTCGTGGGGAGCAACTCAAGGCGCAGGTGGAGATCACCCAAGCCTATCTGTTTGAGGGTCTCACGCGGGTGTCGGTAGACGAAATCCCCGCCGGGGAGATCGGTGCCATCGCGGGGGTGGCGGGCGGCGAGGCCGAGATCAATATCGGCGACACCGTCACCGACCTCGACAACCCCGCCGGCTTGCCGCCGCTGCATGTGGACGAGCCGACCATCGCGATGGTCTTCGGCCCCAGCACGTCGCCTTTCGCCGGGAAAGAAGCCACGTACTCGACCTCGCGCCATCTCCGCGAGCGGCTTGAGCGAGAAGCGCTGGGCAATGTGTCGATCCAGCTCGAAGACACCGGCCAGCCCGACCGGCTACGAGTCCTGGGGCGCGGCGAGCTGCAGATGGCGATCCTGATCGAGACCATGCGCCGCGAGGGCTACGAGATGGAGGTCTCCCGGCCCGAGGTCCTGACCCGGCGCGACAACGGCAACCTGTTAGAGCCCTACGAGTTGGTGTACGTCGACGTGCCCGACGCCTACGTCGGCTCGGTGACGGAGTTCCTGGGCACCCGGAAGGGAGCCCTGCGCAACCTCGTCAACCACGGCGCCGGCCGGGTACGCATGGAGTTCGAGATCCCCTCGCGCGGGCTCATCGGCTTCCGCTCCGGCTTCCTGACCGAGACCCGCGGCACCGGCATTCTCAACACGCTCTTCTCCCGTTGGGGCGAGTGCCAAGGCCCGATCCCCCAACGCCCCACCGGCGCCCTGGTCGCCGACCGGCAGGGCGTGTCGACCACCTACTCGCTCTTCCACCTCCAGCAGCGCGGCACCATGTTCATCCGCGAGAACGAGCGCGTCTACGAAGGCATGGTCATCGGCGAGAACTCCCGCGAAGGCGACATGAACGTCAACGTCGTCAAGGAGAAAAAGCTGACGAACATGCGCGCTTCCAGCGCCGACGAAGCACTGCGGCTGATCCCCTTCCGACCGATGTCGCTGGAGCAGTCGCTGGAGTTCATCAACGACGACGAGTTCGTCGAGGTCACCCCCAAGTCCATCCGCCTGCGCAAACGGACGCTAAGCGCCTCCGACCGCGGGCGCGTCCTGGGACGGGCGAAGAAGGAACGGAACGGGGAGTGAGGCGGGCGGGGCGGCGAGTGTAGGCCGGACTTCGCTCGCAGAGGACGCCGGCAAGGGTCTGCTGGGACACGCCGAGCCGCTCGGCGAACACGCGTGGTACTGCCTCAGACTCCGCCGTGAGCGGCGCTCGCCGCACCCCTCCAGCATCGCCACGCGCGGAACGAGAGATCGGCGCCCTGCAGGATCAATCGTGCAAGACGCACCCGATTGGCTCGCCGCGGCGGAGGTTGCCGAAGCAAGCTTCGTCGCATTCGGTGCAGAAGAGGATTTCGTCGAGCCGGCCTGCTTGGGTCTTCCTGGGCCATTCCGGGTCGGCGATCAGCCCGCGCCCGATGGCGACGAGATCGGCTCGGCCTTGTTCGAGGGCGGTCACTGCCCGGTCATGCTGGCACATGTTGTTGACGGCGATGACGGGGATGGTCAGCTCGCTGGCGAAGGGGGCGGCCAACTCGGCAGGTTCGTCGATCCCGGCTGGGGAGAGATCGAGAACGTCCAGTCCGGCGGCCTGCAGGCGACGGGCGAACTGAAGGCTGTCGTCGAGGGGATAGTCCTCCCCCAGTCGTGGCGTGTGTCGGTAGAAGAGCAGCGTCTCGTCGCTCAGGCGCTCGCGCAGCGTGGACACGATGCGGAGGCCCAGCTTCATGCGGCCTTCGAGCGCTTGGCCGCCGTAGTCGTCGGTGCGGCTGTTGGCGACGGGCGAGAAGAACCGGTTGAGCAGGAAGCCGTGCGCGCCGTGGGGCTCGACGCCGGCGAAGCCTGCTTCCTCGCAGACTCGGGCGGCCGTCACGAACTGCTCGACCACGCGGTCGAGGTCTGCCAGACTGAAGTCGGCCGGTTCTGCCAGTCCCTCGGTCTGCGCGAGGAAGAGTTGGACAACGGGCAGCGCTCCTTCGGTCGTGATCGCGTCCGCGAGCCCGCGCATGTTGGCGGCAGTGAAGTCAGTGCCAAACAGGTGGACGCGCATCGCCTCGACGATGACGCAGCCGACACCACCGGCGGCAATAGTGCGGTACCACTTGAGCCCCTCGGGGCCGACGACGTCGCGGCAGGTGACCATCGGTGGGCAGACCAGTCGGTTGCGCAGTTCATGAGTGCGGATTGGGAGGGGCTGGAAGAGGACGGCGTGTTGTGGGTTCATGAGGGTTCCTGATTCTGGATTTTGGGTTTCGGATTTGGGGTTTCGGACTTCGGACTTGGGGTCACTCGGTGACTACCCCTGGGCATGCTCCTGCGCCGGACTAACCGGTTGCTGCGGGGCGATTGCTGCGCGCCGGCGGAGTCGCTTCCGTCGTCTGGGTGCCAGCGCCGCCCAGTGCTTCCTGGTCAGGCTGGGATAGCTGGCCGCCTTGCGGCGCCAGTTGTCCATGCAGTTCAAAACGTAGCGGAATGGTAGGGTTGCCGTCATCATCCTTGCCTCCGTGGTCGTGGGAAGGTCAGCATGGCACAGGTTGAGGAGGTCACTCGGCTGTCGGCGCCCGGCGCGCTGCCGGGCTACTCTGCCTCGGCCTTGACGCCGCGCGACATCAGTTCGGAGACCGACTGGCGTGGTGAGTGGCCCTCAAATAGGATGGCGTGGAGCTGCTCAGTGATGGGCACTTCCACGTCGTGGAGGCGCGCTTGCCGCAAAGCCTCGCGGGTGGTGTCGATGCCTTCGGCGACCATCGGCGTGCTCTCAGTGATGTCGCCAAGGGTCTCGCCCTGGCCGAGCCGGAAGCCGACGGTGTGGTTGCGGCTCTTGGTGCTGGCGCAGGTTGTGTACAGGTCGCCGACGCCAGAGAGTCCGTAGAACGTCTCTCGCTGCGCGCCCAGTGCCATGCCCAGGCGGACCATCTCAGCCAGTCCGCGGGTGACGAGGGTGGCCTTCGTGTTATCGCCGAACCCCAGCCCGTCGTTCAGTCCGGCGCCGATGGCGATGATGTTCTTCAGGGCGCCGCCCAGTTCGACGCCGGCTACGTCGCGGTTGGTGTAGACGCGGAAAGTCGGCGCCGTGAGCAGCGCCTGCGCGCGCTCGGCCGCTGTTTGATCGGCGGAGGCAACCACGGTGGCAGCGGGAATCCCAGCCACCAGCTCACGAGCCAAGTTGGGCCCGGAGAGCGCCACCAGGCTGACGTTTCGCTCGTCGCCCCAGACGTCGCGCATGACTTCCGTCGGGCGGCGGCCGGCACCGACTTCCAGCCCTTTGGCTGCCGAGACAACGGTGGTGCCCTCGCGCAGGAACGGGACCATCTCCTGGCACATGGACCGCAGCCACCGACACGGCACAACGACGATCAGCACCTCCACCTCGGCCATCGCCTCGGCGAGGCTGGTGGTGGGGTGAAGCGACCCGGGCAACAGGAAACCGGGCAAGTAGACCTCGTTGACGCGCGTGCGGGTGATGACGTCGACGACCTCCGGCTCTTTCACCCAGAGTCGTACCGACAGCCCCTTGGTGCCCAACAGCCACCCAAGCGCTGTGCCCCAGGAGCCGCCGCCGATGACGGCCACGCTGGAAGGGGTGCTTTGGCTGCTCATGTCTGCTCCTCTGTCGGCGGCCGGTCGGCGGCGCCCTTCAGCCGACCGAACTTGTTCTCCTCACCGCGGAGCAGCCGTTTGATGTTGGGCACGTGGCGGGCGATGACAGCCGCCCCCGCCAGGAGGGAAAACACCACCAGCGGCGTGGAGTGGTGCGTGACGAGGATCACGGCGGGGTAGGTAATCGAGCCGGCGATTGACCCCAGTGAAACGTACCGCGTCGTCAGCACCATCGTCAGCCACACGACGAACGTGAAGGCCGCAGCCGCGGGCGTCAGTGCGAAGAGCACCCCCAGCGTCGTGCAGACGCCGCGGCCCCCCTTGAACTTCAGGAACAACGACCAGTTGTGCCCGGCAATGGCAGCGCTGCCGACAAGCAATCGCCACACGTCGTTGCCGGGGAGGAAATGGTGAGCGATCAACGTCGGCACCATTCCTTTGGCCAAGTCCAAGGCAAACACGAGGCAAGCCAGCGGGGGACCGGCGACCCGCCAGACGTTGGTGAAGCCGATGTTCCCGCTACCCGCTTGCCGAACGTCGATCCCCTTGACGAGCTTGCATAGCCAGTAGCCGAAGGGAACGGAGCCAATCACGTAGCTGCCGAGGAGGAATGCTGCTGGGGCCAACGGTTTGTCTCCTGTGTGAATGCCGTATCGCAGGCATCCTGCCTGCATATTGTGCACCGCCACCGGCCGGTGCGACGAGGCAGGCAGGATGCCTGCGGTACGTGCTCCTCCGGTGTGGTGCCCAACCGGAGGGCGGGCGTGAGTGATTCCTACGAGAATGTACTCCGGACGCCCCAACTTGTTGGGGTACCGCTTGCGCTCAGCCCCCGAACAAGTTCGGGCGTCCAGTGGCCGCGTTTCCAGGCGACGTGGCGCTCGACCAACGGGTGAATCAAAGCCGCGCGAAGTTGTCGAGCAAGCGCAGGCCGAGCTGGCCGCTCTTCTCTGGATGAAACTGGCTCGCGAATACGTTGTCGCGCCAGACGGCAGAACAGAACTCCTGCCCGTGGCGGGTCACGACGGCGACGTCTGCGCCGTTCTCCGGCACCGGGAAGTAGGAGTGCACGAAGTACATCCGCGTGCCCTCGGGGATGCCGGCGAGGTGGGGCGCGGGCTGCTTGAGGACGATCTCGTTCCACCCCATGTGGGGGATGCGCAACTCGGAGGTTTCGGTGAACCGGATGACCTCGCCGGGCACGATCCCCAGGCCGGTGTGCTCGCCCCTCTCCGCGCTGCGGTCGAACAAGACCTGAAGCCCGAGGCAGATTCCGAGGAACGGGCGTCCGGAAGCCACCTGTTGCTTGAGCGGCTCGACAAGGCCGGCAGCGCGGAGGTTCTCCATGCAGGCGCCGAACGCCCCTACGCCTGGAAGCACCACCTTGTCCGCATTCCCGACCACCTCCGGGTCGCCGCTGACTTGGACGGCGTGGCCCAGGTGGTCGAATGCTTTGGCGACGCTGAGCAGGTTGCCCATTCCGTAGTCGACGATGACAGTCATGGTAGTCAGAGCACCCCCTTGGTGGAGGGGATTCCACTCGTCCCCGGCGCGGGGGACACGGCTACGCGCAAGGCGCGGGCGGTCGCCTTGAAGGCGGCCTCGATCAGGTGGTGGCAGTTTGTGCCGGAGTGCTGCCGCAGGTGGAGCGTGAGCCGGGCATTCATGGCAAAGGCCCGGAAGAACTCCTCGCAGAGCTCAACATCGAACGCGCCGACCTTTGGTTTCTCGCAGCGCAGTGAGAACGCGAGGAACGGGCGGCCGCTCAGGTCGAGGTCACACGTGACCAACGCCTCGTCCATGGGGACGGTCGCGTTCCCGTAGCGGGTGATGCCGGCCTTGTCGCCCAGGGCCTGGTCGAACGCCTGACCGAGGCAGATCCCCACATCTTCCACGAGGTGGTGGTCGTCCACGTGGGTGTCGCCAGCCGCCCTTAGCTCCAGGTCGAAGGCGCCGTGCCTGGCGAACAGCTCCAGCATGTGGTTTAGAAAGCCGACTGGGCTCTCGACTGCGTATCGGCCGGTGCCGTCGAGGTCGAGAGACAGGGCGATCTGCGTTTCGGTGGTTTCCCGGTTGATCTCCGCGCGGCGGCCGGTGGGCTGCTCATCAGTTGACATAGGGGGCACCTCATTGGGCGACTTAGGGTTGAGCGGCTCCGAGGGGGCAGGTCCGGCGCCAGCGTCAGGTGGCGTTGAGGACCCGCAGCGCAGCGTTCACATCCGGGGCGATGAGGTCTGCGCCTTGCTCCAGGTAGAGCCGCCGCTCGCGCTTTCCGGTGATCCCAGACAGCACCTGACACGACAGCACCTGCGGCTCCCGGTCGCGACGGATCTTGGCGTACTCGGTGACCATTCGGAGGTCGTCCAGCGTGTCGCCGAAGTAGAGCACGTAGTCCGCGCCCACCGCTGGAAGCAGGCGCGTCAGCGCAGCCGGATCGGGCTTCTCCGGGCCGTCGGAGGCAGACAGGACGTTCCGCCGCGGCACGAGCGTGAGCAGACCGGTTCGCTCCAGAGCAAGCTCCGCCTCTTCGCGAGTGCGGCCGGTGAGGACGCCGTAGCGGCGAATGCGCTCCGGCAGCAGCTTGGGGTCGAGCAGCCGCCGCTCTTCCTCCAAAGCGCCGGGCCCGTGGACGTACTCAGGCTCGAAGCCATAGAGGTCGTGGCAGTGGTCATCGCCGGCATACCGTTCCTGGAACAGCCGGACAATCAGCTTCTGGTCCCACAGCAGCGTCAGTTCGCGCCGTTGCTCCGCCGACTGCGAAGGCATCAGGGCGTGCTCCGCGGTCTTGAGCCCGCTGCCCGTGCGCTGAAGCTCCTCAGTAAACTCTTCAAGGGTCGGCGAGGCTGCCCGAAGCTCGGCGGCGGCGGTGCTGCCCAGGGCCTTCGACTTGGCGAGGAAGAACAGCACTGCCGCCTGCGTCAGGTCCCAGTCGTTGTTGAAGCCGCCCGCCTGCTTGAACAGGACGACGTCGTCCGGCAGCAGCAGCGCGCCGCCGGGCCGCCAGTTGCATTGCTGCTCCAAGAACCGCTGTACCGTTTCGCAAACGACCGAGCGAAACGACTGCGACACGTCCAGCAGAACGCCGTCGATATCGAAGATCAGACCGTTGATCCTCGACAACTGGTCGAGCACCGGCTGGCGGATCATCAGGTCTGTGTCTTTGGGAAGCTTGTTGTTCATGGCGTTGGGTACGGCACGCGCCCGCGAAGCCAATCCGAAACGCTCGCCCCCCGCGGGGGGGGGTCGTCAGTTCGCCGCGGCTGCGCGGATCCGAATGGCGTTGGCGTGGGCGGCAAATCCTTCCGCCTCGGCAAGGGTGATGATGTCCGCCGCCGCCGCTGTCAGCGCCTCGGCGGAGTAGGATACCACACTCGTTCGTTTGAGGAAATCGTCCACGCCGACGCCCGATAGGAAGCGAGCTGTAGTGGCCGTCGGCAAGACATGACTGGGACCGGCGTAGTAGTCGCCCAGGGGCACCGGAGACCAGGGGCCGACGAAAATGGCGCCGGCGTTCCGAATGGCCGAGACCTGCTGCATCGCGTCTCGCACCAAGAGCACTGCGTGTTCTGGGGCGCGTTCGTTTACCAAGGCGAACGCCTCTGTGAGCGTCTTGGTCACTACCACCACGCCGTTCTGCGCCAGGGAGGCTGCCGCATGCTCACGCCGCGGCAACTCGGCAAGCTGCTGCTCGACGTACTGGAGCGCCGCCTCTGCGAAGCTCCCCGAATCAGTCACCAAAATGGCCGAGGAGTCGGCGCCGTGCTCCGCCTGAGCCAGCAGCTCCGCCGCTGCGTACTCCGGGGGGGCCGAATCGTCCGCGACGATCATCACCTCGCTCGGCCCCGGCAGCGACTCGATGCCGACAACGCCGAACACCGCGCGCTTGGCCAGCGTTACGTAGAGGTTCCCGGGCCCGACGATCTTCTCGACCTGAGGGACCGACTCCGTGCCAAAGGCCAGCGCGGCAACGCCCTGGGCGCCGCTGACTCGGTAAATCTCATCCACCCCGGCGAGCCGGGCGGCGACGAGGATCCCGGGGTTGACCGTGCCGTCGGGCTGTGGCGGCGTGATCATGACGACGCGGTCCACTCCCGCCACCCGCGCGGGCACCGCCAGCATCAACACGGTGGAGGGACACGGCGCCTTCTGGCCGGGCACGCACAGCCCCACGTTGGCGAGGGGCGTGTAGCGTTGACCGAGAATCTTGCCGGGCTCGGAGAAATCCATCCACGACTGCCGGAGCTGGCGCTCGTGGAACCGGCGGATGTTCAGGGCCGCTCGTTCGGCGGCTTCCTGGAACTCCGGCGACACCAAGTCGGTCGCCGCATCGATCTCTCGGCTACCGACGAGCAGGCGATCCGCCCTCAGGGATTCGCAGGCAAACCGGCGCTCATACTCCAGCACGGCGTCGTCGCCGCGGGCGCGCACGTCGGCGAGGATGTTCCTGACGGTGCGTTCCTGCTCTTCATATTGGTCCAGCACGGCCCCAGCGAATAGCTGCGGCAGTGTTCGGCGCGCCTCGGCGGCGCCATTGATGAGTCGCATCATCGTCCATGAACCTCTCGGAGGCGGGGAAAATGCCAGTTTGATCTAGCAGCAGGCAAAGGTAAAGGGGGAATGCCGGATAACCGGCGCCGGGCCCCGCCCGGTGTCGGGCGCTGAACAGCGCTCTCGCGCCGCTCACTGCGCGGACGCGGCGACCCGCGGCTGCTGCTCCGTCCACACGGTGCCGCGTCCCAGAGCCAGTTCCAGCTCGGTCTGGAGGGCGGCATCCAGCCTGACGACGTGCCCGCTGCCCAGCGACACCTGCGTGAGGCGCCGGCCGTGGTCGATGTGCAACAGCACGCCTGAGTTTCCAGGGTGCGCCTTCAAGATCCCCTGCAACTCGTTGAGGGTCCCCGGGGTCGCCTTGGTCTGCGGGACGCGAATGTTCACCACCGGAGGCGGAGTGGAGTTGGCGGCGACCTCCCCGTTCCCGTTGCCTCTCCCATTCCCGTTGCCATTCCCCCCCTTGCGCCGCGAGGGTCTCAGCTTGGCGTCCAGTCCCTTATCGTCGGCGCGGAACACGCGGGAACAGCGCAGTTTGAGTTCGTCATCGCTGCGGCTGCTGCTGCCCAGCATGACCTGCCCCTCGGCCAGGATGAGGGCGTCCTTCGCGGTCTCGGGGGCGCAGTCCGCATAGGCGCTGGCGAAGACGATCAGCTCGAGGCTGCCAACGCCGTCTTCGAGCGTCACGAACATCATCGGGTTGCCTTTGCGGTCCCGGATCTGACGGAAGTCGGAGACCAGGCCACCGACCACCACCGTCTTCCCGTCGAGCGACTCCGACAGCTCGTCCAGCGTGTGGGTGACGTACTTCTCGAGGACTTTGCGGGCCGATTTCAGCGGATGATCGGATACGTAGACACCCAGCAACTCGCGTTCGGCCGCCAACTTGTCTTCCCGGGGCAGATCGGGGACGTTGGGCAGCAACGGCCGGGTGGTGTCGACCTCGACCTCGCCGAACAAGCTAACCTGTCCGGCCGCCTTGTCCCGCTGGAGGCGCTGGCCCGCCTCGACCGCTTGGTCGAGCGCCGCCAATGCCTGAGCGCGGTTGGGGTGGAGCGAGTCGAACGCGCCGCAGCGGAGGAGCGTCTCGATGGCAGACTTCCCCAGCGCCCGCTGCGGAACGCGCTCGGCGAAGTCGTAGAGGTCTCTGAAGGGGCCGCCTTCGGCCCGCGCGTTGACGATCTCCTGGAGCGCACCCGCCCCGACTCCCTTGATGGCCGCCAGGGCGAAGCGGATGTCCTTGCCGCTCACGCTGAAGTTCACCTGGCTCTCGTTGACATCGGGCGGCAGTACGGCGACACCCAGCTTGCGGCAGTCTTCGATGCACAGGGCAATCCGGTCGGCGCGGTTCATGAAGCTGGTCATGAACGCTGCCATGTACTGCGTTGGGTAGTTCGCCTTGAGGTAGGCCGTCTGGTAGGAGAGGACCGCGTATGCCGCGCTGTGCGCCTTGTTGAACCCGTAGCCGGCGAACTTGTACATGCGGGCGAACACCTGCTCCGCGACCTCGCGCCGGGTCTGCTTGGCGACGCAGTTGTCGATGAAGATGTCGCGCATCTGCTCCATCTTCTTCTCTTGCTTCTTGCTCATGGCGCGCATGAGGATCTCAGCCTGCGGCATGCTGAAGTCGGCCATCTTCATGGCAGCCTGCATGACCTGTTCCTGATAAAGCAGGACGCCGAAGGTCTCGCTGAGAATCTCTTCCAGGTCGGGGTGGGCGTACTCGACCCGTTGCCCGTGCCTGCCGGCCACAAAGCGCGGCATCTCGTCCATGGGACCGGGGCGGTAGAGCGCCAGGAGCGGGGCAATGTGCGCGAAGCGATCGGGCTTCAGGTCCCGGAGCAGCGAACGCATGCCGGAACTCTCCAACTGGAAGACCGCCGTGCTCTCACCGCGGCTGAGCATGTCGTACGTCTTCCTGTCGTCCATCGGGATGGTGGTCAGATCGAGGTCGAGAGCCGCAGTCTCCTTGAGCAGCCGCAGCGTCTCAGAGATGATGGACATGTTCTTCAGCCCGAGGAAGTCCATCTTCACCAGTCCGCACGCCTCGACGTCAGGCCCCGCGAGCTGGGTGATGACGCCGCCCTCCTGACCAGCCCGCTGTAGCGGGATGTGCTGGGTAAGCGGGTTCTTGGAGATCACCACCCCGCAGGCGTGGACACTGGAGTGGCGAGCCAGCCCCTCGATGGACATGGCCGCCTCCAGGAGGCGTTTGGTCCGCTCGTCGGACTCGTGACGCTGCCTCAGTTCGGGGACGTTCTCCAAGGCTTCCGAAATGCTGTCCGTCTGGGGGATGAGCTTGGCGATCTCGTCGACTTCGCTGATGGGGTACTCGAGCGCGCGCCCGACGTCTCGAACGGCGCCTCGGGCGGCCATGGTCCCGAACGTGATGATCTGGGCGACATTATCGACACCGTATTTCTCCACGGCGTAGTCGTACACTTCCTGGCGCCGGGCGTCTTCGATGTCCAGGTCGATGTCGGGGCTGCTCTCGCGCTCGGGGTTGAGGAAGCGCTCGAAGATCAGCTTGAACTCCAGCGGATCCAGGTAGGTCATGTCGAGGAGGTAAGAGACCACACTGCTGGCCGCCGAGCCGCGGGCGGCAGCGATGATCCCCCGCTTGTGGGCGAACCGAACCAAGTCTTCAACGATGAGGAAGTAGCCGGAGTACCCCTTCCCCTGGATGACCTCCAACTCATACTCGAGTCGCTTGCGGGCCACTTCGTCGCGCCCGGGGAACTTCTCCGGCAGCTTCGCCCGGCACAGATTGGCCAGGTGCGAGTCCAGCGTCTCGCCTTCCGGGACTTCGAAGACCGGCATGTGGATGGTGTCGAGGTCCAACTCGACGTTGCACTGCTCGGCGATGACCAGGGTGTTCCGCAGCGCTTCGGGTACTTCGCTGAAAAGCGCGGCCATCTCCTCGGCCGTCTTCAGGTAGAACTCCTGCGCGCCGAACCGCATGCGGTTGGGATCGGCATAGGTCTTGCTGGTCTGGATGCAGAGCAGGATGTCGTGCGCGTCGGCATCCTCGCGCCGAGAGTAGTGGCTGTCATTGGTGGCAGTGACGCCGACGCCCAAGTCCTTCGCCAATCTGAGCAGCCCCTCATTGGCGGCTTTCTGCTCCGGCAATCCGTGGTCCTGAAGCTCCAGGTAGAAGTTGTCCCGGCCCACAATGTCGACGTACTCGCCGGCAATCTGCCTGGCGAGGTCGTAGTTCCCGTCGAGGATTGCCCGCGGCACCTCGCCGGCGATGCACGCTGAGGCGACGATCAGCCCTTGGGAGTGCTGCGCCAGCAGCTCTCTGTCGATCCTGGGCTTGTAGTAGAAGCCCTCGAGGTGAGAAGCCGTGATCAGCTTGACGAGGTTCTGGTAGCCCTGCTCATCTTTGGGCAGCAAGACGAGGTGGCTGGGCTCGCGGTCGAACTTGGCCTCTTTGTCCTTGCGCGAGCGCGCGGCGACGTATGCCTCGCAACCCAGGATCGGCTTGACCCCAGCCTCCCGGCAGGCCTTGTAGAACTGGACGATCCCATACATGACCCCGTGGTCGGTGAGGGCGAGGGCCGGCATGTGGTTGGCTGCGGCGAACTTCGCGAGGTCCTTGATCCGCGAAGCGCCATCCAGCAGGCTGTACTCGCTATGGCAATGGAGGTGGACGAACTCGGGCTGGGACATGGAGACGCGCACTCCTCAGAAGTTGGCAACGATGAAGGGGGCGGTTGTGGGGTCGATGAAGGGCACCGGCTGCGTTGCAGGCGAGGACCTTGAGGCGGCGGGAGGCTGCGACGGAGGAGTGCGACAGGGGCGTTGGTGAGAGTGTCTGCGCGTAGAGGACTGAATGCCGGTGAAGCGTATCTGCCGCGCGTGGCGGAAGGCTACGTCATAGGTACTGGTCCTCGCTCTTCAGGATCTGGAACTCAGGTTCCTCGTCGATGTCTTCCTCGACCTCTTCGACCAAAGTCGCTTCTTCGTCCTCGGCTTCGTCCCGTTCTGGCCGACTCGGCGGCGCCGGCGCCGCCGGTTCCTGCCGGGCGCCGGCCGTCACGAACTGGTGGTTCTGGAGTAGGCAGTTGTGGCAGATCGCCGCGCCGCGCCCTTTGATGAACACCTCATCCGCCTCCGGCGCCTTCCCGCAGAACGAGCAGGACACCGCCCGCACCGGCCCGAAGCGCGCACAGATCAGCGAGAGGAGGAAGATCAGTACGCCCACCAGCAGGAGGACGTTGGGCCCCAGTGACTCGGTGGGGAAGCTCCCCGCGTTGGTGGCGTACCACAGCCCGGCGATGGCGACGCACACGATGGCGGTCCCGATGGCCTGCCAGAAGAGCAGCGGCCAGAGGCGCTGCATGGAGAAGTCGAGTTCGGAGCGAACCACCACGCGGTCGCCGCCCTCGGTCCAGCCGCCGTCGCCCTCGCGCTCCAAGTGTTCGGCAATGCCCACGAACGCGTCGTCGAGGACATCTTCTCGTTCGCCCTGCCGAAGCATGCTGAGCACGAACGGCGAGAAGATCTCGGGGAAGCGCCCGAAGGCGGTCGAGAGCAGCCGCCCCAGGCTGACGTCGCGCTCCACAGAGTCGAGCACGTCGCGGAGCTTCTGGTTACTGGTCTGCTTCCGCAGCACGTCGAGAATGCCCAACAGGTCGATGCCCGCGCTGAGCATCCCGCCGAACTGCCGGAAGAACAAGGCGAGTTCGGCACGCTCGATTCGCTGCTCTTTCTGCTTTCGTGCCATGGCGCTACTTCGCGCGTTCGAGATACTGAGCGTTACGCGTGTCGACTTTGATGACTTCGTCCTGCTCGATGAAAAGTGGGACCTGCACGATCAGCCCGGTCTCCAGGGTGGCCGGCTTCGTGCCGCCTTGCGCGGTGTCGCCCTTCAGACCCGGCTCAGTGTGGACCACCTGCAACTCGACTGCAGCCGGGACCTCGACGCCGAACACCTTCCCCTTGTACGTGATGACCTGAACCGGCATGTTGTCTTTCAGGTAGTTGGCTGCGTCGCCCAGTTCGTCCTTGCTGAGCGTCGTCTGCTCGTAGGAGGACATGTCCATGAAGACGTAGCCCTCGCCCTCGCGGTAGAGGTACTCCACCTCGCCGCGCTCCACGTGAGCGCGTTCCATCTTCTCGCCCGCCCGGAACGTCTTCTCCAGCGTATTCCCGGTCTCCAGATTGCGGAGCCTCGACCGGACGAAGGCACCCCCCTTGCCGGGCTTGACATGCTGGAACCCGAGGATCTGGAAGACCCCTTCGCCAATCTCGATGGTCAGGCCGTTCTTGAAGTCCGCGGTGGAAATCGCCATAGGTACTATCTCCCGATTGTCCGGCCCGGCTCCAGCGAACCAAGCCGGACCCCTCAGAAATCGTCGCGCCGACCCAAAGTGCCTTGTCGGCTGGGTAGGCGCTCATCCCCTGCTTGCAGTGGGCACTCCGACGATGCCGCCTGGAAGGCGGGAAGGTGCGTCAGTGCTCTTCGCCTTCCATGTGACCGACTTTGATGTCGATCTCGTCGCGCTCCTCGATTCGGTCGATCTTCCCGTCTCGAATCCAGACCACGCGGTCGGAGGCGGCAACCATTTTCAGGTCGTGGGTGGCGGTGATGACCGTGACGCCGTTCTCTTTGTTCAGGCGCCCGAGCAACTGGATGATCTCCTCGCCCGTTTTCAGGTCGAGGTTTCCGGTGGGCTCGTCCGCCAGAACGATGGCCGGGCTGTTTGCCAGGGACCGGGCGATGGCGACGCGCTGCTGCTGACCGCCGGACAGCTCGAACGGCTTGTGGTGCAGGCGTTCGCCCAGACCCACGGTGTTCAGCAGGCCGACGCCTTTCTCGATCATCTCGTCCTGCCCCATGCCGGCGAAGATCATCGGCAACGTGACATTCTCCAGCGCTGTCATCACGGGGATCAGGTTGAACGACTGGAAAATGTAGCCGATCTTCCGACAACGCAGCCAGGCCAACTCGAAGGCGTCGAGCTGCGCCATGTCCACCTCGTCGATGAAGACGGTGCCTTCCGAGGGCTTGTCGAGCCCGCCGATCATGTTGAACAGGGTGGACTTGCCCGAGCCGGAAGGACCCATGATCGAGATGTACTCGCCGCGGCGAATGTCGAGCTTCACGTCGTTCAGGGCGTGAACCTCGGTCTTCCCCATCATGTACGCTTTCTTGAGCCCCTTCGTTCGGACGATGAATTCCTGTACGGTATCTGTCGCCACCCTGTACACCTCCGAGGGAGATTGCAGATTGGTGATTTCGGATTGCAGATTGGAGCACCAAGTACTCAGCGCGGCGGCGAATCAGCCTCGGCAAGCCGGAGTCTTCGCCCACCAATGCGCAACCGCAAATCTGCAATCTCAGATCTGCAATCCGCAATCCTCAGATCTCTGTCCTGAGCGCCGCCGCGGCAGGCATCTTGGCGGCATGGCTCGCAGCCGGCACGGCTGCGACGACTGAAATCACTGTGCCGATCACGAGCGAGATAACGAAGTACTCGAACACGGAGTCCGGTTTTGCAGTGCTGAGCGTCAGCCAATGCACGCCGACCAGTACCGCTGTGCCGCCTTTGAGCATGTAGACGAGCACCATTGCCAGTGTGCCCGCCAGCGCCCCGGCAAACGAGCCGATTACGCCCATGAGCGCGGACTCGATAAGGTAGAGCCGCACGATGAATCCGTCCAGGGCGCCGAGACACTTCATTGTGCCGATCTCGCGGAAGCGTTCGGTGACCGACATCAGCATCGAGTTGGTAATCCCGACGCCGCAGACCAACAGGGACATCACGACCAGCCAGATTTGCCGCGCTGCCATGCCAACGTCAGCCGGGGTGCCCTCCGCCCGGTGGACGGCATCCAGGATCATGGACCCGGTGAAGACGGACATCAGGAACGCGATGCCCAGAAACGTGCCGGCAGCGGTAATCATGGCGCGCCCGAACCGGATGGTTATGTTGCGCAGGCTGATCTTGAGCGCCTCGCGGAACGGCAAACTGATCTGCCGCTCGATCTTCGACTCGGCGGTCTGGTAGTCCTTCATCAGGGGCTGTTGTGCCATGCCTTAGATCCTTCCCGACTCCAGTGCGCGCTGGACTTCCGGCTCCAAGCCGTCGCGGTCCATCTCGAAGCCGACGATTCCGCGCTTCGCCAGGTCGCGCAGGTAGGTTGTCAGCGACACATCGGCTTCCTTGCGGTTGAGCTTGTATTCGCTTCCCAGCTTGCGGATCATTTCGCGGATGGAATTCGCTCCATCGCAGAGCTGCCACACAAAGCTCCCCACCTCGTCCAACTGCACGCTCCGGGACTTGGGGACGACGAACACGATTGTAAGGATCTTGCCGAGCCCGTCGGTCCGGCGAGGGATCGAGAGCACTACCAGCCCGGCTTCGTCCCGCTCCCAGCGGAGGGCCGGGTTGCGGACAGGCCGGGAGGCGTAGACTTGGTCCTTGGTCAGGAGGGGCTTCTTCCGACGGAAAAGGGAGCCCAGGTTCATGGGAGAGATCGTTTCTCCGCGCGCGGCCGCGCTTGCCGGCAGTGGCACAAGCCGGGCGGGCGTACGAGGTCCGAGAGTCGGTATGTTACATGATCTTCAGAAAGGCGTCAAGCGAGCCGGTCAGACCGTCCCAGCCCCATCGGCCGGTGTCGCCCGCAGCGCCTCAGTCACCGTGAGCTGCTGGGCGGCCACACGGAGCAGCGCCTCCCAGCGCAGGCTTGACACCCCTGCCTCGCGCAACCGTAGCCGCAGCGCCTCACCGGTGCTGTCGCCCGACATCTGCCGGCGGACGTGACCTTCGACCCGCGCCGTCTCGAAGATCGCGTACCGGCCGGCGGTGCCGGAGTAGCCACACTCCTCGCAGCCACGTGACTCGACCGTCAGGGGGCACTGAAGCAGCGGGTGGCCTGCGGGTACTTGGTCTCTCTCGAGGTCTGTCAACTCGCGTTCGGCGGCACACGCCGGGCACGGCCGGCGGACGAGGCGTTGCGCCGTGGCCCCGACTAACGTGCCCGCCGCCAGAACCGGGTCGCCGATGGCGCGTGTCGCTTCCAACAGCGCTGCCGCCGCATCTTGCGCCTGCCACGGCAGCATCACGTAGTGACCGGTGTTCGCCATCTCGACCACCAGCGGCCAAGCTCCCTCGTCCGGCGGGACGCCCAGGACGAGAAGGGCCGGGTCCTGGCGGTTGGCGGCCCGCAGTGCGTTGACGATGTCGAGCCCCAGTTCCGGCTCGAGCTTGACTTGCCTGATGCCCGGCAGCTCCGCTTCTACGGCCTCCTCCACGGCAAACACCGCGGCTCCGCGGCCTGCGACGGCTCGAGCCAGACAGTGCAGCATTGTTGTGCGGCCGGAGCCGGCCGGGCCTGCCACCAGCAGGATGCCGTTCGGCTGCCGCAACAGGAGGTCCACGATCGCTGCCTGATCCGCGCGAAGTCCAAGCGGTGGGAGCGCGTCGGGCTGCTCAAGCGCCTCGACTGCCGGGTCAACTGCGCGATGGAAACGCAGGGCGACGGCCTCGCCGTAGAGCGTGGGGTAGGTAGAGACGCGGCACCGGCGGTCGTGTTGTCCCAGCCGCAAGCGCGCTGCGCCGCGGTTGGGCTCGGCCCGCCTTGGCAGCGCCAAGCCTGCCCTCGCCTTTAGCCAATTGACGTACCGGAGGTGGTCCGTGCTGGAGATCACTCCAGCCGCCCGGAGCACGCCATCCACCCGCATCCGGGCTCTGCTCTCACTCCGTCCCGGCTGCAGAGGCAGGTCCGTGGCACCGGCGTCGAGTGCCGCCAGGAGCATCTCGTCCAGGCGCCGAATGGCCGCCTCCCAGGCCCCGGCGCCGTCCGCGTCCGGCGCGGGCTCCCCGACCGAGGTTGTCTTCGCCGAACCCTTGCCCGCCGCGGGCAGGGGAACGCCCGCGTGCAGGTGCTCGGCCGTCTGCAGCGCCACCTCGTCCAACGTACCGGAGCGCTCGCCGGCCCGCACCATCCCGCGGACCGTTGGCGGGAACACGTCCACATGCTCCGCCAGCGCAGCGCTCAAGGTGCTGCCCGACCGCACGGCCTCGCCGACGAAGAGAACCGCTTCCCGCAACCGCTCGGGTACGTCCCCTTCGACACTGACCTCCAGGGTCTGTAGGAGCGGCACTCCGCCGCCAAGCATGAGCCCAGCGCGACGCAGCCAGAGCTGGAGATTCCCGACCTCGTTGGGCTCGCCCCCGGCCCACGCTTCAAGCTCGCGCGTCGCATACTCCTCGGCTCGGGCGAACGCTTCGCCCAACCGGCCGGACACCTCTCCAGCGTAGCAGAGAACACAGAGCAACGGCGCACTCAGCCGGGTCGATTCAGCGAGGGCGACCTTCAGCGGCTGCCCTGCCTCAAAGCGCCGTCGGACGGCACTCACCTCCGCGCCCAATGCCGGATTGACCTCAGTGGCTTCCTCCTGCAGGAGCGACAGCGCCTGCAGGAGCGGCACACCCGCCTTCAGCGAGAGGGCGAGGCGACTCGCAAACCAGCGCTCTTCGTGGGAGAGGAGGGGTGTTGACATGGCTTCAGCTCCTTGGAGTTCGGTCCATCCATCCGAGCCGCGACCGTGAGTGAGCGGCCCGCGCGCGTAACGTCAACGGCGGCCGCTCACTCGCGGTCGCGGCTCAGGTTGGGCGGTCTACGACATCGTTTGGGCAACCGAGACGGGGAGGAGATCGCCGATCACGCGCAGCACCTCAGCGACGGAGGTGACGCCGGTCAGGACTTTGTCGCGGCCATCGTCGAGGAGGGCTCGCCACCCGCGGGCGAGAAGGTGATCGCGCAGGCGCTCGAGGTCGGTGCACTCAAGTACCAGTCGGCGCAGGTCCTCGTCCGGTCGCAGCACTTCGAAGAGCCCACTGCGGCCGTGGTACCCCGTCCCGCGGCACTGTTCGCACCCGGCACCGCGGCGCAGGCCTGCGCCGCCTTCGGGAAGGCCGAGGCGCGCGAGGTCTGCCAAACTCGGCGAGTCTTCCTGGGAGCAAGCCTCGCAGACGCGCCTGACCAGACGCTGACCGACGACACCGACGATGGTCGGGAGCGCGCGCGCCGGGTCCCCGCACAGCTCCGCGAAGCGCCGCAGTGCCTCGAGCGAATCGGCGGCATGGAGCTGCGTCACACACAGGTGGCCTGACAGCGCAGCTTCGGCAACCGCCTCCGCGGTCTCTCGGTCTTTCACCTCGCCCAGGACGAGCACGTCCGGGTCGCACTGCAGCAATTCGGCGATCCATGCCGCCGGCGTCAGCCCACGCTTCCGGTTAACGTGCACTTGTGTCAGTCCGGCGAAACGGTGGTCGACGGGATCCTCCACCGTGACGATGTTGAGCGCCTCGTGATCGAGCGTCTGCACGGCCGAGTACATGGTCGTGGTCTTTCCGCTGCCGGTGGCCCCGGAGAACACCACGATCCCGGTTGGTGTCGCCATGAAGTCGCGCAGTCGCTCTTGGTGCTCTTGGCTGAGTCCCTGCCGATCCCAGGTCGGCAGCGGCTCATCCTGCGGGAAGATCCGCAGCACGGCACTCTCGCCGTGCAGGCAGGGCAGTGTGGAGAGGCGGAGGTCGTAGTCCTTCTGCTTGAAGCGGATGTTGATCCGCCCGTCCTGCGGCAGGCGCTTCTCGGCGACGTCGCACTCAGCCATGATCTTGAGCCGTGCGACGACGGCGTTGTAGGTCTCGCCCGAGAGCGGCATGGCGTCTCGGAGGACGCCATCAACCCGGTACTGCACTGTGCCACCCTCGGGGCCGGGAACCATGTGAGCATCTGACGCGCCGTCGAGAATGGTCTGCTGGAGGAGCATGTTGACCAGAGTGACGGGCTGCGGGTCGCCGCCGTCAGCGGGCGCCAACATCGCGGCCCAATCGTTTCGCAAAGCCCGGCACGAGTTGCACTGCTCAACGTGCGCCTCCACAGGCTCCCGCTCCGGGTCGGCGAGCTCCTCCTGCATCAGCGCGACGAGCTGCCGCTGAACTTGTTCGCATGTCATGGCGTGTCTCTCCTTGCCGAAGTGGTCTCCCGATCAGGGCAGCGAAGGTGGGAGAGCGGCAGCGCACCGCCAAGCGGCCGCTCCCTCAGGGCCCCTGAACTCGCCGTGTCGTGTCACCGGTCAGCCGTCATCCTCTCCCGAAGCTCGCGTACCGCTTCGAACATCCGGTACTTGACGGTGCCGACGGGGACGTGCAACTGCTGCGAGATCTGGGCATACTTCAGTCCGCCGAAGTGGCTGAGTACGAACACCGTGCGGAGCTTCTCGTCGATACCGTCGAGGCACTCGTCGAGCCGTCGTCGCAGTTCGCGGGCTTCGAGAACCGCCTCGGGCAACTGGCGCTCGTCTGCGCGAGCCAGCTCGAGCGCCGACAGGCGGTCCTGGCCGGGTGGTGCCTCCCCGCTGGCCTCCGCCGGCCGGCGCGCGCGGCGCCCTCGCTCGTTGTACCAGACGTTGCGGGCGACGGTGTACAAGTAGCTGGCGAACTTGGCCGTCGGCTCGTAGCGCTCCCGCGCAGTCCAGAGCCGGAGGAACGTCTCCTGAAACAGGTCTTCGGCGAAGTCGGCCTCTCGACACAGCTTGCGGAAGAAGGCGGTCAACGACAGACGGTGTCGGCGGAACAGCTCCTCGAATGCTGCGCCGTCGCTCTCGCGCACCAGCAGCATCAGCTCGACATCACTCTGCAGGATCGCTGTTGCCATCCGGTCGGAGTACTCCGTCGAGCGAGGTTCGCAGACCGCCTCGGAGAGTCCTTCCCTTCGCCCCGGTCACTTGTCAGAACAGCGGGCGCGCGAAAAGGTTGGCCGAAGCAGTGGCAGGAACCAGCCGGGCAGGTCAGAGCCGGGGTGCGCGTGAGGAAGGGAACGCCAACCGGAGAGCGAAGGCCAGCCGCTCAGTCAAACGCCGCCAGGGCTGTTGACACCGCGCGCGTCGAGCCATGCGACTTTCCCTCATCCCAATCGCCATTGCCGTCTTGACGGCGGGGAACCCGTCGTGGGGTGAGGCGCGTCCCCCGCTGGAGGTCTGCCTCGTCTCCGGCTCTGCGGAGTACGACTCCGACACCTCCCTGACCGCGTTCAAGCAGTACCTCGAAGAAGGCTACGACGCGCGTTGCATTTTGCTCAAGGCCCGCGGATTCGAGGACCTGCCCGGGCTTGAGGCGCTGGACGACTGCGACGTCGCCCTGTTCTTCACCCGGCGTCTGACCCTCGACAGGGAGCAGTTGGCACGCGTGAAGAAGTACTGCCTGTCCGGCAAGCCTCTCGTGGCGGTGCGCACCGCCAGCCACGGGTTCCAGAACTGGCTGGAGTTCGACAAGCTGATCCTCGGCGGTAACTACCACAACCACTTCGAGGGTGGGCCTGCCCTCACGGTGACGGTCGCTCCGGCCGCAAGGGACCATCCCGTGCTGCACGGCGTCGGGCCGCTCGATTCGACCGCAAGCCTCTACAAGACGGCGCCGCTGGTCGAGGGCTGCAAGCTGCTGCTGACCGGTTTGACGTTGGAATCGGGCGGCCCGCAGCCTGTCGCTTGGGCGCGGACGCACATGGGCGCTCGCGTGTTCTACACCTCCCTCGGCGCTCAGTCTGACTTCGCGAATCCCGCGTTTCGCCGGCTGCTGGCGAACGCGCTCTTCTGGACGGCCGGCCGGGGGACCGCCGAAAAGCAGCCCTGACCACCGGTGTTCCTGCGCACGACGCCGGAACCTCAGCGGAGGCCCCACGTTCCCGTCGGTACCCGACACCAGGCAAGCGGGCGTCTCCCGACAGCCCGCCGTCCCAAGTGTCGCCGTGGAGGCGGTACTCATGCTTCAATCCGAACAGCCCCAATTCGAGGCACCGACTGCGACCGAGCAGTTGCTGCATCCCGACCCCGAGGCCCTGCGGGCAGTGCCTGCCGCGCTGGCACATCGCTGCCGCGCGCTGCCGCTACGGATCACTCGCGACGAAATCACGGTCGCCATGGCGAACCCGGCCGATGTGGTCGCGCTGGATGACCTGCGGGCCGCTACGGGCCGCCGAGTCCGGGCGGTAGCCGCTGCGGCGACGGCTCTCCAGGAGCACCTTTCCCGACACTACGGGCCACAGCCAACAGGCTTGCACCCCGGCGCGCGTCCGGGGACAGGAACTGAGCGGCCCGGCGCAACGCCAGCAGCGCCGGCCGCCGCATCGAGGCAGCGCGCCACGCCTGCTCCGCTGTGGTTCGGCAAAGTCAAGGTGCAAGACCGCGCCGTGTTCTTCTCTGAGCTGTACACCATGCTCAATGCGGGCGTGGGGCTGTTCCAGGCACTGGACACGATTGGTGAGACCATCCGCCCCGTGCGACTCGCCGAGCTGGTGCGCAGACTGCGGGACGGAGTCCGGGGCGGGAAGCCTCTCTCAGACGCCATGCGACGGTACCCGGATGTGTTCAGCACCCTCAACTGCGCCATCTTCGCAGCCGGAGAGTCCGGCGGGTTCCTGGCGGAGGCGGTCCATCGGTGCGCCGAGTACTCCGAGCGAGAGTCCCGACTGCAGCAGAAGATCAAGCAGGAAACCTGGTACCCGAAGCTGGTACTGCTGGCGTTCCTCTTCATCCCGACGGTGCCGACTTTGGTGCTGCAGGGAGTCCGGGCTTGGCTGAGCCAGCTTGCCGGGATAGGTCTCGCCGCAGTGCCCTTTGTCTTGGCGGCCGGTCTGCTCTGGCAGGCGCTGAAGGCCGCCGGGAAGAGCGACTCCACCCGACAGACGCTGGACTCGATCAAGCTCTCGCTGCCGCTCCTCGGAAAGGTGAGCAAGCGGTTGGCGTTTGCCCGCTTCTCGCGCGCCATGTCGGCGCTCTACACCGCCGGATTGGGGTTCGTTCGCGGCGTGCCGCTGGCCGCGGAAGCCACGGGCAACGAGGCAATTGCCGACCACCTGCGGCGCTCCGTTCCGCGGATCCAGCAGGGCACTCCCCTGAGCGAGGTCCTGGAGACTTCCCGGCATGTGCCGCCCATGGTCGTCCAGATGGTCCGGACGGGAGAGCAGACCGGGCAGATCGACTCGATGCTCGACAAGGTAGCCGACTACTTCGAGCAGGAAGCGGACACGGCCATCCACCAGATGGTCGTCTCGCTGACGCCGGTCTGTATCCTTCTCCTTGGAGGGTTGGTCGCGGTGAAGGTGGTCGGGTTCTACACCGGCTTGTACAACTTCGACGCCGTACCGTAGTGCCCGGCCGAAGCCCTCCCGTTTGCCGGCACGAGGCGCCCCTCAGTCCCCGGCCTCCGCCACCCGCTCCAGCTTCTCCTTGAGGTCGTCCCGGACACTGGGGTATCTGTCGGCAACGTCGTGCTCCCGGTGGAGATCCTCTGCCAGGTTGTACAGCGCTGCGTGCTTCGAGTTGGTGTTGAGCAGGTACAGCCAGTCGCCCTGCCAGCAAGACACCCTCTCCACATGCCCGACGACGGCGAACTCGCGGAAACCGTCGCCCTTCCCCGACAGCGCCGACCAGAGCTCTCGGCCGGCCGTCCGCGGCTTCGGCTCCACACCGAGAAGAGACAGCATGGTGCAGGCGAGGTCGGTGTTGTAGAGCCAGCCGTCGCAGACCGTGCCGGCGTGCTCGCCGCCGGGGTGACGGACGAGACACGGCACCGGATTGAGGCACGGACCCGTGCTGCTCTGCGGCATGCCATAGGCGCCGAACTCGCCCAGCGTCTTCCCGTGGTCTGAGGTCAGGACGACGAGGGTGTTGTCACGCAGCCCAAGCCGGTCGACCGTGTCCAGCAGCTTGCCGACCCAGTGGTCGACCAGGGTGCAGAGCGCGGCATAGCGCGCGCGGACGTTGAAGTGCTCTCGGTCGGTTAGCTCTCCGCGCGTGTAGAGGTTGGCATAGATCAACTCGGGACCGTCCCAGTCGGGGTCATACAGGTCAAGGTACCGCTGAGGCGTCTCGAAGGGCTCGTGCGGGTCGAAGCTCTCGATACAGAGGAAGAAGTTCTCGTGGGCGTGGTTGCGCTCCAGCCACTCAATGGCGCGGCCGAAAGTCCGCGGCGACTGGTAGTCCTCCTCGCCGCAGCGAAACATCTGGTTCTTCAAGTACTGGGTGAGCACGCGGGACCGGGCGTCGCTGAGTTCGGTGCCCGGTCGGAGGTACCGCTGGAGGTACCCGTCGGGAAGCGGTTGGCTCTGCCACTGATCATACTCCTGCCCGCGCTCCCACTGGAAGCTCTGGAACCCACGGTGGAAGTTCTGCGAGGGCTTCATCAGGTGATACACATCGGCCACCAACCCGCAGACATAGCCCTGTTCGCTCAGGTGCTCCGCAACTGTCACGTCGTCCTGCGGAATCGGCCGCCAGCCCGGCGCGTGGATGTACATGCCCTTGTGTGTCGGCTCTTCCACAAACGGGAAGACCCGCCGCCCGGTGTAGCTGCCGCGTCGGCACGGGACCGTCGGCAGCGCTTCTGATCGCAGCCGGTTGAACCGCACCCCCTCGGCAGCGAGCTTGTCGAGGCTCGGGGTGTGCATCTTCAGACTGGGCCCCGTCGCGTCGACCGTGCCTTCCGGCCGGTAGCAATTGACGTGGTCCTGTCGGAAGCTGTCCACGGTGATCCAGAGGCAATTCATGCGGGTCTCCTTCGCGAGGGTCAGGGAATGACATCATAGTCCCCCCCGGGGGTGTAGCAGGGCATGCTGGCGAAGAGATCGTCCAGGAAGTACTGGCGGCTGCGGAAGGTCTCGACCTCGTAAGAACTCGTCTTCGAGGAGTAAGTCCCGGGACGTGGCAGACGGCTTGGGTGAAGACGCTGTCGGCGCGGACATTCCAGGAGCCAATGAACTCAGACCCATTGGACGACAACTACCGCGCTGCGAAAGACAATGCGCGCCCTCTCGGCCGCGACACAGCATAGCGAACAGCGTCCGTCCCAGAGATTTCGAGGCGCGTCGCTGGAAAATACCGCAGTATTACGGACAGACACCGCCGCCCGGATGCGCTACACCGTTAGCGCAAGGAACGGTGCAGGCTGTGGGCAACACGGCCCACCGTTCCGGTCTCCGATCACCCGGTTGGTGAGGCACTCGGATGGGAGTCCAGCTCAGACAGATGATGTGGCCGGTTTCGAGTGGTGCAGCGCTTGCTTGTGCGGATGGTCGGCAGGCTGCAACCGTTGGTCGAGCGCCGTGGAACTGCGGTCGCGCTCTTCCTCCCCGCGGTCGAGAATTTCCTCCCGTCGGTCGCGGCTTTCCTCCCGTCGGTCGTGAGTCTCCTCCTCACGGTCGCGAGCTTCCTCCTCACGGTCGAGTGCGCCCTCCCGACGGTCGGTTCGCTCCTCCTCATGTTTCCGTGTCACCTCCCTGTGTATTCGTGGCGCCTCCCCATGGTCGTGAGCTTTCTCCTCATGTTTCCATATCACCTCCCCGCGGTCGAGAGCTGCCTCCTCACGGTTGGGCGCTTCCTCCCGCGGTTTCATTGGCGCCGACCGGCAGTCGGACGCCGACAGCGCAGGGCCGATGGCGCCCGACTCACTGTCGGCGACGGACGACCTGGAGTTTGCTGGCATCTCCCAACCGCTTCGAGCGACCGACGCGCGTCCGGGGGCTGGGACGCGCGGGGAGCGATAGCCTTCCAGCAAATGCTGGTGTGAAAGGAGGTGACTACAGGCATGCCCTATATCAACCCCAGTAAGCTGCCCGAACTCCTGCAGGAGTTCGTCACGCACGCCACCAAGTACGCGCCGGCCGATAAGGCATACGCCGGAGTGACGAAGGCCGACCTGCAGGCGGTGTTGGTTGACTTGGTCGCCAAGCGCGACGCCAAGGCAGAGGCGGACCGCGAGGCAGACATCGCCGGCGCGGAACACGACACCGCCGCAGAGGCCGCACGCGACCGGATGATGCGGTATCGCGCCGGCGTCAAAGCCGAGTTAGGCGCGACCTCGGAAGCGTCGGTGACGCTGCCGAAGCTGACAACAAGGCGGTCGTCGAGGTCGGCGAGCACGATTGTGCCGCCGACGGAGTGAGTTGGAGACAGGGGGACACGGAGTTCTCCGTGTTGCCTGTCTCCGCGTCCCGTTGTCGCGCCTCCGCCGTTGCGTTGCCCTTCGCCGTTGCGTTGCCCTTCGCGCCGGAGGGGCAGGCTGACAATAGCCCAGGGATTCATCCCTGCGGAACCGGGCGGCGGTGGAGGATTCCAGAAGTCCTGTAGGGACGGCTGAACGTGCGAGCGCGGCGGTTTCAGTCGTCCTTGCAAGACTTGGTGAGGACGGTGGCTGCTCGGTGTTCCCGGAGTTGAAACTCCGGGCTATTCTCGGGCGGCGCCGTTGGGACGCGTGACGGGCAAGGGCAAGGGCGAACGCCCAACATCGAACACCGAACATCCACCTGCGAACGGCTGAGGGCAAAGGGCGAACGGTCAACGCCCAACGCCCAACAGCCCCGCCGGTCTGGCCATCCAATCCAAAATCCGCAATCCACAATCCCAAATCCCCCAGGAGTCACCCAATGGCCTCCACCACGACGACCTACCCCGACAGTCTGTTCTTCAATGCTCTGCTGGCGAAGATTGAGGCGGCTACTTCGTTCATTGAGATTGCTACGTTTCTGTTCCGCACCGACTATGTGAGCGAGACGCGGGCGCACCAGATTGCGGAGGCGTTGAAGGCGGCGGCGGGGCGGGGGGTGAGGGTGTATGTGGTGTTGAGCTATTCGCGGTTTGAGCCGGAGGTGAGCGAGGACAACTATGCGACGGGGTCGGACCTGGCGGCGGCGGGGTGCCGGGTGCGGATGGCGCCGCGGAACAAGACGATGCATACGAAGCTGGCGATCATCGACTTGATCGATGTGTTCCTCGGCAGCCACAACCTGACCCGTGGCGCGCTGTCGTTCAACAACGAGCTGACGGTGTACTCCAACACCAAGGTCTTCCGCCAGCGGGGAACGGACTACTTCAACAAGGTGTGGGACGCCTCGACGCCGATTGAGGCGGTGGAGCCGCCGGTTGACTCGCCGCCGGTGGTGATCGAGTTGCTGACGACGGCAACCACGGAGACGGGCGTGGACCTGACGTTCAGCGTGAACCACACCGACGGCGTCGACGCCTTCGCGGCGATTGCTGCGCCCTTCGCCAATCTCACCGGCGCGACGATGGGCGAGTCGGTCCCGCCGGAGGCGCGCGTGGCGTCGGTGACGCCGACGGTTGCGGAAGGCGACCCGGTGTTCGTGGCGGTGCGCGCCTACGCCAGCGGCGCAGCGCTGGCGACCAGCCCCGTGATCCAGATCGCCGCAAGCGCCTACGAACCGCCCGCGCCGCCCGCCGAGCCGCCGGCCGACCCGCCCGCCGACCCCGACACGCCGCCGCCGATGCCGTTCGGCCCGCCGACGCTGCAGTCCGTGACGCAAGTCGGGCCGCAGAACATCACCGTCGTCTGGTTCTGGATCGGCCCGGCGGGCTTCCACCGGTTCGTCATCCAGCAGCGCGACGCGACCGGCGACTGGACGACCCTCGCGACGAGCTTCGACCAGACGCCGCAGGAGTGGACGGGCCCGGCGCTCTCGCTGGACTCGGCGCAAACCGTGCGCGTCGTCGTCTACAACATGGAAGAGGAGTGGCAAGCCAGCGACGAACTCCCCAGCACCCTCGAAGGCAGCGTCCCCGGCACGCTCCAAGCCCCCGTAATCCTGCACGCCGAGATCTACGAGTCCGGCGGCGACCTCTACATAGTCTGGAGCTGGGAAGACAACACCCCCGAGCCGCCCTTCGACCACTTCGCCATCCAGCAGATGGACGGCATGGGCACGTGGCAGACGCGCGTCACCCTCCCCGACTCCACTACGCAGAACTGGACCGGCGCGCCGCTCCCCGTCCCGCCGCCGAGGCACTTCCGCGTGGTGGCTGTAGACACGATGGGTGGGGAAGCTGCGAGTGACTCTGTGGAGGTGGCGGGGTAGGCGTTGACGGGGCGAACTTGCTGTGATGTGGTTGGCTCCCAAACAGCGCCGACTGGACCGCGACAGGTAGGCGTAACCGACGCCCCGCCAATGACCGACCTGCCGTGTAGTGGCGCCGTGAGGGTCAGGATCCGGCAGAGCACGAGGCCGCTGAGTGCGTAGCCGAGTCTGGCCAGGGCCGGAAGCCGCCGGGCTATTGCCATTGCGTCCGAGCAGGACGCGGGCGGCGGTTGCCGGGCGGGACGCCTTCCCTGCTTCACGCCTCGCGCCCTGCACAGCTCCCCTCGGAACACAGAAACGCCGCCCTCGGAAGCGGCGTTTCTCACCAAACCTGCGGTCTGCGGTGTTGTTGCTCAGTGGGGCCGACGGGTGCCCGCGGTGCGGGGTTACTCTTCGCCGGCTTGACGGTTGGCCTTTCCGGCGGCCTTGGCGGGAGCGGGTCGGATAGTGATTCGCCGCGCTTCGACCTTGCCGTCGGTCTCGGGGCCGAAGGCCATGAGCAGGGCGCCTTCTTTGACTTCTTCGAGGGTGGCCTCGACCTGCTTTGCCGCCGTCGTCTCGGCGGCGGTCACGACGGTGACGGTCTTGCCGTCAGCAAGCTTGACGGAGAGGTTGTGGCCCTCTTTGGCGAGCGTGCCGGCGATGCCGCGCTGTCCCTTCGGGGCTTGCGGCAGCACGACGATGATTCTCGCTTCGACGGAGCTTCTGTCGTCCGCAGGCTTGCCCATGATCTGGACGTTCTGCCCGTCGGTCAGGCTGGACAGCTCCACGGCTTCGAGCTTGACGACGGTCGTCTTCTCGGTGTACGTTAGCGTCTTCTCGCCGTCCTTCACCTTGAGCGTGATCGTCTTGGCGTCCCGGTCCACCGCGGTGACCTTGCCCTCAACCCGACCGCCTCTGCCGCCGCCGCCCTGGGCATTCGCCAGGGCGGACAGGGCCAACATCAGAACCAATGCGCTTACGGTCGCCAGTGATCTGCTTTCTCTCATGACAGACTCCTCCATGTGTGTGCTGAACGGCGTGGTGCCGACCGCGAAGTTCGGTTGTGCGCTGAGCAGGTTGATAGACTGCGGCCCTGGGCGCGGTGTTCAGTGCACCCGGAGAGTCGCCGTCGGCGACGCGTCTGCCGGCCGGTCGTTGCGCCGGCGGCGGGAACGGAGTATCCTCCCGGCTACCTGACCCTGACACGAGGTGCCTACATGAGAGTTGTCGTCACCGGCGGCGCCGGTTTCCTGGGATCGCATCTGTGTGAGCGGCTGCTTGCCGAAGGGCGCGAAGTCGTCTGCCTGGACAACCTGATCACCGGCGCCACCGACAACATCGCCCACTTGCGCGAGCCGAAGTTCCTGTTCATCCATCACGATGTGACCAACTACATCTACGTCGAAGGCCGAGTGGATTACGTGCTCCACTTCGCCAGCCCCGCCAGCCCGATCGACTACTTGGAGCTGCCGATCCAGACGCTGAAGGTGGGTTCGCTGGGGACGCACAAAGCGCTGGGTCTGGCGAAGGCGAAAGGCGCGTCGTTCCTGCTGGCTTCGACCTCCGAGACCTACGGCGACCCGCTGGTCAACCCGCAGCCCGAGGACTACTGGGGCAACGTTAACCCCATCGGCCCGCGCGGCGTCTACGACGAGGCAAAGCGCTTCGCCGAAGCCATGACGATGGCCTACCATCGCTACCACGGCGTCGATACCCGCATCGTTCGCATCTTCAACACGTACGGCCCCCGTATGCGCGCCCACGACGGCCGCGTCGTGCCCGCCTTCATCAACCAGGCGCTCCACGACGAGCCGATCACCGTCTTCGGCGACGGCCAGCAGACCCGCAGCTTCTGCTACGTCTCCGACCTGATCGAGGGCATCTACCGCCTGATGCTCTCCGGGGAGACCGACCCTACCAACATAGGCAACCCCGCCGAGATGACGGTGCTCGAGTTTGCCCAGAAGGTCATCGAGCTGACGGGCAGCAAGTCCGACCTCGTGCACAAAGGGCTCCCCGTCGACGACCCCAAGGTCCGCCGTCCCGACATCACCAAGGCAAAGCGAGTGCTCGGCTGGGAGCCGAGGGTCCCGTTGGAGGAAGGGCTGAGCAAGACCATCGAGTACTTCCGGGCGCGGCTGTAGGGTCGCTCCCGGCGTTCAGCGCCGCGCCAACCTGCCGGCGGCTTCGTCCCACCGCAGCAGCGCCTCGCCGAGATACGGGAGAGCGGTGGTGTCTCCGCGCAGCAGGCGCTCGAGGTCGGTGGGGTCCGGCGAACAGAACGCTGCCCAAGCCGCAGCCGCGAGCGCGGTCTCGGCGGAGGCGACCTCGTGTCGGGCACCAAGGAGCGACGCCATCTGCTGCGGATCCAGCTCGCCCAAGCCTTTGAAGCCGACGAACCCGGGGAACTCCCCGACGCAGAGCAGGCTCAGCTTGGTGTCGCCCAGGTCGCGTCGCCCGAACCAATCCAGTTGCCGGATCAGGATGGTCTGGTCGTAGAGGCAGGCGTCGAACCACCGGACGACTTCTTCGTGGTCGGCGAAGCGGCGCAGGTCGTCTTCCTGCCGCCGCAGCCGGTTCGATGAAACCGCCAACGCCTTGCCGGCTGCTTGAACGGCGGTGCCACTCAGTCTATCCTATGCAGTGTCCGGACAGCAAAGGCTCGCGCTGCTCGGCGTCTCGCGTTCCCCCTGGAGGTGGACCCCGTTGACAGCACGACTCTCGCTTTCTCTCGCTCTGCTCGCCAGCGCCTGCGTTATTGGACGCGCGCAGCCGCTGACCGCTCTCGTCTCGCCGGTGGGCCAGGTCGCTTTGAGTCACGGGCGCCAGCAGTTGGGCACCCTCACTCCGGGCCTGTTTGAGAACGAGTGGCGGTTCGTGTCCCTGAGCGGCACCCCGGCGGCGACGACTACGCCAGAGGTACGCGCAGGCCGGATCGTCTCGCCTTCGCAGGTCGTGGTCGCGGGTGAGGTGCGGCCGTCGCAGACGGACCAGGGCGCCCGGCTGGCGTACCGCCTCACTCCCGAGAAGGACCTGTCGCTCAACAGCCTGCACGTTTCGTGGGAGCTGCCCATCGCGCTGGTTTCCGGCAGCGAGTACACGGCGGGCGAGGCGACGGGCACCGTCCCGCCGGAGTTCGCGGAGACGCGGGTGTGGTCCGGGACGACCTCGGACCTGTCGCTGAAGCTGACCACCGGCGACGAGGTTCGCTTTGAGTTCGACGAGCCCACCGTCGTGCTCTTGCAGGACAACCGGCAGTGGGGGGCGACGTTTTCGGTGCGCATTGGGCCGAGCTGGTTCCCGGCGGAGACGTGGCCGGCGGGCAAGCCCTTGGAGATGGCATTCACGCTTTCGGCGCCTGGAGGGATGAACATGGAATCCGACACCCCAGTGACCATTGAGGCCGGCGACCAGTGGGTCCCGCTCAAGGTGGACCTGGACATCGAGCCGGGGTCCGCGCTGGACTTCACCGGAGTGGGGCAGGCCGACGCCCCGGCAGGGAAGCACGGCTGGATCGTCGCGCGACCCGACGGCCACCTGGCGTTCGCGGACGACCCGAACACGCCGCGGCGGTTCTACGGACCCAACTTCTGCTTCTCGGCGCTTTACATAACGCACGCGCAAGCCGACCGGTTGGCCGACCGCCTCATGCGGTTGGGCTACAACGCCGTCCGCGTCCACCACTACGAAGGCGAGCTGATCGACCGCTCCGGCGGCACGTCCACCAAGCTCAACCCCGACAAGCTCGACCAACTCGACTACCTCTTTGCCGCGCTGAAGAAGCGCGGGATCTACGTCACCACCGACCTGTACGTCTCCCGGCCGGTCTTCGCCAACGAGGTCTTCCCGGGCGCTGAGGGCAACCTGGAGATGGACGAGTACAAGATGCTCGTGCCGGTCAACGCCAAAGCCATGGACAACTGGAAGGCGTTCAGCCGCAACCTCCTCACCCACACAAACCCCTACACCAGTCTGCGCTACGCCGATGACCCGACACTCGCGTGGCTGAGCATGATCAACGAAGGCAACTTCGGGAACTACACCGGCAGACTCAGCGCACGGGCGCGGAAGGACTGGGACGCCGCCTGGGCGGCCTGGCTGCAGAAGCAGGGCAAGGCGGGAACCAAATGGGGCGCGCAGCCCGAGTTCAACCTCTTCCTCGCCGAAACCGACCGCACCATGTGTGCCGATATGCGCAAGTTCCTCCGCGAAGAGATCGGGACAAAGGCGTTGCTCACCAACATGAACGCCTGGAGCAACCCCATCCAGAACCAGCTCTCGCGGCAGGACTACGACTATGTCGACGACCACTTCTACGTCGACCACCCGCAGTTCCTCGAGCAGCCGTGGCGGTTGCCCTCGCGGTGTAGCAACACCAGCCCCGTCGCCGGCGGCGCCGCCGGCGGCCGGCAGATCTCCTTCACGCGGCTCTTGGACAAGCCCTTCACGCTCAGCGAGTACAACTACTCCGGCCCCGGCCGCTACCGCGGCGTCGGCGGCCTGCTCACCGGCTGTCTGGGCGCCATCCAGGACTGGTCGGTGATCTGGCGGTTCGCCTACAGCCACAACCGCGGCAACCTGTTCGAGCCGGGCGCGGCGAACTACTTCGACCTGGCGGCCGACCCGCTGAACCAGGCTGCAGACCGCGCCAGCGTGTGCCTGTTCCTCCGCGGCGACATGGAGCCGGCGAAGCATAGCGTCGGCGTCTCGATGACAGAGGCCGACCTCGCCGGGCCGGACCCCAAACAAACCAACGTGACGCCGGGCTGGCACGCGCTGGCCCTGCTCACCCGCGTGGGCACCTACGTTGGCGACAACTGCCCGGCCGACTTGGTGCTGCCCGTGCGCGGCGGGAAGCTCGACCCCTATGCCGGCGACACCGGGCAGAAGGTCGTGGCCGACCTCCGGGCGCGCGGCTGGCTCCCCGCCGACAACAAGACGGACCTGAGCAAGAACGTCCTCCAGAGCGACAACGGCCAGTTGCTGGTAGATGCCCCGCGAGACGTGTTGGTGCTGAACACGCCGCGCACCGCCGGCTGCTACGCCCCCGAAGGCGAGACCGTCGCCTGCGGCCCCGTCACCGTCACCCTCGACCAGACCGACGCCACGGTGTGGGTCAGCAGCCTCGACGGCAAGCCGATCGCCCAGAGCAAGCACCTGCTCCTCACCCACCTAACCGACCTCCAGAACAGCGGCGCCAAGTTCGGCGAGCGCGCCCGCCAGACGCTTCTGGACTGGGGCAAGCTCACTCACGTCGTGCTGAACGGCCGGGCGACGGTGAAGATCGCCACGCCCGCTGCAACCGGTGTAGAAGTGTGGGCCCTCGGAACCAGCGGCAAGCGCGTCGCGAAGGTGGAGACCCAACTGAACGACGGCGTGCTGACCGTGCCGGTAGCGGTGAAGGGCGCGGAAGGGGCGAGGATGATGTATGAGGTGAGCCTGGCAGGTTGACCGGGCCTGGCAGTCCACAGGCGGACCCGCAAAGGCTTGACAACCTGGTTTGGCCGAACTAGACTGGACGGCATGATCAGCGACGCTGTTGGAGTGTTCGAGGCGAAGACTCACCTGTCCGCTCTCATCGAGCAGGTTCGCCACGGCCGCCGCTTCACCATCACGAAACGTGGCGAGCCGGTGGCCGAGCTGGGACCTGTCTCGCAGCTTGCCGGTCGGGCACAACGGGGATCGGCGAAGTCGCCGAGTTTCCACATGAGCGCAGACTTTGACGCCCCCCTTGATGACTTCGCAGACTACATGTGATGCGGTACCTGCTTGATACGCACACACTGCTGTGGTTCCTCCAGGATGCCAGCGAGCTCCCCTCGTCGGTTGCGGCGCGCATCGAGACCGTGGCCGCTGAGAACCACGTGAGTATCGCCTCGATCTGGGAGATCGCGATCAAGCTGAGCCTGGGCAAGCTACGAGTCCCGTACAGCCTGGACGAGGACCTCCCCCGGCTATTGGAGCAGAACGCCTTCCGTGTTCTCCCGCTGAGATACGAGCACTTGCAACTCCTCTCGGAACTCCCGTTCTACCACCGCGATCCCTTCGACAGGACGCTGGTGGCGCAGGCGCAGGTCGAGGGTCTCCTCCTGCTCAGTCGCGACGAGGCTTTCGACGCCTACGGTGTTCAGCGAGCGTGGGCGTGACGGGGAGTAGGTGGCTGTCGAGGTCGTGGCCAGCGCGGCCAGGGCGCGGATTTGCACTTGTCCGTCTCCGCTCACCAGCCTCCGGACACCGCCCCCCCGGCACAGCGGAAAGGGAACACGAGGCCGGCGGCGTAATCAGGACACCGACAGCATCATTCCCTTGGCAGGAGAACCATGGCGAACGAGACGGGTGAGGTACGGGTGCGGCTGCGCGGCATCGTTCCGGGGGAACTGCGAACGGGGGGGCGAGTGCGACTTCTGTGCGGGCTGCTGGCGGCGGCGGCGGTGGGGGCACGGAGTGAGGAGAGAGTGCCGGCCGACCGCCTGTATGAGTTGGCGCGGCCGCTGTGGGGCCGGGAGTCCAAAGGCTTTCTGCGGGAGTGGCTGATCTGTGGCGACTTCCCGAATCCCCCGCATGCCGGGCAGACTACCTACGACCACACGCCGCCTTGCGTGGGTCTGGAGACGGACTACCTCAAAGAGCACGGCGGCGAGGAATCCATCCGCCCCCAGGAGGGGATGGCCCACACGCGACCGGACGGGAAGTCGGTGGCGTGGCGGGCGGTTCGAGCCGAGAAGGATGAGCTCGACCTGCTGGAGGTGTTCAAGGAGTATTGGCTGGACAACGTGGTGGCGTATGCCTTCACGACGATCCGCCAGCCCAACGCCGCCAAGGTCTGGCTGGGAATCGGCAGCGATGACGGGATCCGGGTGTGGGTCAACGGTCGACTGGTCCATGAGTACCTGGGCTCGCGGGCTGTCGGCACCGACGACGACGTTGTGCCCGTGGAGCTGAAGGCGGGCGAGAACACGATCCTGCTGAAAGTCGAGAGCGGGTCGGGACCGTGGGGGTTCTGCTGCCGCGTGCTGGCGGATCCGGCATTCGCCGCGTGCGACCGACCTTTCCTGCCGAAGGTCGAGAGCGAACTGGGGCA
>Ga0210029_1000181_pt1 | contig 41527 bp, 35 predicted proteins | sample CryGeymeta201521_FD_183985 | JGI IMG/M metagenome (GOLD analysis project Ga0210029, IMG submission 183985) | Groundwater microbial communities from Crystal Geyser aquifers in Utah, USA - Crystal Geyser metaG 2015-21 (SPAdes) (version 2) | ecosystem: Environmental > Aquatic > Deep subsurface >... | reverse complement strand
GAAGTCAGACGGCGCCAAATTCAACCAGTTGTTCCACGGTCTGCTCGACCGGGGTGTGTACATCGCGCCAGCGCTGTACGAGGCTGGTTTTGTGAGTGCAGCGCACACTGACGAAGACATTGCAGCCACCGTTGCGGCTGCGCACGAGGTTTTCAAGTTACTTCCGAAATAATAGCAGCTATCTCTTAATTTACAAAGCCTAGAGGCTTATTTCTTATATAAAACTGGCGGCCGTCTGGCCGCTTTTTTCTGACCAATTTCCGAGTAGTTTGTTATGCATGGCTCCAGGCCGGCGGTGGAGCTGTTGTTCTCCGGCTTGCCCGCGGGCGAAGGTTTTGGTTTGACAAGTCGGCGTGTTTCGCCACCAGCCTTGGCATGCCAGCTATCACGCCACGCGAATGAGGCCTGCGCCCGACAAACCCACCACCTGCCTTCACCGGGTTTGCATGCGATGTTGGAGTCAGGTTTAGACCCCTTGCTGCCGACCATGGCAGTCAGCTTACGGGTTGCCCAATAGATAAAGCGAAAGCATGGTCTTTGCCGGTTTCATCTTGTACTCAAGCCGCCTTCATGTACATATCGATATGCATCGACGAATAAGGGCAAATCAGACCACCACCTTCTGTGCGTTCCAACAACCCAAGTTCGGCAAGAATTACCACGTCTTCGTGCACGCGCTTGACATCGCGCCCGACTGCACGGGCCAACTCACGCACTGACAACTCGCCCTTGCCCTGCGCGGCACGAACAATCTCCCATCGCTTTTCAGTCAGTTGTCCAAAAAAACGGCTGGGACTTTCAAAATTGAGCACTTCACCTTGGTAGGTGTCTGCGTCGGCAACTTTGGCCATGGCGCGCAACGCACCCTGCCAGTCGGACTGCATGGTAATGGTGAGGTAACGATCTGTCATGGTTCTCTCCGGGCGGCGACTGCCGCAATAAAGTCTTCAATCAACTGCGCCACGCTGACAAACGTGTAGGGCATTTCCACACCGTCCAAATGACAGTGATCGCCCTAGCCACATTCGTTGTCAAAACCCACCACGCGAACGCCATCAAGCACATAAACCGCGCTGTATTTGTAGCCGTGTTCTGTCGGTGGCACCGGCGCCGGTACTTTCCACACCACCACTTCAAGAATGGCACCCTTAGCCGTGACGTCTTTGAAGCGTGTGATCAACTGGGCTCGCATGTTGGCTATTATGCCAACATAAGTTACTTTGTGAAGCCAAGCCGTATTTGGGTCTGGCGAGTCATTTTTCTCAATTGATTGGCCACCAGGCCATGACCGATGCCTGCCTTGAGTCCGGATAATTTTCGGAAGGCATTCAGATATCAGCGTCGGATACCCGGAGGGCAATTTGAACTTTTGAAGACCCGCTCAAGCTGCTTACCCAACTTCGAGTTCCAACAAAATTCGTCAGCAGGCCTGCCCCTTCTTCTGCCTGCGAGGTCAGGTCTCAAACAAAACTCAATGCCTGAAATGGCGCACGCCGCCGGTGAAGACCATCACCACGCCGCGCTCGTTGGCGGCGTCGATCACTTCCTGATCGCGGATCGAGCCACCCGGCTGGATGATGCTGGTGGCACCGGCATCGACCACCACGTCCAGGCCGTCGCGGAACGGGAAGAACGCGTCGCTGGCCGCTGCCGTGCCCACCAGTGACAGGTTGGCCGCGTTGGCCTTGATGGCGGCAATGCGCGCCGAATCGAGCCGGCTCATCTGCCCCGCACCCACGCCATAGGTCATGCCATCTTTGCAAAACACGATGGCGTTGCTCTTGACAAATTTGGCGATGTTCCAGGCAAACAGCAAGTCTTGCAGCTGCTGCTCGGTGGGTTGCAATTGGGTCACCACTTTCAGGTCGGCGCGCGTCAGGATATGGTTGTCGGCGGTTTGCAGCAGCAGGCCTGAGCCGACGCGCTTGGATTCAATCGCGTTGCGGCCGTTGTCCCAATCAGACGCACCACCGGGCGGCAGCGCGATCTTGAGGACGCGCACATTGACCTTGCTCTTGAACACCGCCAGCGCTTCGGGCGTGTAGTCGGGGGCCATCAGCACTTCGATGAACTGCTTCGACATTTGTAGCGCGGCGCGCTCGTCCAGCGTGCAGTTGACGGCAATAATGCCACCGAACGCGCTGGTCGGGTCGGTCTGAAACGCCTTGCTGTAGGCCTGTAGCGCGTCGGCACCCACGGCCACGCCGCAGGGGTTGGCGTGCTTGACGATCACACACGCGGGCGTGTTGAAACTCTTGACGCATTCCCACGCCGCATCGGCATCGCCAATGTTGTTGTAGCTCAGTTCCTTGCCTTGCAATTGCACGGCGGTCACCAGCGAGCCAGGTGCCGGGTACAGGTCACGGTAAAAGGCAGCGCTTTGGTGCGGGTTTTCGCCATAGCGCAGGTCTTGCAGCTTGACAAAGCAGCCGTTGGACTGGTCGGGGAACAGCTTGCGTGACGGCGTGTTGTTGCCTTCTTCAAAGTTGAGCGACGACAAATAGTCGCTGATGGCCGCATCGTACTGCGCCACCCGGTTGAACGCCGCCACGCTCAGGGCGAACTTGGTTGCTTGCGTGAGTTTGCCGCTGGCTTTGAGTTCGGCCAGTACCTGCGGGTATTGGGACGCGTCGGTCAGCACGCCGACGTCTTTCCAGTTCTTGGCCGCGCTGCGCACCATGGCCGGGCCACCGATGTCGATGTTCTCGATGGCATCTTCGAGCGTGCAGTCGGCTTTGGCCACGGTCGCTTCAAACGGGTACAGGTTGATCACGGCCAGGTCAATGGTGTCGATGGCGTAGGCCTTGAGCGCGGCCATGTGCTCGGGCACGTCGCGGCGCGCCAGCAAGCCGCCGTGCACCTTGGGATGCAGCGTCTTGACGCGGCCGTCGAGCATTTCGGGAAAGCCGGTCAACTCGGCCACCTCTTTGACCGGCAAGCCCTTGTCGGCCAGCAGTTTGGCGGTGCCGCCAGTGGAGATGAGCTTGACGCCCAGCGCGTGCAGCGCCTGGGCGAATTCAACGATGCCGGTTTTGTCAGAGACAGAGATCAGTGCGTTCATGGTGTGGTCGTGGTTGAGGAAAGGAAAGGCGTTGGTTTTATGTAACAAAATGGGCTCCAGCCCTTATCTAAAAAGCGTGAGCAGCTATCAATCAATGAGCTTGTGTTCGAGCAATTTCTTGCGCAGCGTGTTGCGGTTCAGGCCCAGCCACTGCGCCGCTTTGGACTGGTTGTGGTCGGCGTGCTGCATCACCACCTCCAGCAAAGGCTTTTCGACCACGTTGATCAGCATGTCGTACATACCATCGGGTTCGCTACCGCCCAGATCGCTCAGGTAGCCCTTCAGGTTATCGCGCACGCATTCTGCGATGTACATGGGTTTCATCGTGTCGTCTCCAAACCTACTTGGGGGTTGTTGTATTTCCGCGGTGCGGGCAGCCGGTCCATGCGCTGGTGCAGCGCGTCAAAGAAACCTGCCACCGCTTCCCACTGCGACGGGGCATCATCAATGGCGTTCATGTGCGCGCGAAACAGTTCGCCGCCGGGCAAATCCCGCACGTACCAGCCAATGTGCTTGCGCGCGCTGCGCACCCCGGCAAACTCGCCGTACAGCGCATAGTGGTCTTGCAGGTGCGCCAGCAGCAGCGCCTTGACTTCGGCCACCAACGGCGGCGCCAGCAGCCTGCCACTGGCCAAAAAATGGTTGATTTCGCGAAATATCCAGGGACGGCCCTGCGCCGCACGGCCAACCATCACCGCGTCGGCGCCGGTGGCGGCCAGCACGTCGCGCGCTTTTTGCGGGCTGTCGATGTCGCCATTGGCGACGACCGGAATGCGCACGGCCGCCTTCACCGCGGCGATGGTGTCGTACTCGGCCAAGCCCTTGTAGCCCTGCTCGCGTGTGCGGCCGTGCACGGTGAGCATCTGCACGCCCGCGTCCTGCGCCTGGCGCGCCAGCGTGACGGCATTCTTGTCGGCCTGGCACCAGCCGGTGCGCATCTTCAGTGTGACCGGCACGCCCATGGGCGCGCAGGCCTGCACCACCGCGCCAACAATATCGATGGCCAGGCGCTCGTTTTGCATCAGCGCCGAGCCGGCCCATTTGTTGCAGACTTTTTTGGCCGGGCAGCCCATGTTGACGTCGATCACCTGGGCGCCGCGCTCGATGTTGAATCGCGCCGCCTCGGCCATCATGGCGGGGTCGGTTCCGGCAATCTGCACCGCAATCAAGCCGGTTTCACCGGCATGGTCGGCGCGGCGCAGGGTTTTGCGCGAGTCTTGCAGATCGGCACGGCTGGTGATCATCTCGCTGACCGCGTAGCCGGCGCCCAGGCGCTTGCACAACTGGCGAAACGGCCGGTCAGTCACCCCCGCCATGGGTGCGACAAAAACAGCATTGGGCAATGGGTACGGACCGATCTTCATCCAGCGTCAGGGGGTTTTAAACAGGGGGCCTGCCGCCAGAGAAGTTTGCAAGCCAGTGGCGCACAAAACCAGGGAGCCGGTCAGGCCGCAGATTCTAGCTGCCTAAAAAAACAGCACTTTTGATGCAGATCAGACACCGCGAAACCAGGCCAGCGCCACAGGCCGGGAAGGGATTTCGAACGCGTTCCTATACTCGCCGCCCATGGAACCCTGGATGCAAACCCTGCTGACCTGGCTGGCGCTGCCGCAACATGGCCTGAGCAGCGTGTTCGTGGTGGCGTTTGTGTCGGCCACGCTGTTGCCCATGGGATCCGAGCCCGCTGTTTTTGGTCTGGTCAGCCTGAATCCGCAGCTGTTCTGGAGCGCCATCGGCGTGGCCACCTTGGGCAACACGTTGGGCGGCGCGCTCACCTGGTGGTTGGGACTGGCATCGCACAAGGTGGTTGACCGTTACCAGCATTCAGCACACCACCTGCGGGCGCTGGACTGGCTGCAAAAACTTGGCCCCAAAGCCTGCCTGCTGGCGTGGTTGCCGTTGGTGGGCGATCCGCTGTGCGCGGTGGCGGGTTGGCTCAAGATGCCGTTCTGGCCTTGCTTGCTCTACATGGCCATCGGCAAGTTTGGCCGCTACCTGGTGATGACGTCGGCACTGGTAGGCGTCTTTGGCGGCTGACAAAGCTTTTATATAAATAGCTGCACGCGCTTTATTTATAAGGGTTTGAGCCGAATTTTTCCTAAGAGCTGAACAAGAAGTTCATCACGTCGCCGTCCTTGACGATGTAGTCCTTGCCCTCAGCACGCATCTTGCCCGCATCTTTTGCACCTTGTTCACCTTTGAAGGCGACAAAGTCTTCGTAGGCAATGGTCTGGGCGCGGATATAGCCCTTCTCAAAGTCGGTGTGAATCACGCCAGCGGCTTGCGGGCCGGTGTCGCCCTTGTGGATGGTCCAGGCGCGCACTTCCTTGACGCCAGCGGTGAAGTAGGTTTGCAGGCCCAGCAAGTCGTAGGCAGCGCGGATCAGACGATTCAGGCCAGGCTCGTGCAAGCCCAACTCTTCCAAAAACATCAGGCGGTCCTCGTCGCTCATGTCGGCCATTTCGGCTTCCATCTTGGCACAGATGGCTACCACCGGCGCGTTTTGCGCGTTGGCGTACGCCGTCAAGCGCTCCAGAAACGGGTTGTTGTGAAAACCGTCTTCTGACACGTTGGCGACAAACATGGCGGGTTTGGCGGTGATCAAAAAGAATTGCTTCAGCAACGGCTGGTCTTCCTTGCTGAAGTCGAGCGAGCGCACCGGCTTGGCTTCGTTGAGTGCCGCCTGGCAACGTTCCAGAATACTCACCAGTTTGGCGGCCTCCTTGTCGCCACCCGATTTGGCAGCCTTTTGATAACGCGCCAGCGCTTTGTCCACCGTGCCGAGGTCAGCCAGGCAAAGTTCGGTCTGGATCACTTCAATGTCAGAGATCGGGTCGACCTTGCCGGACACGTGGATCACGTTGTCGTCTTCAAAACAGCGCACCACGTTGATGGTGGCGTCGGTTTCGCGGATATGCGCCAGAAACTTGTTGCCCAGGCCCTCACCGGTGCTGGCCCCGGCCACCAGGCCGGCAATGTCGACAAATTCGACCACCGCACGCTGCACCCGCTCGGGGTGGACGATGGCGCTTAGCGCGTCAAGCCGTGGATCGGGCACTTCGACGATGCCGACGTTGGGTTCAATGGTGCAAAAAGGGTAGTTCTCAGCCGCGATACCGGCCTTGGTGAGAGCGTTGAACAGGGTCGATTTACCGACGTTGGGCAAGCCCACAATGCCACATTTCATACAAATCCTACTGAGTTGGTGCGCTGCGCGCGCAAGGCCAGCTGGCGCAAACGGCCCGGCTGGCAAAGGTGTGGATTATCCATGAGGCCATTAGCGCACTTCTACAATGGCTCGCATGAAGCACCATTTAGACATTTGCATCCGCGGCGGCGGCATTGTGGGGCACACGCTGGCACTGCTGCTGGCGCGCGATCGGCTGCGCGTCGGGCTGGTGACGCAGCCCCCGGCCACTGACACAGCCGACGTGCGCGCCTACGCGCTCAACGCCAAATCCAAGGCGCTGCTCGAATCAGTGCGCTGCTGGCCCGACGCCCAGCACGCCACAGCGGTGACTGGCATGCAGGTCTGGGGCGACGACGGCGGCTCGGTGAATTTTGCCGCAGCAGACTTGACCGTGCCGGCCCTGACCTGGATTGTGGATGTGCCCGTGCTGGAAGCCCGCCTGGCCGACGCGGTGCGGTTTCAGCCGCACGTGCAGTTGCTCGACGCACCCCGCCCTGCCACCTTGACCGTGGTGTGCGAGGGCAAGGCCAGCCGCACCCGCGCCGAATTTGGCGTCGAATTTGATGTGGCCCGTTACCCACAACACGCCATTGCCGCGCGGCTGCAGTGTGAGAAACCCCATGCTCAAATCGCGCACCAGTGGTTTACGCCGGGCGAAATTCTGGCTTTTCTGCCGCTGGACGGCGCGCTGGGTCACACAGTGGGCATGGTCTGGTCGGCTCAGGCCACGCGCGCGCCCGAGCTGTTGGCTGCAAGCGAAGCCGATTTTTGCGCCGAGTTGGAAAAAATCAGCCAAGGCTGCCTGGGCAAAGTGCAATTGGTCAGCGCCCGCGCGGCCTGGCCGCTGCAGGCCGCGCAGGCCAGCCGCTGGATCGGCCGCACCCCCGACGGCCACGCCTGGGCACTGGCGGGCGATGCCGCACACAACGTGCACCCGCTGGCCGGCCAGGGCCTGAACCTGGGCCTGGGCGACGTGGCCGGGCTGGCCGACATCCTGCACAGCCGTGCCTACTGGCGCCCGGTGGGCGACCACCGGCTGCTGCGCCAGTACGAGCGCGCACGCTGCGCGCAAGTCAGCGCCACCTCGTTGGCCATGGACGGCCTGCAAAAGCTGTTCTCGCAACACGGTGGCGCCTGGCAAAGCTTGCGCAACTGGGGCATGAGCGGCTTTGACCACAGCGGCCCGGCCAAAGACTGGGCAGCACGCTACGCCATGGGCCTGTAGAACTTATTGCTCGCAACTTGCTCAGACGCTGCCAACCTTTTTTTCAGGACACTTGATGAACCGTTTGATCCCCACCCTGATCGCTGGCGCCGTGCTGGCTGCCAGCAGCCTGTGCACCAGCGCATTCGCGCAGGACGCGGCCATCCGCAAAAACCTGGCTGAGCGCATTCCACAACTTCCAAAAATTGACGAAATCAGCAAGACACCCATCGCTGGCATTTTCGAGATTCGGGTCAACGGCACCGACATTTATTACACCGACGCCCAAGGCAATTATCTGATCCAGGGCAACCTGATCGACACCAGGAACCGGCGCAACCTGACCGAAGAGCGCGTCGACAAGCTCACCGCCATCCGGTTCGACACGCTGCCGTTCAAGGATGCTTTTACCATCGTGCGCGGCAACGGCAAGCGCCAGCTGGCGGTGTTTGAAGACCCCAATTGTGGCTACTGCAAACGTTTTGAGCGCGACCTGCAAAAGGTCAACAACGTGACCATCCACCTGTTTTTGTACCCTATTTTGGGTGCCGATTCGGGCGAAAAATCCAAGGCTGTCTGGTGCGCCAAAGACAAGGCCAAGGCCTGGCAAGACTGGATGGTGCGCGACGTCCCCCTGCCCGCGGCAAGCAGTTGTGACACCGCTGTGCTGGCGCGCAATGTGGAACTGGGCCGCAAGTTCAAGGTCACCGGCACACCCACCCTGGTGTTTGTCGACGGCTCACGCGTGCCTGGCGCAGTAAGTGCTGACGAGGTGGAAAAACGGCTTGTTGCGACAGGTAACTGATGGCGCGTGCGTCAACAGCCCAGCCAACTGGCGCAGCGGCGCTGGTCTACCAGGTGCAGGCGCTGGACTGCCACGCGCACCTCTTTGCCATCACCCTGACCATCGCCAAGCCCGCTGCCGACCAGACGGTGAGCCTGCCGGTATGGATCCCGGGCAGCTACCTGGTGCGTGAATTTGCCAAACACCTGCAGCGCTTGCAAGCCACTCAAAACGGCCGCACCGTGGCGCTGACACAGCCCGACAAATGCAGCTGGCAAGTGCACTGCAACCCAGGCAAACCCTTGACACTGCGCTATGAAATTTATGCGTTTGACAACTCGGTGCGCAGCGCCTGGCTCGACACCCAGCGCGGCTTCTTCAACGGCACCAGCGTGTGCCTGCGCGTGCATGGCCAGGAAGATACCCCGCACCAGCTGACGCTGGCCGCGCCCGGCTGGCCCGCTGGCTGGCAAGTGGCCACCGCCTTGGCCCCGCTGAAGGTCAACAAGTCAGGCTTTGGCCACTACCTGGCCGCCAACTACGACGAACTGGTCGACTCCCCCGTGGAACTAGGCGCGTTCTGGAGCGGCAGCTTCACCGCCGGCGGTGTGCCGCACCGTTTTGTGGTGGCCGGTGCGAGCGCCAGCTTTGACGGCGCGCGCCTGCTGGCTGACGCGCAAACCATTTGCGAAGCCGAAATCAATTTCTGGCACGCCCAAGCTGCAGGCGCAAAAACCAAGCAGACCAAAACCAAAGCGCCGCATAACCGCTACGTTTTTCTGCTCAACGCCGTGGACAACAGCTATGGCGGGCTGGAGCACCGCCACAGCACGGCGCTGATCTGCAAACGCGCCGACCTGCCGCGCCTGGGCCAAGCCAAGGCACTTACCGCCAGCGACGGCTACACCACGCTGCTGGGGCTGATCAGCCACGAATACTTTCACACCTGGAACGTCAAGCGCCTGCGCCCCGCAGAGTTTGCAAGCTACGACTACACCCAAGAGAACTACACCGAGCTGCTGTGGTTTTTTGAAGGCTTCACCAGCTATTACGACGACCTGCTGCTGCGCCGCGCGGGGCTGATTGACGATGCCACCTACCTCAGCCTGCTGGGCAAAACCATCAACGCCGTGCAGCAAACGCCGGGGCGCCGCGTGCAAAGCGTGGCGCAGGCCAGCTTTGATGCCTGGGTCAAGTACTACCGGCAAGACGAAAACAGCGCCAACGCCACCATCAGCTACTACAGCCTGGGCTCACTGGTGGCGCTGTGCCTGGACTTGAGCCTGCGCCCGGCTGGATCGAGCAATCTTGACGACGTGATGCGCGGCTTGTGGCAGCGCTGCGCTGGCGGCCCGATGACCGAGGCCGACGTACTGGCCGTGGTGACCGCTCTGGGTGGCGACGCGCTGGCCAAACGCCTGGCGCAATGGGTACACGGCACCGACGACCTGCCGATCCAAACCCTGCTCCAACGCCAAGGCATTGCGGTGACATCAGACCAGGCTGCAATGGCCGACCAACTGGGCCTGCGCGTCACCGAAACAGGCGGCCTGCGCGTCAAGACCGTGCTGCGCGGCAGCGCCGCCGAACACGCTGGCCTGGCAGCCGGCGACGAGTGGCTGGGCGTGCAAGTTGGCAGCGGCAAAAGCGCGCAGGGCTGGCGGCTTGCCAAGCTCGACGACCTGCCGTTGTACCTGGGCCGCGCCAAACGCTTCGCCGCGCTGGTGGCGCGTGACCAACGCTTGCTGACACTGCCCGTTACGCTGCCCACAGCGGTACAGCAGATCAAGCTGAACGTGCACGACAGCGCACTCGCCAACGCCTGGCTCGGCCAAAAATTACTACAAACAAAATAGCTGCTTGCGCTTATTCAGTAAGGGCTAGAGGCCAATTTCTCATATAACTTTTTACCAACCCATCAGGAGCCCACATGGCCTTTGAACTCATCACCGTCCGCACCGAAGCCGACCAGGTCGGCATCATCACCCTGAACCGCCCCAAGCAGCTCAACGCCCTGAACGACCAGCTGATGACCGAGCTGGGCCAGGCGCTGCAAGCCTTTGATGCCAATGAGGCCATCGGCTGCATGATCATCACCGGCAGCGAAAAAGCCTTCGCCGCCGGTGCCGACATTGGCGGCATGGCCAGCTACAGCTTTGCCGACGTCTACAAGAGCGACTTCATCACCCACAACTGGGAAACGATCCGCAGTGTGCGCAAGCCAGTGATTGCCGCTGTGAGTGGCTTTGCCTTGGGCGGCGGTTGCGAGCTGGCGATGATGTGCGACTTCATCATCGCCGCCGACAACGCGCGCTTTGGCCAGCCCGAGATCAAGCTGGGCATCATCCCCGGCGCGGGTGGCACACAGCGCTTGCCGCGTGCCGTGGGCAAAGCCAAGGCGATGGACCTGGCCCTGACCGGGCGCATGATGGATGCCGCAGAGGCCGAGCGCGCCGGGCTGGTCAGCCGCGTGGTGCCGCTGGACAAACTGATGGAAGAAGCGCTGGGCGCGGCGCTGATGATCAGCGGCTATTCGCAAATCGCCACGATGGCGGTCAAGGAATCGGTCAACCGCGCGTTTGAGAGCGGCCTGAGCGACGGCGTCATGTTCGAGCGCCGCCTGTTCCACGCCTTGTTTGCCACCGCCGACCAAAAAGAAGGCATGAACGCCTTTGTCGAGAAACGCAAAGCCGTTTTTACCCACCGCTAAAGTGCTGACCAAATGACCCTATAATGCCGCTCCTTCGGTGGTATAGCTCAGTTGGTTAGAGCGCAGCATTCATAATGCTGATGTCCCAGGTTCAAGTCCCGGTACCACCACCAGATTTCTCTCTCAAACCGCCAAAACCCGCCTTTTTCAGTGAAGCGCGGGTTTTTTGTTGTCCGGCGCAATTGGCGGTTTTGCGGTGGGCTGAGAGCGCTTTGCGACGGCAAATAATCCGTTGCAAACTGATTGAGGTGCATCAAGGCAGCACGCCAAGTGCGGTGGCACCATGTTGGCCCGATACGCGAGTCATTGAAGGAGGACCCCATGCTGGATCGTCGTCAATTCAACCGTGTGATGCCGTTTACGCTGGCGGCCACGGGGGCTTGGTCGGCTGTTCCCCCGGGGAAGGTGCGTCGGCCTACCCCACAGCGGCACGGCAAACTTGGGCGATGGGCCGATTGCAGGGCTTTCAAGGGGTGGCCTTGGACTCCGAACTGGTGCGCTACGCCACGTTGGCACCCTCAAGCCACAACACGCAGTGCTGAAAGTTGCGCCTGCCCGTCCAGGCGGTCCTGGTCTGAGACGCCGCTGCGAGAAGCCAGAGCGCGCGCAAAGGCCCACTGATGCGTTACGCCGACGTGTGCACGAAAAGTATTCAGCCAACACTCAAGACGGCTCAACCGGTGCAGTCCTGGCGACACGGTGCCCCGGCTTGGCCAGCAATTCCAGGTAAAAACTGTCAGCGCCGTCTTGGGCGGCAGCGTCGATCAGCGCCGTGACGTTGGCCGGGTGCACCGCGGCGGCAGCTTCGGCGGTCAAACCAAACCGGCAGTCAAAGTCCCAAAAATCGACATCTGCGGGCAGCGCCTTGTTGCGCTCGCGCTTGAGGTACTGGCGAATCTCGTGCTTGGTGGCGTCGATCACCCGGTCACGGTTTTTGCCTTCGATGTTGAGCTTGAATGTTTTTTTCACGATAACCTTTGAAACAGAGCGCAGTTGAACGGCTGGGATTATCCGGGATTGTCCCGGGCAGGGTGACCCGTGCCAGCGGCGCAGCTTGTGTTACACCCTGCGCATCGCGCACGTATTGCGCTGTTTGCCACATACCGCCATGACCTTTACCGATCTGGGCCTCGCGCCTGCGCTACTTGCCGCTGTTGAGCGCCTCGGCCACACCCAACCCAAGCCCATTCAGCAACAGGCTATCGGGCCGGCGCTGGCCGGGCGCGACGTGCTGGGCTCGGCGCAAACCGGCTCTGGCAAAACGCTTGCGTTTGCCCTGCCGCTGCTGCAACGCTTGCAGCCCACCACCCAACGTGTGCGCCGGGCGCAAGCCTTGGTGCTGGTGCCCACGCGCGAGCTGGCGGCGCAGGTGGGCGAGGTATTGCAGGCGCTGGCACAGCAGCTGCCAACGCACGTCAAGGTGTCGGTATTTTTTGGCGGCGTGTCGATCAACCCGCAGCTGATGGGCCTGCGCGGCGGCACCGACGTGGTGGTTGCCACGCCGGGGCGGCTGTTGGACCTGCTGGCACACAACGCCCTCCAATTGAATCAGGTGACGCTGCTGGTGCTGGACGAAGCCGACCGCATGCTCGACCTGGGCTTTGCCGAAGAGCTGACGCAAGTGCTGGCCAAGCTGCCCAAGCGACGGCAAAACCTGTTTTTCTCGGCCACCTTCAGCCCGGCAGTGCAGGCGCTGGCAAACACCTTGCTGGTCGATGCCGTGCGGGTTGAGGTGGATGCGGCACAGCAACAACCCGTCGGAATCACCCAGCGCGCCATCGCCGTGGACGCACCCAAGCGCACCCAGTTGCTTCGCCATTTGATCAAGCAGCACAACTGGACGCGCGTGCTGGTCTTTGTGGCGACCAAGTTCGCCGCCGAGATCGTCGCCGACAAGCTGCGCAAGGTCGGCCTGACTGCCGAGCCATTCCATGGCGAACTCAGCCAGGGCAAGCGCACACAAGTGCTGGCCGATTTCAAGGCCGAGCGCTTGGCCGTGGTGGTAGCCACTGACGTGGCGGCGCGCGGGCTCGATATCGCCGGCTTGCCCGTGGTGATGAACTACGACCTGCCGCGTTCGGCGCAAGACTATACGCACCGCATCGGCCGCACCGGCCGCGCTGGCGAGCCCGGCTTGGCGATGAGTTTTGTCAGTGCAGCAACGCAAGCGCACTGGCGCCTGATCGCCAAGCGCCAACACCTGCAACTGGCGCTGGAAAACGTTGCCGGCTTTGAACCCAAAGAGGTTGCAGCGCCCGCTTCCACCGCACCCGAGGCCCCAGGCAACGGCGGCGTCAAAGGCAAGCGCCCCAGCAAAAAAGACAAGCTGCGCGCGGCGGTTGCCCGGCAAGCCCTGGTGACTGCGGCCCCAAAACCGTCGTGACCTAAAATCTGCGCTCCTTCTACAGCCTCTGGATGAACACCATGAACCGCTGCCTCGTTTCTTTGAAACCCCCCTTGCTGGCGCTCGCGCTGGTTGCCATGACCGCGCTGACATCGGCCGCAGCCATGGCACAGGGCTTGATGCGCCCCTTTCCCAAGACGGCCCTGCGCGGCCTGCTGGAGGTAACCGCACCGCCGCAAGTCCTGCTCAACGGCAAGCCCGCGCGCCTGTCGCCGGGTGCCCGCATCAAAGGCACCAACAACCTGATCGTGATGTCGGGCACGCTGGTCAGGCAGCAGGTGCTGGTGAACTATGTCGCGGACAGCCAAGGCATGCTGCATGAGGTCTGGATCCTGACCCCGGCCGAGGCGCAGCAAAAGCGCCCGGGGCTGGAGACCATCAGCAACATCCGCTTTGAATCAGATGTTGGCGCAACGCCGCCTGAAAACCAATAACAAAAAGTGCCTCCAGCCCTTTTATGTAAAGGGTTGATAGCTTCCCTATAGATAGCATTTGCTGCGTCTTCACCATGTCTAAAAAAGTCTTTATCAAAACCTACGGCTGCCAGATGAACGAGTACGACTCGGACAAGATGAGCGACGTGCTGGGTGCCGCGCAGGGCTACACCCAAACCGACAACGTGGAAGAAGCCGACCTGATTTTGTTCAACACCTGCTCGGTGCGCGAGAAGGCGCAAGAGAAAGTGTTTTCTGACCTGGGCCGCGTCAAGCACCTGAAGAAAAAAGGCGCCTTGATTGGCGTGGGTGGCTGCGTGGCCAGCCAGGAAGGGGCGGCCATCATTGCGCGCGCACCGTATGTGGACGTGGTGTTTGGCCCGCAGACGCTGCACCGCCTGCCACAAATGCTTGACGAGCGGGCGCGTTCGAGTCGCTCGCAGGTCGACATCAGCTTTCCCGAGATCGAAAAGTTTGACCACCTGCCGCCCGCGCGTGTGGAAGGGGCCAGCGCGTTTGTGAGCATCATGGAAGGTTGCTCCAAATACTGCAGCTACTGTGTGGTGCCCTACACCCGTGGCGAGGAGGTGCACCGCCCGTTTGAAGACGTGCTGGTGGAGGTGGCGGGTCTGGCCGATCAGGGCGTGAAAGAGATCACGCTGCTGGGGCAAAACGTCAACGCCTGGCGCGCCAAAATGATCACCACGCTTGGTGCTGCGGGCGACACCGGCGAGGTGGCCGACTTCGCCACGCTGCTCGAATACGTGTCGGATATTCCCGGTATTGAGCGCATCCGCTATGTCACCAGTCACCCCAATGAGTTCACGCCGGCGCTGATTGCCGCCTACGACAAGCTGCCCAAACTGGTCAGCCACCTGCACCTGCCGGTGCAACACGGCTCAGACCGCATTTTGATGGCCATGAAGCGCGGCTACACCGCCATGGAATACAAAAGCACGGTGCGCAAACTGCGCGCCATTCGCCCGAACATGGCGCTCAGCAGCGACTTCATCGTTGGCTTCCCCGGCGAGACCGAAGACGACCACGCCAAGCTGATGAAACTGATGGATGACGTGGGTTTTGACAATTCTTTCAGCTTTATTTTCAGCCCGCGCCCCGGCACACCGGCAGCCAACTTGCATGACGACACGCCGCACGAGGTGAAGCTGCGCCGCCTGCAAGAAGTGCAAGCCAACATCAACGCCAACATGGCGCGCATCAGCGCCAGTTTGGTCGGCACGCGCCAGCGTTTGCTGGTGGAAGGTGCGTCCAAGCGCGACAGCAGCGAGCTGATGGGTCGTACCGAATGCAACCGCGTGGTCAATTTTGTTGGCCATCCACGCCTCATTGGGCAGATGGTCGATGTGGCGATCACCGAAACCCGCACCTTTACGCTGCGCGGCGAAGTTGTCACCCAAGAAACACACAGGACGCCCGCGGTGGCGGTCCTAGAATGATTGCAACGCACTCCGGCCAAGCGTAGCGCATGATGCGCCACGCTGCGGGAGATGGATAACCCGTTGTTGATATACCTTGCATGCAATTTGTTCGAATGTCATGGGCAATCGTAGGGGCAGGCCTGATCGCCACAGCAAGCGGCTGGCAATCGTTGCACGCAGAGCCGCTCATCATGCAAGACGCTGCACCGCAAGACACCCCCCTTGCGACACCAGCAGAGCCGCTCGTCGACCTCACCGACCTGACCAGGGACGACTTGCTGCATGACGCAGCGCCGCCTGTGACGGCTTCTGTCAATGCGACAAACCTGCCCCGCAGCGGCAGCATGCAAAGCCGAACCACGACCGGCACGCCAGCGCCTGACAACAGCGCACCGTTGCACAACGTCATCAAGGAATCCGTACGGCCGGTTTACAACGAACTGGTGGAGTCCGGCGCCCTGGAAACCTGGCGCGACGTCAAGGAAACGCTGGGTTTGAGCAAAAAAAACTGGGGCCGACATGATGCCGATGGAGAAGTCAACGCCCTGCAACGCCCGCATGCCGCCAACACGCCGGGCTGGCAAGACCCCGCCATGCCGCCAAAATCAGCCGCACAAGCCCAGCTTGACCGGGAATATGACGCCTACCTGCTGCGGCAATTGATCGACGACATCAAACCTTGGGCGTTGGGGCTGATCGGTCTGTACGCGCTAGGCTATCTGGCCAAGCTGATTTTCAATTTCATGCAATGGAAAGCCGCGCGTCGGCGCGAACATCGCGCGCAACGCGCCAGACACCGGTCTTCACGCCCCCGTTACGACTCAAAACGGGAACTTTGAACCGCCCAAGCCTTTCATGCCCCCCAGGCGCTTCATCATTTTCATCATGCCGCCGCCCTTCATTTTTTTCATCATGTCCTGCATTTGCTCGAATTCCTTGAGCATGCGGTTGACTTCCTGCACCTGAACACCAGCCCCGGCGGCAATGCGACGCTTGCGGGTGGCTTTGATGAGTTCGGGCTTGCGCCGCTCCAGTGGCGTCATGCTCTGGATGATGCCCTCCTTGCGTTTCACGTCTTTTTCGACGCGCCCCACATCGACCTGGCCGGCTTTGGCGGCCATGGCAGCGGGCAGCTTGTCCATCAGGCTGCTTAGACCACCCATTTGTTTCATTTGCTGAATCTGCGCCAGAAAATCGTTCAAATCAAAACTGGCGCCACTTTTGACCTTGGCCGCAAGCTTTTGGGCCTGGGCGATGTCCACGCCCGAGGTAACCTGCTCCACCAGCGCCAGAATGTCGCCCATGCCGAGCACCCGCCCGGCGTGGCGTTCGGCATCAAACACTTCCAGCCCATCCAATTTTTCGCTGGTACCGGCAAATTTGATCGGCGCGCCGGTCACTTGCCGCACCGACAGCGCCGCACCCCCACGTGAATCACCGTCGAGCTTGGTCAGGATGATGCCGGTGAGTGGCAGCGCCTGCTTGAATGCGCGGGCGGTGTTGATGGCATCCTGACCCTGCATGGCGTCGACGACAAACAGCGTTTCTACCGGTTGGATGGCTGTATGCAGGTCTTTTATTTCACGCATCAGCGCTTCATCAATGGCCAACCGACCCGCAGTGTCGACGAGCAGCACATCAAAGAAGTGTTTTTTGGCGTAGTCCAGCGCGGCCAGCGCAATATCGACCGGCTTTTGATCGGGCGTGCTGGCAAACCACTCGGCACCGGCTTGTGCGGTAACGGTCTTGAGCTGCTCAATGGCCGCCGGGCGGTAGACGTCGCCCGAGACGGTGAGCACCTTTTTGCCGCGCTTTTCAATCAGGTGCTTGGCCAGCTTGGCGGTGGTGGTGGTTTTACCAGCCCCTTGCAAACCGGCCATCAAGATCACCGCCGGCGGCTGTGCGGCCAGGTTGATATCGGCTACGCCGTCGCCCATGGTCAGAGCCAGCTCTCTGTTGACGATCGACACCAGCGCCTGCCCAGGCGTAAGCGAGCCCAGCACATCCTGCCCCAGCGCCTTTTCCTTGACGCGCGCAATGAAGTCGCGCACCACCGGCAACGCCACGTCGGCTTCCAGCAGCGCCATGCGCACTTCGCGCAGCATGTCGGCCACATTGTCTTCTGTGATGCGCGCCTGACCGCGGATTTGTTTGACCAGACGGGAGAGTTTGTCGGTAAGAGCAGAAGCCATAGGGGAATCGTGTCCGACGGGCGGAATCTGGGTTGGAGCCGCCGAAAAACAGCGGGAAACAAAACGCTAAACTGTAGCCATGATTTTAGCCAGTGCAACCCCCTTGAATTTGGCGCTTGCTTTGGGCGCCGCAGCGGCTTACGCTATATCGGCAGCTGGTACCCAGCGGCTGGATCTGCGCTGGGTCAATCTCGCAGTATGGGTTGCCTGGATATTGCACGGTGCGTTGCTGGTAATCGGCTTGTGGGGACCGGAGTCGCGTTTCGGTTTTGCGCCCGCGCTGTCGCTGACGGTCTGGCTGGTCGGCCTGGTGTACGCCATTGAGGGCTATGTCTACCCGCAGTTCAAGAAGCCTTGGCTCACGTCTGGCTTTGGCTCTGCCAGCGTCTTGCTCGCGTTGCTGTTTCCAGGCGCATCGCTCAACGCCAACGCGTCGCCCTGGTTACCGCTGCACTTCGCCCTCGGCATTTCTTCGTATGGGCTGTTTGCCATCGCGGTCGCGCATGCGTGGCTGATGACGCAAGCCGAAGCGCGCATCCGCAGCGCCTCAGACGCCATGACTGGGATGCCGATCCTGACGATGGAGCGCTTGACCTTCCGCTTTGTCACCGTTGGTTTTGTACTTTTGTCTGCCACCTTGCTGGCAGGGCTGTTGTTTGGCGGACAGTTGTACGGCGGCTCAAACGCACTGCGGTGGAACCACAAGACGATTTTTGCGTTTCTCTCATGGCTGACGTTTGCCGTGCTGCTGGTGGGTCGATCGCACTTTGGCTGGCGCGGCAAACGGGCGGTGCGCGTTTTGTATACCGGCGCTGGTCTGCTGCTGCTGGCTTATGTGGGTTCGCGCTTTGTCATGGAAGTGGTGCTGGGCCTGACGCTGTGAAGGCGCTCCTCTACCTGGCGATTGCACTGGCGGGGCTTTGGCTATGGCGCAGCCTCACCAACGCGGCTAAACCACCCGTCGCCGACAAACCCAGCACGCAGGACGAGCCCACTGAAATGGTTCAATGCCGGCGCTGCGGCGTTCACCTGCCAGCAGCCGACGCCGTAAACGGCAAAAACGGCAGCTATTGCAGCCCGACACATTTGCAGCAGTCTGAAACCTGAATGACCGCAACGCCAGAAGCTTCTTCCTGGCCCGGAGCATCGCCTGACGCGGATTCGGGTAAGGAGCATCCTCTGGAATTTGAGCGCATCTGGCGCGGATTCATGACTGCACGCGCCACCCTGGGCCTGGTGCTGGTGGTGTTGCAAGCCAGTATCCTCGTACTGGCGCCACAGCAGAGTCCCAGCGCACTGGTGATCTGTGTCGCCTACTTCGCGGCAACCTTGACGCTGCGCCTGAAAGCCCGACCAAGACAACTGAGCCCCACCTTTGACAGCTTGTGGCTGCGCACCGTCGGCGTTGATGTGCTGACATTCAGCGTGCTGCAGTGGGCACAGGGCGGCGCCATCAATTACACCCCGTTGCTGGCGCTGCCGGTATTGATGGTCAGCATCCTGGGTACACCGCTTCAAGCCATCGCTTCGGCAGCGGGCGTAACGCTGCTACTCTTTGGCTACGCAGGCTGGCTGTCATTGCAAACGTCGGGTGATTTCACCGGGTATGTTTTGCAAGCTGCGCTCACGGGTGCTGGCTGTTTTGCCATCTCATTTATTGCCAGCCAGATGGCAACCCGACTTGCCAGCGTCGAGTTGCGTGCCAAGCGTAGCCAACTTGCGGCCACCGTACAGCAGCAGGTCAACCAACTGGTCATCGCGTCGCTCACCGACGGCATCATGGTGGTGTCAGAGAACGGCCAGGTGCTGCTGGCCAATCCAGCGGCGCATGCTCTGCTGGATACCCAGGGACAGACCGATATCAACCTTAAGCAGCGGCTAGGCTGGTCTGCACTCATGGACGTGATCAACAGCAGCTTCAACAGCCAGCGCCCTCAGCAAGCCAGCGTGGATATCCGTCATCAGGGGCATACCAAACGCAGCCTGCTGGCAAGGACCCAACTGACCAGCGCACAAGACGACAACGTTTCGGGTCTGTGTGTTGTCTTTATGCAAGACCAGCGCGAAATCGAGGCACGCATCCGCGCAGAGAAACTCGCCGGTATGGGCCGGATGTCAGCAGCGGTGGCGCATGAAATTCGCAACCCACTGGCGGCGATCACGCAGGCCAACGCGCTGCTTTCAGAGGATTTGCAGGATCCGGGGCAGCGGCGTTTGGCCGATATGGTGCAACAAAATGCCCGTCGGCTGGAGCGCATCGTCAAAGATGTGCTGCATCTGGTCCAAGTCCCGACAAGTGGCGACACAGACCAATTGCTTGATCTGGCCACCGCAGCACAGCGCATTGGTCGCGACTGGAGCAGCCAGAACCATTGCATCGACGAGCTCTCGGTCCATACTGACAGCGTTGCCACCTCCGTGCTGTTTGACGCCGAGCACTTACGGCGCATTGTGATCAACCTGCTCGACAACGCTTTACGCTACGCCAGCAGAGCGGCGGGAAGCATCCAGATGCATGTCGCCATGGCCACGCCCTCAAACGCCACCAGCATCGCACTGCACGTCTGGAGCGACGGCGCAGCACTCGACCCGTCAGTTGAACAGCATCTGTTTGAACCTTTTTTTTCGTCAGAGAGTCGCTCCAGCGGGCTCGGGTTGTATATTTGCCGTGAATTGTGCGAAAGTCATGGAGCAACGATCGCCTACGACCGCAGGGAACGCAAGATCGGTGACCAACGGGTGACCGGCAATGAATTCACCGTGACCTTCAAGACAACAAACTCCACCCTGATGCCATGACCGCAACCGCCAGTTCCATCCGCATCCTGGTCGTCGACGACGAACCCGACCTGCGTACGCTATACGAGCTGACGCTGCTGCGGGAAGGCTATTCAGTCGATACCGCCGAAAACTTGCAGCAGGCGCACGCGCGACTGGCACAGGGCCGTTACGACGTATTGATTACAGACATGCGCCTGCCTGACGGGCTGGGCATGTCGTTGATCAATGACGTCAAATCATGCGCTCGCAACGAGCGTTGTATCGTCATCACCGCTTACGGCTCGACACAAAATGCAGTCGAAGCACTCAAGGCCGGTGCCTTTGATTACCTGACCAAGCCAGTCGACCTGAAACAGTTCCGGGCGGTCGTTGCCTCGGCGGTGCGCAGCACGGCAACGGTGGCCGCCGAAAATATCAACGCGGCCAGTCATGCGACACAAAGCGTTTCGGGCGGGGCCTTGGGCCAGCGCGCACTCAGCCGCCTGGTAGGCCACTCGGAGTGCATGCAACAAGTCAAAGAGCGGATTCTGAAGATTGCACCCAGCATGGCGCCGGTGATGGTCACTGGCGAATCGGGTACTGGCAAAGAGCTGGTGGCCTACGCGATCCATGCCAACAGCCACCGCGCCAAAGGACCGTGGGTTGCGGTCAATTGCAGCGCCATCCCCGAGACGCTGCTGGAAGCCGAATTTTTTGGCGCCAAAAAAGGCGCCTACACCGGTGCAACACAAGACCGCGAGGGCTTCTTTCACGCTGCCCGTGGCGGCACCCTGTTTCTGGACGAAATTGGCGACCTGCCGCTACCAATGCAATCGAAACTGTTGCGCGCTATCCAGGAACGGCGAATTCGTCCTTTGGGATCAAACCAGGAAGACGCCGTTGATGTGCGCATCGTCAGCGCAACGCACAAGAATCTTGCGCAGGAGGTTCAAAACGGCACCTTCAGGCAAGACCTGTTTTACCGCCTCAACGTCATCGACATGGTGATCGCCCCCTTGCGCGAGCGCACCGAAGATATGCCTGACCTGTGCCAGGCTCTGCTGGCCCGTATCGCTGAAGAAGCCAACATGACCACGCCGACACTCACAGAGGAAGCGCTGGACGGTCTGACCAGAATGCCACTGCCAGGCAATGTGCGCGAGCTCGAAAACCTGTTGTACCGTGCCGTGGCTCTGAGCGACGGTCTGCGCCTGAGTCTGGACGCACCAAGTCAGGAGGCGTCGCCCGTGACACCGAATATCGTCAGCGGGCCAACGCCTGCGGCGACTGTCGCTGCGCAGGACACCGAGCCAGGCGAGGTGCCGCTACCCGACGATTTGCAAGCTTACCTTGACGGCCTGGAGCGAAACATCCTGACTAAGGCGCTGCAAACAACCCGGTTCAACCGTACCGCCGCCGCCACACGACTTGGCTTGAGCCTGCGCCAGATGCGTTACCGTATCGAGCGCTTGCAAATTGAAGCCCCTGCCACTGGTTTTGGTCAGGATGATTTCAACTGACCCGCCACGCCAAGAGAACCATGACGCGCTATGGCGAGACGGTTGGTACCGTTTTGCCGCCCGCGTTGATTCGCCCAACTTTGGGCCACGTCCGAGCATCAGCCACATTGATCTGATCGTGCTGCATTCGATCAGCTTGCCGCCTGGCCAGTACGGTGGCGACGAGGTGCGGCAGTTGTTCACCAACCAGCTCGACTGGCAGCAGCACCCTTACTTTCAGAGCATCGAGGGCATCAAGGTGTCGTCGCATTTCTTCATCAGGCGCAATGGTGACCTGTGTCAGTTGGTCAGTTGCGATGACCGGGCCTGGCACGCCGGCGTGTCGAACTACCGTGGCCGCGCCAACTGCAACGACGACAGCATCGGCATTGAACTCGAAGGGCTCGAAGGCGAGACCTTCGAGCCAGCGCAGTACACCGCGCTGCGTGCGCTGTGTGCCGGTATCCTGCAACGCTATCCCATTGTCCATATCGCTGGTCACGAGCACATTGCGCCGGGCCGCAAGCAAGACCCGGGTGCAGGATTTGACTGGTCACAATTGCAAAATGGTCTGGGGCTCGCCGACCATTTCTTCCCTGCCACTATCTACAAGCACACCTGAAGGCGCCACGACGCCAGTGGGGTAAAAACACTACTGCTAGTGTTTTTACCAACTTGAAACCCCCATATTTAGTGTTAAGCTGCGCCCCGCAGTCAGGTTCAAACGTGGCTGTTTGAACGACCATTTTTTCATCTGGCGCAGGCCAGGCACCCACATCAAGAGAGAGAAAAACGATGCAGACTATTGCGACGACGCCCGCAGCAACTTTCATTCACCCGACTGCCAATCCGGCAACCAGCGTGCCTACTGCCCCCACCCATACGCTGGCCCAATACCAGATCATTCGTCGCAATGGGGCGGTGGTGCCGTTCGAGCCAAACAAAATCGCCGTGGCCATGATGAAGGCGTTCTTGGCTGTGCACGGCACGCAGGGCGCCGCATCAGCCAGCGTGCGTGAGACCGTTGAAGACCTGACCCAAGGCGTGATCCGTGCCCTGATGCGCTCGCGTCCGTCGGGTGGCACCTTCCATATTGAAGACGTGCAAGACCAGGTCGAACTGGGTTTGATGCGCGCAGGCCACCACGAAATTGCGCGGGCCTACGTGTTGTACCGGGAAAAGCGGGCCCAGGAGCGTGCGCAGAAAACTGTTACTCCAGCTGCACCAGCGCCAGCCCTGCACGCCATCGACAACGGTCAACGGGTTGTGCTGGACATGACTCGATTGGGCAACATCATTGATGCCGCGTGCGCTGGACTGGGCACCGACGTCAAGCCTGAACCGATCGTTGCCGAGACGCTGCGCAACCTGTATGACGGCGTGCCGATGGAAGAGGTTTACAAGGCGTGCGTGCTGGCGGCACGCACCCTGATCGAAAAAGACCCCGACTACACCTTCGCGACCGCACGTCTGCTGTTTCACACCATCGCCAAGGAAGTGCTCGGCCAAGATGTGACGCAGGCTGACATGGCCGAAGCTTACGTCGAATATTTTCCACAAGCCATCGCTCGCGGCGTGGAAGGCGAATTGCTTGACAGCCGATTGTTGCAGTACGACTTGCAGCGACTGGCGCTGGCGCTCAGGGCCGACCGCGACCTGCAGTTTGATTATTTGGGCTTGCAGACACTGTACGACCGCTATTTCCTGCACATCAACAAAGCACGCATCGAACTGCCCCAGATATTTTTCATGCGGGTGGCCATGGGTCTGGCGCTGGGCGAGATCGACCGCGAAGCGCGTGCCATCGAGTTCTATGAAGTACTGTCAAGCTTTGACTTCATGTCTTCCACTCCCACCCTGTTCAATAGCGGCACGCTGCGCTCACAACTCTCAAGTTGCTACCTGACCACCGTTCCCGACGATCTGGATGGCATCTACGAGTCGATCAAGGAGAACGCATTGCTGTCCAAGTTTGCCGGCGGCTTGGGCAACGACTGGTCGCAGGTGCGGGCGTTGGGGTCACACATCAAAGGAACCAATGGCGAATCCCAGGGCGTGGTGCCATTCCTGAAAGTGGTCAACGACACCGCGGTGGCAGTCAACCAGGGCGGCAAGCGCAAGGGCGCTGTCTGCACCTATCTGGAGACATGGCACCTGGACATTGAAGAGTTTCTGGAACTGCGCAAGAACACCGGCGACGACCGCCGCCGCACACACGACATGAACACGGCCAACTGGATTCCGGACTTGTTCATGCGCCGCGTCATGGAAAAGGGCCAGTGGACATTGTTTTCACCCAACAACGTGCCCGATCTGCACGACAAATTTGGCGCAGCCTTTGAGCAAGCCTACCTGGCCTACGAAGAAAAAGCTGCCCGCGGTGAAATCAAGCCATTCAAGACAATCCAGGCGACCGATCTCTGGCGCAAGATGCTGACCATGTTGTTCGAGACCGGGCACCCCTGGATCACGTTCAAGGACGCCTGTAACCTGCGCTCACCACAGCAACATGTCGGCGTCGTGCATTCGAGCAACCTGTGCACCGAAATCACCCTCAACACCAGCAAGACCGAAACTGCAGTATGCAATCTGGGCTCAATCAATCTGCGACAACACCTCAAAGACGGTCGCATCGACCACGTCAAGCTGCAAAAGACCATCACCACGGCAATGCGCATGCTAGACAACGTGATCGACATCAACTACTACGCAGTCAAAAAAGCGCGCGATTCCAATATGCGCCACCGCCCGGTGGGCTTGGGGTTGATGGCGTTCCAGGACAGTTTGTACGAACTGCGCATACCCTACGCCAGCGTCGAAGCAGTAGCTTTTGCTGACGAGTCGATGGAGGCCATCTGCTACTACGCGTATTGGGCGTCCAGCGAACTCGCACGTGAACGCGGCACCTACTCTAGCTACCGGGGTTCGTTATGGCATCAAGGCATCCTGCCGCTCGATACGCTGGACATTCTGGCAACGCAACGTGGCGGCTATGTAGAGGTCGATCGCTCGGCCAAGCTGGACTGGGACACGCTAAGGCAAAAAATTGCCAAGGACGGCATGCGCAACTCCAACTGTGTGGCGATCGCGCCGACCGCCACTATTTCCAACATCATTGGTGTGGATGCCTCGATCGAACCATGCTTTGGCAACCTGTCGGTCAAGTCCAATCTGTCGGGCGAATTCACCATCATCAACAGCTACCTGGTGCGCGACTTGAAGCGCCTGGGCCTGTGGGACGATGTGATGGTAATGGACCTCAAACATTTCGATGGTTCGCTGCAGCCGATTGACCGTGTGCCGGATGAAGTGAAGTCACTTTATGCGACCGCTTTTGAGGTGGAAACCCGTTGGCTGGTAGAGGCCGCCGCGCGGCGCCAGAAGTGGATTGACCAGGCGCAGTCACTCAATATTTACATCGCCGGCGCCTCGGGCAAGAAGCTCGACGACACCTACAAACTGGCCTGGCTGCGCGGCCTCAAAACCACTTACTACCTGCGCACGCAGTCGGCCACCCAAGCAGAGAAATCAACCGTCAAGGCGGGGCGTTTGAATGCAGTTTCATCAGGTGGCGAAGCAGCGGGTTCATCGGCCATGACCACGCTGGACGCAGCCGCTGCAGCGGCACGCGCACAACTCGCCAGCGCGCCAGCGACCGACGTTAAATTCTGCGGTGTCGATGACCCGACATGTGAGTCATGTCAGTGACCTCACCATGCGTTGTGAATGCGGTGCTCATGCGCAACAGTGCGCGGAGCATCTGCGTTTGCCTGCATAAAAACGCTTCCATTTTTTTACACGCCATCACATAATTAACCCATCGGAAAATACCATGTTGTCTTGGGACGAAGAAATTAAACCCGCTGCCAGTCCGCTTCCTTCATTTAGCTTGCCAGAAACTCAACTGGCCGAGCGCAGCACCCACCGCTTTGAACACCTCAACGCCATCGCGCACGACCCGCTGGCACCCGCCATTTTGACAACGCAAACCAGGCCAACGCCGACGCCATCACGACGCGTCAACGCAGCAGACAAACGCATCATCAATGGCAAGACCGACGTCAATCAGTTGGTGCCTTTCAAGTACAAATGGGCTTGGGAAAAATACCTCTCGAGTTGTGCCAACCACTGGATGCCGCAAGAGGTGAACATGACGCGCGACATCGCGCTCTGGAAAAATCCCAACGGGCTGACTGAAGACGAACGTCGCATCGTCAAACGCAACCTTGGTTTTTTTGTCACCGCCGATTCGCTGGCCGCCAACAACATTGTGCTGGGCACCTACCGTCACATCACAGCGCCCGAATGCCGCCAGTTTTTATTGCGCCAGGCTTTTGAAGAAGCCATCCACACGCACGCTTACCAGTACATCGTTGAGTCGCTCGGCTTGGACGAGGGTGAGATTTTCAGCGCTTACCATGAAGTGCAATCGATTCGTGACAAGGACGAGTTCCTGTTGCCTTTTATCGAGGCCATCATGGACCCCACGTTCCAGACCGGAACGCCCGCCGCGGACCAGACGCTGCTGAAATCGCTGATCGTCTTTGCCTGCCTGATGGAAGGCCTCTTCTTCTACGTCGGCTTTACCCAGATTCTGGCGCTGGGTCGGCAAAACAAGATGACCGGTGCGGCCGAACAGTACCAGTACATCCTGCGCGACGAATCGATGCACTGCAACTTTGGCATCGATCTGATCAACCAGCTCAAACTGGAAAACCCGTTGCTATGGACAACCGAATTCAGGGCCGAGATCAAAACCCTGTTTGAAACAGCGGTCGAACTTGAGTACCGCTACGCCGAAGACACCATGCCACGCGGCGTACTGGGCATGAATGCCTCCATGTTCAAGGGCTACCTGCGTTACATTGCCAATCGGCGTGCCACCCAGATTGGTCTTGACGCCTTGTTCCCCAACGAAGAAAACCCGTTCCCCTGGATGAGCGAAATGATCGACCTCAAAAAGGAACGCAACTTCTTTGAAACCCGTGTCATTGAATACCAGTCCGGCGGTGCGCTGTCCTGGGAATAAGCCTGCATGACACCCCCTCGCTCTATTTCACTGGTGCCGCTGCAATCGCAGCGTCTTGCGCTTGTGTTCCCCCGTTCATGTTGCTGGGCATTTCCCAACACCATGAATCGCTTGCCGCATACTGATATGCAGCAAGTGCTCTTTGCACCTTGATCAAGGAGAATATTGATGGCAACTGCAAAAAAACCAGCCGCTAAAAAAGCGGCCCCTGCGAAGAAAGTGGCTCCAGCTAAAAAGGCTGCACCCGCGAAGAAAGTGGCTCCTGCCAAGAAAGCGGCTCCTGCTAAAAAAGCAGCTCCCGCAAAGAAAGCGGCTCCTGCCAAGAAGGCTCCTGCTAAAAAAGCAGCTCCCGCAAAGAAAGCGGCTCCTGCCAAGAAATCTGCACCAGCCAAAAAGGCTCCAGCCAAAAAGGCTCCAGCCAAGAAAGCGGCTCCTGCCAAGAAGGCTCCAGCTAAAAAAGTTGCACCAACCAAGAAGGCTCCGGCTAAGAAAGCGGCTCCTGCTAAAAAGGCTGCCCCAGCCAAAAAGGCTGCTCCAGCCAAGAAAGCTGCACCGAAAAAAAAGGCTGCTAAGACACTGGCGCCCAAGCCTGCTCCAGCCGCACAAACAAAGCTCAATCCGCAGGCGGCTTGGCCTTTTCCTACGGGCGCAAAGCCCTGAGCATTGTCGTTCTGCGATCAACGTCAAAGCCTGCTGCCACATGCAGCGGGCTTTTTTTATTGTTTCAACCTAGATTGCTCGGTTGGACGTGCCCGAGTGGGCTGCTGGCTGCGCGGCTGGGTAGGCGTGACGACGCAGCGGGCTACTACCGCTACTGCCCGCAAGAAGGAGCAACGACCCCAGGCGCGTTGCCTGTGGCTCTATCGGGTGCATAGCGGTGTCACCCAAAAGATGAGCTGAGCTGAAGCTGAAAAGATCAATGTTCATGGGGGCTTAGTAGAGAGACCAAGCGGTCAAACGAGGAATCTAGGCTCAAGGATAAAAGGCGAGTAGCCGGTAACCGACGACACGCTGGGCGACAGCCTCGTCTGCCAGGCCCAACGATATGTCGACCTGCCACACCGAGGCTGGTCGCAGGAGATCCACGCTGTGATCCAACTCCCGCGCTGCCAACACACGCCGCATAACCACTCGCTCTTGCAGGTCTGTGAGCGTCAACTCGATGCTGGGTACCGCCAAGGGTACATCGGCTGAATTTTTCAACATAAAACTCAAGCGATAACGGGCGGAATCGATCTTGTTGAAAGAGGCGGCGTCAATCGACACAGATTCGATGCGTTGCAGCGGCTCCAGCCCGCAACCCAATAGCCCACAAAATGACTGCAACGCAGGCGTCCACTGGGGATGCGATGCAGACAACAACTGGCGCTCACGATAGACCCATTGCGCTGCCAAACCGAGCAGCAGCAACAGCACCAACACCAACAACACAGCCCGCACCCAAGGACGACGCCAAAAGAGCGCGCGCCTGGCGTGGCGCATGAACGATGGTTCCTCAACCCCAGGTGCTGCTTCAGTTGCAATGGAATCGGCTTGTGTCAACGCGCTGGGCCACACTTCTGACGGAGGCATCTCTGGTGCGGCAGCGTGCTGATCAGCGTCCTGGCCAGCCTGGCCACCGCCCTCCTGCACCTCGGAAGACAACGCAAGCTCTTCAGACACTTCGAGCGCGCCAACAGCCTCCATTTGACCCACTTCAACCACTCCGACATCTTCTTGAAAATCATCTTCGAAAGGCACTTCTTGCGGAGGCTGCTCGTCAAAGTCAGACTGGCCGCGCCCGTCCGAAGGCAACGGCAACGCGTCCAGACCCGAAGGCTGTACTTCATACGCCTGGTCTGGAATGCGGTCTTCTGCTGGTGGCTTGGGCTGGATGTGCACCAGGTGCTGGGTCGCATCAAAAATATCGCCGCACTGACCACATTTCACCCACCCCTGCGAGATCCGTAACTGATCCGGCACCACCTTGTAGATGGTGGTGCAAGCAGGGCAGCGTGTCAGGAGGCTCATGCGCAATCCAGTTTCACGCTGCCAGGCCAATCAGGCACGCTGTGCCGTCATCAAGATCCAGCCATCCTCACTGTCGTCCACAACCAAGTCACAGTGGGGCGCGTAGGCTGTCTTGAGTTCATCCACCTGGCGCTCCAGAATACCAGCCAACACCAGATGGCCGCCGGCAGCGACACGAGACCACAGCAGTGGCGCCAACACCTTGAGAGGTGTTGCCAAAATATTGGCCAAGACCGTTTGGTAGGTCCCCGAAACCTTGTCGGGCAAACCAGTGCGCAGTTCAACATGGTTTGCCTGCGCGTTGCGTACCGTGGCTTCCACAGCAGCATTGTCAATGTCCACCGCGTCCAGATCGGTCGCTCCAAATTTGGCTGCACCAATGGCCAGGATGCCCGAACCACAGCCGTAGTCCAGCACACGGGTCAGCGCAACGTCGCCAGCGTGGTGCGCGATCCAGCGCAAGCACATGCGCGTGGTGGGGTGGGTGCCGGTGCCAAAGGCCAGGCCCGGGTCAAGGCGGATGGCCACTCGCGCCTGCGCAGGCGGCTCGTGCCAGGTTGGAACAATCCAGAAATCGGCGGTTATTTCCACCGGCACGAACTGCGACTGCGTCAGTCGCACCCAGTCCTGCTCTGGCACCGCATCGATACCCAGCACCTCGCAACCCGTGAAAAACGTCTGCGCCTGCAGCAATGCCTGTGCCTCTTGTGCCTTGTCCCGGCTATCAAACAGGGCCAGCACGCGCGAGCGCTGCCAACCCTCCTTGGGTGGCGGCATGCCAGGTTCGCCAAACAGTGCCTGTTCGGCATCGGTCTGGGCATCGGCGTCTTCAACGCTGACGCTCAGTGCATCCAGCGCGTCCAGCGCATCGCTGACCGGCTCGACCTGGCGCTCAGGGCACATCAATCGGAGTTCAAACATGATGCAGCAGCCGTCAGCGGGCGTGGTCAGCCAGCCAACCTTCCAGATAGTGGATATTGGTGCCGCCTTCCATGAACTTGGCGTCCACCATCAGTTCACGGTGTAACGGCACATTGGTGTTGATGCCCTCGATTACCGTCTCACCCAGCGCCGTGCGCATACGCGCCAGCGCCTGTTCGCGGGTATCACCGTGGACAATGATCTTGCCGATCATGGAATCGTAGTTGGGCGGCACAAAATAATTGGTATAGATGTGCGAGTCCACCCGCACCCCAGGCCCGCCTGGCGGATGCCACATCGTGATGCGTCCTGGCGACGGAATGCACTTGTACGCGTCTTCGGCGTTGAGCCGGCACTCAATGGCATGGCCTCGAATCTGGATCTGGCGCTGGGTAAAAGGCAGCTTTTCCCCAGCTGCCACCATGATCTGCGTTTTAACGATGTCAATGCCGGTAGTGAACTCGGTAACCGGGTGCTCCACCTGGACGCGGGTGTTCATCTCGATGAAATAGAACTCGCCATCCTCGTACAAGAACTCAAAGGTACCTGCGCCCCGGTAGCCAATGCGTTTGCATGCAGCCACACAGCGGTCACCAATGCGGTCGATCAGCTTGCGGGGGATACCGGGCGCTGGTGCTTCCTCGATGACCTTTTGGTGGCGTCGCTGCATTGAACAGTCGCGCTCACCCAGGTAGACCGCATTCTTGTACTTGTCGGCCAGAATCTGGATTTCAATGTGACGCGGGTTCTGGAGAAACTTCTCCATGTAGACAGCCGGATTGTTGAACGCTGCACCGGCCTCGTTTTTGGTCATTGCCACCGCGTTGACCAGCGCCGCCTCGGTATGCACCACGCGCATGCCACGACCGCCGCCGCCACCGGCGGCCTTGATGATCACCGGGTAACCCACCGACTTGGCAATACGCCGGATCTGCACGGGGTCGTCAGGTAACTCACCCTCTGAGCCCGGAACGCAGGGTACACCGGCCTTGATCATCGCCTGCTTGGCCGACACCTTGTCGCCCATGATGCGGATCGATTCGGGCGTCGGTCCAATAAACTGAAAACCGCTGCGCTCGACGCGCTCGGCGAAGTCGGCGTTTTCGCTTAAAAAACCGTAGCCCGGGTGGATCGCCTCGGCGTCGGTGACCTCGGCGGCCGAAATGATCGCCGGCATGTTGAGATAGCTCAAACCAGAAGCTGCCGGGCCGATGCAGACAGCTTCCTCAGCCAGCTTGACATACTTGGCGTCGCGGTCGGCCTCCGAGTAAACCATCACCGCCTTGACGCCGAGTTCGCGACAGGCGCGCTGGATACGTAAAGCAATTTCGCCCCGATTGGCGACCAGAATCTTTTTAAACATGGTGCGCGCCAGCCATCAATCGATGATGAACAGGGGTTGGCCGTATTCGACCGCTTGACCGTTTTCGGCCAATATCTTACGCACCGTACCGGTTTTATCCGCCTCGATCTCGTTGAGGATCTTCATCGCCTCAATGATGCAAAGGGTCTGGCCGTCCTTGACGGCATCGCCCACCTCAACAAACGACTTCGCGCCGGGTGAAGCCGCCCGGTAGAACGTGCCCACCATCGGCGACTTGGTGATGTGGCCCGTGTCAGCGACCGGCTCCGCAACGGCCGCCGACTCGGCAGCCGTTGTGGTTGCCGTCGGCGCAACGGCAATGGCGGGCGCTACCGATGGGGCAGCAGCATAGACGTACTGAGGTGCTGCACCGCCACCCTTGACAATCCGAACCTTACCCTCAGCCTCGGTAATCTCAAGTTCGGACACATTCGACTCCGAGACCAGATCAATCAGGGTTTTCAACTTTCTTAAATCCATTTCAATGTTCTCCAACGTGTAGCCAATACCAATGGCAAATTCGGTGAATTTTCTTCAACTTTGCTTAAATCTTTAAAATTTTTGCTTAACTGCCGTTAGTTTACTACGTAAAGCAAAGTAACCATCAAACGGGAAGACGCTTGAAACCCGCCACGTCATGCGCCGAAAGTCGGCCCAGCTTGCGGTAAATCACATGGCCAGCCGCATCAAACACCACAGAGAAAGGCAAGCCCCCGTTGAGATTACCCAGGGAGCGACTCAACTCAACACCCGGAAAACCCGCCAACGCAACAGGAAAAGCCAGCGGCGCTTGCCGCAGGAAACGCTGCACTGGCCCTGCCTGATCCACTGCCAAACCGAGTACTTGCCAGCTTTTGTCCACATTTTCTTTGAAAAAAGCATCCAATAACGGCAACTCTTCAATACACGGCGGGCACCATGTCGCCCAAAAGTTCAACACCAAGGGTCGCCCACGAAACAGCGCTGTCGCCATGGGGCTGCCGTCCACCCGGGCAAAACTCTGCCCCCAAAAAGCCGCTTCAGCCGCAGAAAGTACCTCTGCCTGCCGCCCTGAGCGGCGCAATGCCAGCGCGACACCTCCCGCGGCGGCGATCGCCCCCACCGCAGCGGCCATCCAGCCCCGTCGTGACAAAGCGCTCATCAGACATCCTCCAGTAGCAATTGGCGCAGCGCCTGCGCGTCACCCCTGGGCTTGCGACCCTTGCTGTCGGGTTGCAGCGCGCCACGCACATCGTCATGGTCATAAATCATCAAATGCACCCCCACATCCTCATTCAAACCTGGACAAAATGCATGCAGACTCAGGGTGTCCACCGACTGTCCATGACGGCCCGTCACACTGCTTGCAACATAATTCACATTGTTATCAATCAACGCAATCTCGGCTGATTTGCAGTCATCACAAAACAACTGCAAGTAAATATCAGATAAACGCGTAGCCGTACCATGCCAGACGGCACCCCCAAGGTGTGGCCGAAATTGCGCCAGTCGTTGCATCCACACCAGCGCCAACGCGCGCAGCGCCCGCAGTTGTGAAGGCTGCGTGTCAGCACAAAACAGCGCGATGTAGTCTCTGACCGCGTCGTCCACAGTTGCGTTATCTGGCAATGCCTGACGCGTGGGTAGGCCTAATGCCTTCACCGCCCGCCGCTTGGCCGGGCCATATTCCAGCCCCTCTTCCACCACCCAACGTGCGGCCTGCGCTGCAATTTCTGCTTTCAAGTCCGTCATAGGTCGGGCATTGTGCCTTGGTTTGCCGTTGCCGCCTGGGGTCGGGTCATCAGCCACCTGACGCACAGGCCCGCCTTCTAGAATCGCCGCATGCATATTCACATTCTTGGTATTTGCGGCACTTTCATGGGCGGTCTGGCCGCACTGGCGCGCGAGGCCGGCCACAAGGTCACCGGCTGCGACGCCGGCGTCTATCCGCCCATGAGCGACCAGCTGCGCGCGCTGGGCATTGACCTGATTGAAGGATTTGGCGCAGACCAATTGGCACTGCAGCCCGATCTGTACGTGGTGGGCAACGTGGTCAGCCGCGCGCACCTGGCCGACGGCTCGGCCAAATTCCCATTGATGGAAGCTGTCTTGGACGCTGGCCTGCCCTACACCAGTGGGCCGCAATGGCTGGCCGAGCATATCCTGCAAGGCCGCCACGTGGTGGCCATCGCGGGCACGCACGGCAAAACCACCACCACCGCCATGACCAGCTGGATTCTGGAGCAAGCCGGGCTGCGCCCAGGCTTTCTGATCGGCGGCGTGCCCCTGAACTTCGGCGTTTCCGCCCGCCTGGGGCAAGGCAAGGCCTTTGTGATTGAGGCTGATGAATACGACACTGCGTTTTTTGACAAACGCAGCAAGTTTGTCCATTACCACCCGCGCACAGCCGTTCTGAACAACCTGGAGTTCGATCACGCCGACATCTTTGACGATCTGGCCGCCATCGAGCGCCAATTCCACCATTTGGTGCGTACCGTGCCTGGCACCGGCCCACACGGCAGCGGCCGTATCATCATCAACGGCCTGGAAGAAAGCCTGGCACGCGTATTGCATGCAGGCTGCTGGAGCGAAATGCGCAGCTTTGGCTCAGCGGTGAGCGACTTCAACGCCAATGGCCCAGCGCATGACTTTGATGTGCTGCACCGGGGTCAGCGCGCAGGCCATGTGCGCTGGAGCTTGACCGGCGTGCACAACCAGCTCAATGCGCTGGCCGCCATCGCCGCAGCGGAGCACCTGGGTGTCAACCCGGCAGGTGCAGCCACCGCGCTGGGCAGCTTTGAGAACGTCAAACGCCGCATGGAGACGCGCGGCACGGTGGGCGGCATCACCGTGTACGACGACTTTGCCCACCACCCCACCGCCATTCGCACCACGCTCGACGGTCTGCGTAGCACGCTACCCCGAGGTGCGCGCATTCTGGCGGTGTTTGAGCCACGCTCCAACACCATGAAGCTGGGCACCATGAAGGCACTGCTGCCCTGGAGTCTGGAGAGCGCCGATCTGTCTTTTTGCCACAGCGCCGGACTCGGCTGGGACGCGTCTGAAGCGCTGGCACCGATGGGTCAAACAGCGCAGGTGTTCGACCAGCTCGACGTACTGGTCAACGCGGTCGCTGCCGCGTCGCAGGCGGGCGACCACATCGTGTGCATGAGCAATGGCGGCTTTGGTGGCGTGCACACCAAACTACTGCAGGAACTACAAAATAAATAGCTACTTGCGCATGGTGCATAAGGGCTGGAGGCCAGAAAATCTTATAACTTTGCAACAGGCACCAGCCTCAAAAAACGCCGCCTGAGACAAACTCAGGCGGCCAGCGCTTCAAGCCCGCTTGGCCCGGCGCGCCAGCACTGCCTTGGACAGTACGTCCAGACAAGACAACGAATCGTCCCAACCCAGACAGGCATCGGTGATGCTCTTGCCGTACTCCAGCTTGTCGGTCTTATCCTTGCCAGGAGTGAACTTCTGCGCGCCCGCGTTGAGGTGGCTTTCCACCATCACGCCGAAGACCTGGCGCGAGCCACTGCTGATTTGCCGTGCAATGTCACGCGCCACCTCAAGCTGCTTCTCATGCTGCTTGCTGCTGTTGGCGTGACTGCAATCGACCATCAGGGACGCAGGCAACTTTGACTTTTCCAGTTCGGCGCACGCAGCAGCCACGCTGGCCGCATCGTAATTGGGCGCTTTGCCACCACGCAAGATCACATGGCAATCCTTGTTGCCCTTGGTGTGCACAATCGCCACCCGGCCGCTTTTGTGCACCGACAAAAAATGGTGGCCACCGGCGGCAGCGTGAATGGCATCGGTTGCAATTTTGATATTGCCATCGGTACCGTTTTTGAAGCCAATCGGCGCCGACAGGCCAGAAGCCAACTCGCGGTGCACCTGGCTCTCGGTGGTGCGCGCGCCAATCGCACCCCAGCTGATCAAATCGCCCAGGTATTGGGGCGAAATCACATCCAGAAACTCGCTGCCGGCGGGCAGGCCCAGGCGGTTGATCTCAATGAGCAACTGGCGGGCGATGCGCAAGCCCTCGTCAATGCAAAAGGTCTCGTCCAGGTAGGGGTCGTTGATCAACCCTTTCCAGCCCACGGTGGTGCGAGGTTTTTCAAAGTACACGCGCATCACGATCTCCAGCGTGTCAGCGTATTCCTGCCGTTGCGCTTTGAGACGGCGGGCGTATTCAATGGCCGCCGCCGGGTCGTGGATCGAGCACGGGCCAATGATGACCAGCAAGCGGTCGTCCTTGCCGGACATGATGTCATGGATGGCACCACGGGTGCGACTGATCATCTTTTCAACGGGCGTGCCATGGATGGGAAAGAAGCGAATCAAATGTTCGGGAGGGGGAAGCACGGTGATGTCCTTGATGCGTTCGTTATCGGTCTGACCGGTGCGGTCAGAAGCATTGGCGTTCACAGCGCTGTTCCAGGCAGCTTGGTCAGATGAGGCAACGGTTTTGGCAGTCATGAAAATATCCTTGCAGGGTGACAAAAACACATAAAAAAACCGCCGGTGAGGCCGGCGGTTTTTGGAAGATCAGGACGTTTACTTCAGGAACGTTTCAGAACTCTCTACCGCCAACGGCGCTTGAGAACCAAAAATAGCTGAAGAAAAACGTGGCGGACTTCATGTCTGTGAAATGTAGCACAGTCGTTTCATGGCAAACGGGCAGCGCGCGCAGCGGGGTGGCTCAGGCAGTGCCACCAACCGTCAGCCCGTCGATCCGCAAGGTGGGCTGCCCGACCCCCACAGGCACACTCTGGCCCTCTTTGCCGCAGGTGCCGACACCGCTATCGAGCGCCATGTCGTTGCCGATCATGCTCACACGCTTCAGGCACTCCGGCCCACTGCCCACCAGCGTTGCACCCTTGACCGGGTATTGAATTTTGCCGTTTTCCACCCAGAACGCCTGGCTGGTGGAAAAAACAAACTTGCCCGAGGTGATATCGACCTGACCACCACCAAAGTTGGTGGCATAGACGCCTTTCTTGACGCTGGCAACAATTTCTTCAGGTGATTTGTCGCCAGCGAGCATGTAGGTGTTGGTCATGCGCGGGATTGGCACATGGGCGTAACTCTCGCGCCGGCCGTTGCCGGTGGGTTTGACGCCCATCAGACGCGCATTCATCGCATCTTGCAGGTAGCCTCTGAGGATGCCGTCTTCGATCAGCACATTGCGCCCACTGGTATTGCCTTCGTCGTCTACATTGAGCGAACCACGCCGGTCGGTGATCGTGCCATCGTCAAGTACCGTGACACCCTTGGCGGCCACACGTTGCCCGATACGGCCACTGAACGCGCTGGAGCCCTTACGGTTGAAGTCCCCCTCCAGGCCGTGGCCAATGGCTTCGTGCAACAGAATGCCGGGCCAGCCCGGGCCGAGCACCACGGTCATTTCACCCGCCGGGGCGGGCCGTGCCTCCAGATTGGTCAGCGCGTTGCCCACCGCTTCGTCGACGTAACGGCAAATCAATGCGTCGTCAAAATAGGCAAAGCCAAAGCGCCCACCACCGCCGGCCGAACCCATCTCGCGGCGGCCTTTTTGCTCGACAAATACCGTCACGCTCAGGCGTACCAGCGGGCGCACGTCAGCAGCCAATGTGCCGTCGGCACGCGCCACCAGTACCACATCGTGTTCGGCGGCCAAGCCCGCCATCACCTGCGCCACACGCGGATCTTTGGCGCGGGCCAGTTGTTCCACCTTCTCCAGCAGCTGTACTTTGGCGGTGCTGTCCAGGCTGGCGATCGGGTCCAGACCGTCGTAGAGTGAGCGCGATGCCGCTATTTTTTGCGTAGCTGTCTTCGCCCGTTTACTCTGGGCTACAGCCGAAATTGACCGTACAGTTCGGGCGGCATCCAGAAGCGACCCGGCAGAGATGTCGTCCGAATAGGCGAACGCGGTTTTCTCACCGCTGACAGCGCGCACGCCGACGCCCTGGTCAATGGAAAACGAGCCGGTTTTGACAATGCCCTCCTCCAGGCTCCAGCCCTCGCTGCGCGTGGTCTGGAAATACAGGTCGGCCTCGTCAACCCGGTGCGCCTTGATCTCGGCCAGGGCGCGGCTCAGATCAGATTCATCCAGACCAAAAGGTGTCAGCAGCAGCGCTTTGGCAATACCGAGGCGTTCAAGAGTGGGTTCGCGTGCAATCATGTGCTGATTTTAGGGGGCGCGATTCAAATTGGTGTGAAGGACATGTTGTGCCCATTTCACATTGGGGACATGGTGATCTCGGTGGTTGGCCAACCAGCCGGGCGAGGCGCTTTGCTACGAGTCCAGCGGCCTTCGGCAGCCATCACGACTGCACCAGCCGCTTGGATTTGGCAATCGACATCAGTATTCCCAAGCCCAGCCCCAACGTCACCATGGCTGTGCCGCCGTAGCTGATAAACGGCAACGGCACACCCACCACTGGCAAGATGCCACTGACCATGCCCATGTTGACAAACGCGTAGCAGAAAAAAATCATCGCCATGGCGCCCCCCAGCAGCCGGGTAAACACATTGGGCGCTTCCAGCGCGATGGCCAAAGCGCGCAGCACCAGAAAGGCGAAAGCCACAATCAGCAGCAGGTTGCCCACGAGGCCAAACTCCTCGGAATAGGCGGCAAAAATAAAGTCGGTGGTGCGCTCGGGAATGAATTCAAGGTGCGTCTGCGTCCCCTGCATGAAGCCTTTACCCCAAAAGCCGCCCGAGCCAATGGCGATCATGCCCTGGATGATGTGAAACCCTTTGCCCAGGGGGTCGCGCGTGGGGTCCAGCAGCGTGCAAACGCGCTGCTGCTGGTAGTCACGCAACAGTGGCCAGTGCACCCCGTCGGCGCAGAGCTGCGGCTCAAATACCACCAGCATGGTGATACCCATCAGAGCCAACACCAGCGGTGGTGCCACCAGCTTCCAGCTCAGGCCGGCAAAAAAGATCACCGACAAGCCTGCGGCCAGCACCAACAAGGATGTACCCAGGTCGGGCTGCTTCATGATCAAGCCCACCGGTAGCGCCAGCAACAGCACCGCAACCACGAAGTCCGGCGCGCGCAATTGCCCTTCGCGCTTCTGGAACCACCACGCCAGCATCAGCGGCATGGCGATCTTGAGAATCTCACTGGGCTGGATGATCACGCCCACATTCAACCAGCGCGTTGCGCCCTTCTTGGTGATCCCGAACAAGGTCACGGCCACGAGCAACGCAACGCCAGTGGCGTACAGCGGCACCGCCAGCACCATCAAGCGATGCGGCGATATCTGCGCCACCACAAACATGATGAAACCAGCGATCAGCATGTTGCGGGCATGATCCTCGAAGCGCGTCCCATGGTCGTAGCCCGACGAATACATGGTCAACAGCCCAGCACACGCCAGCATGAACACGGCAAACGCCAGCGGGCCGTCAAAGCCTGAAAACCAGGGCCGCAGACGGCGCAGCAGGGAGGGACGTTGAAAAACCGACGACATGGCGCGGGATTATCGCGGCCCGCTTGCAACTGGCGCGATGCGCAGCGGGATCGTTACCGGCCCATCGTTGACCAAGCTGACCTGCATGTCAGCCGCAAACACGCCGGTTTGCACCACCGGGTGCGCCAGCCGGGCTTGGGCGACAAAATGTTCATAGAGGCGACGGCCGTCTTCGGGCGACGCGGCGGCGGTAAAACTGGGCCGGTTGCCCGCAGAGGCATCAGCTACCAGCGTGAACTGACTCACCACCAGCAAGCCACCGGCGCTGTCAGACAGGGCCAAGCCATCCATGTTTTGCACGCTGTGGTTCATCTTTCCCGCCGCGTCACTGAAGATGCGCAATTTGAGGATCTTGGCCAGCAGCTTATCGGCTTGCTGCGGCGTGTCACCTTGTTCGGCACACAGCAGAACCAACAGCCCGGCATCAATTTGCCCAACCACGCTGGCATCAACCGTGACCTTGGCCTGGCGCACGCGCTGCAGCAAGGCGATCATGCCACCCCTCCGTCGGCAACGTGTAGCCTGGACTGCGCAACCGCGCCGAGAGTGGCTTGACGTAAGATGATTTGCGTTTTGTGTTCCATTCCTGAATTTTCTCTGCTGGTAAATCGATGAAATTTTGGTCCAACCGCCGCTTCGACGCGGCCAGCTTGTTGTCTGTGGGTTTGCTGGCGGTGGGCTTGACAGCCTCAGTGGCTGGTGCATTTTGGCTGAACCAGCGCCAAACCGAACAAGCCCAGGCGGAATACCATCGCACCGTGCAGCGGGCCCTGGCCGAGCTCACGAGCCGACTCAAGCTGCCCATCAGTGGCCTCAACGGTGTGCGTGCCATGTACGTTGCCAGCGGTGAAGTGAATCGCAGCAAATTTACCGAACATGTTTTTTCGCGCGACTTGCCAACCGAGTTCCCTGGAGTGCGCGGCTTTGGTTTCATTGAACGGGTTGAGCGTGACGCGGTCGACGCATTTCTTGCCCAGGTACGTGCAGACGATGCACCCGAATTCGCCCTGCGCATGCTCGAGGTGCCAGCAGACCCACACTACGTGATCACCTACATCGAACCATCGGTGAACAACACCGGCGCCCAAGGACTGGACGTGGGCTCTGAAGCGCGCCGACGCAGCGCCATCGAGCAAGCCATCGACGCTGGTGCACCCGCCATGACCGCGCCGATCACGCTGGTGCAAGACAACCAGAAGACGCCGGGGGTGCTGATGTATGTGCCCGTTTATCACAAGGCCCCCCGGCTCAATTCCGCCAGCGAACGGCGCGCGGCATTGCGCGGCGTGATTTACGCACCCATCGTGCTCAAGGAATTGTTGGGCGAACTTGACCAAGTAACCCAAGGCAACCTGTTCGTCGAACTGGTCGACGCCAGCGCTGGCCAGACCACTGACAGTTTGTTGTTCAAGAACGACGTCGCAGTCGGCCACTTGTTTCAGACAACCCAGGCCTTTGACATGCTCGGGCGGCAACTCACCTTGCAAACCGCCAGCAGCCGCAGCTTTGACGCCAGACTGGACCCCCTGCAACCCGCCTTGATCGGTCTGGGTGGCGTCTTCGCCAGCTTCTTGCTGACGCTGTTGATGTGGCAGCAAGCCCGGGGCCGCGAGCGGGCCGAAAGCCTGGCGCGCAGCATGACCAAAGACCTGCAGCGCCTGGCACTGGTGGCGCAGGAAACCTCTAACTCGGTCATCATCACCGACGCGCAGCAGCGCATCACCTGGGTCAACCCCGGTTTTGAACGCGTCACCGGTTACAGCGCCGGGGAAGTCTTGGGCAAAAACCCCGCTTTCTTGCAAACGGAAAATACAGATCGAGAAACCACTCGCCGCATTGGCCAGGCACTGCGCGCCGGGCAGATATTTCGGGGTGAAATTCTCAATCGCAGCAAACTGGGGCTGGATTATTGGCTGGACCTGGAGATTCAGCCGATCTACGGCGCAGATGGAGAGGTCAATGGCTTCATGGCCATTGAGTCTGATGTCACCGAGCGCCGCCTGGCGCAGTCGCAGCTGGAAGCGGTGCTGCGCGACAACCATGCGCTGCTCAGCACCCTGGACTTGTTGGGCATTGTGTCGATGGCGGACCGGGCGGGCAACATCATCCAGGTCAACGATGCGTTTTGCGACATCAGCGGCTACACCCGTGACGAGCTCATTGGACAAAACCACCGTTTGCTCAGATCGGACGTTCAAGACCGCGCCTTCTGGGCGCAGATGTGGCAAACCATTGCCGCTGGCAAACCCTGGCGCGGCGAAGTCTGTAACCGCACCAAGAGCGGTGGCGTGTACTGGGTGGACACCTTCATTGCGCCCTTTGTGGATGACGACGGACTGGTTGAAAAATATGTCTCGATCCGCATTGACATTACCGCCCGCAAGGCGGCCGAGGCGCTGGCCAAGCGCAATGCTGACATTCTGAACGCTGCCATTGAGGCGCTGGAAGATGCGTTTGTGCTGTACGACGACCAGGACCGCCTGGTGCTGTGCAACCAGCGCTACCGCGAGATTTATCCCTTGAGCGCAGACGCGATGGTGCCTGGCAACACTTTTGAGCACATCATTCGCGTGGGCGGCCAGCGCGGCCAGTACGCCACCGACCCGGATCAACTGGAGCAATGGGTCAGCGAACGCATGGCCGCCCACCGCCAGGCCGATTCGCAACTCATTCAAAAATTGGCCGACGGCCGAACACTGCGCATTTTTGAGCGCCGCATGGCCAACGGCTACACGGTTGGTTTTCGGGTCGACATCACTGAACTGGTGCAGGCCACCGAAGCGGCGCAAGCGGCGTCAACCGCCAAGAGCCAGTTTCTGGCCAACATGAGCCATGAGATTCGCACCCCCATGAATGCCGTTCTGGGCATGCTCACCTTGCTGCGCAAAACCGAACTCAGCCCCAAACAGGCCGATTACGCTGCCAAGAGCGAGAGCGCGGCGCAGTCCCTTCTGGGCTTGCTCAACGACATTCTGGATTTGTCCAAAGTCGAAGCCGGCAAGATGACGCTGGACCCGCAGCCCTTTGGCCTGCAGCAGTTGATGAGCGATGTGCAAGTCATCGTGCATGCCTACATTGG
>Ga0210029_1000163_pt1 | contig 44472 bp, 45 predicted proteins | sample CryGeymeta201521_FD_183985 | JGI IMG/M metagenome (GOLD analysis project Ga0210029, IMG submission 183985) | Groundwater microbial communities from Crystal Geyser aquifers in Utah, USA - Crystal Geyser metaG 2015-21 (SPAdes) (version 2) | ecosystem: Environmental > Aquatic > Deep subsurface >... | reverse complement strand
CGGATAGAAGTACGAGGCACTCCACCCTGGGAAAGACTTGAAAAATAACGGCGAAATCCAAAAAAAGGCGACCCTTTCGAGTCGCCTTTTCGTTTCGTTCTTTATGTTATGCCGAGACTTCCGTTTCGTCGTGAGGGCTGGCTGTTTCTTCCGTTCCCTCGGTTAACAGTGTCGGCTCTATGCTCTCCTCAATAACCTCTTTAGTTATCACGCACTTCTTAATGTTGGTGCGCGACGGCAGATCGTACATAACGTCGAGTAAAGCGTCCTCGAGGATGGCTCGCAAGCCACGCGCTCCCGTTCCGCGGCCAAGCGCCTTGTGGGCTACCGCATCGAGCGCCTCCTCAGTAAAGACCAGCTCTACGCCATCATACTCGAAGAACTTCTTGTACTGCTTAGCAAGCGCATTCTTTGGCTCTACGAGTATTCGTACGAGGTCCTCCTCGCGCAGGTCGTCGACGGTCGCTATAACCGGCAACCTTCCAACAAATTCCGGTATCATACCGAACCTGAGGAGATCCTCAGGAAGAACCTGGCTCATGATTACGCCGAGTTCTTGCTCGTTCTTACTCTTAATCTCAGCACCAAAGCCGAGGCCTTTTTTGCCGCTACGGCCCTGAATTATCTTTTCAAGACCGGCAAACGCACCACCAACGATAAACAAGATGTTCGTGGTATCGATCTGGATGAACTCCTGATGCGGGTGTTTCCTTCCGCCCTGCGGTGGAACGCTCGCCTCAGTACCTTCCAGTATTTTCAGGAGTGCCTGCTGCACACCTTCGCCGGAGACATCTCGTGTGATCGACGGGTTCTCGCTCTTGCGGGCAATCTTGTCGATCTCATCGATGTAGATGATTCCTGTTTCAGCCCTCTTTACGTCGTAATCAGCAGCCTGGATCAGCTTCAGCAGAATATTCTCGACATCCTCACCGACGTATCCGGCTTCTGTTAGCGCCGTTGCATCGGCTATAGCAAAGGGCACGTTAAGAATCCTGGCTAAGGTCTGTGCCAGCAGGGTCTTGCCACAACCGGTTGGACCAAGCAGTAGGATGTTGCTCTTTTGCAGCTCAACATCATCGTCCCCCTGTGGGCCGACCTGAATCCTTTTATAATGATTGTAAACGGCCACTGAAAGAATTCTCTTAGCAGTTTCCTGACCAATTACATAATCACTAAGGACTGCATAAATTTCCTTCGGCTTTGGGAGGTCTTCTAGTTTGAATTCAACCTCTTCTGTTAGCTCTTCTTCAATTATTTCATTACACAGATCAATGCACTCATCGCAGATATAAACGCCCGGGCCCGCGATTAATTTCTTAACCTGGCGCTGACTTTTACCGCAAAATGAGCACTTGAGCTGCTCGTTTTCGCCGAACTTGGCCATTGCTACCTCCCTTACTTCTTGCGTTGTGTGATGACTTCATCGACTAATCCGTAATCTTTGGACTCAGCTGCCGTCATGATGTAGTCTCTATCTGTGTCGGCATGAATCTTATCCACCGTTTGACCGGTATGCTGGGCCAGGATCTCATCCAATACCCTTCTCGTCCGCAAGATTTCCCTTGCTTGGATATCGATATCGATTGCTTGGCCTTGTGCACCACCGTGCGGCTGGTGAATCAATACTCGTGAATTTGGAAGGGCGAACCTCTTCCCTGCCGAGCCGGACGCAAGCAACAGCGCCGCAGCACTCGCAGCCTGCCCGATACAAATAGTCGATACGTCAGGCTTTATAAATTGCATTGTATCATACACTGCAAGTGCCGCGGTAACGACTCCACCGGGGCTATTAATATAGAGATTGATGTCTTTTTCGGGATCTTCCGATTCCAGATGCAGGAGCTGGGCGATCACAAGATTTGCCACGTTATCGTCTATAGGTGTCCCCAGAAAAATGATCCTGTCTATTAAAAGTCTTGAGTAGATATCGTAAGCCCTCTCACCCCTTGCCGTCTGCTCGACGACCATTGGTATCAACTGGTTGCGGATAATCTCACCCATTATTCAGTCCCCTTATCGCTTTTATTTTCTTACTGCTCTTACTGCTCTTCTATTACTTCCGGTTTGCTAGCCTCATCGGCCTCATTGGATTCGCCGGCCTCGCTGGCTTCGGTAGTTTCTTCAGCTTCTTCTGCCGCTTCTTTTTCCGTTATCACCGAGCGCTCAACCAACCAGTCGATTGCCTTGCTGATTAAAATCCTCTTTTTGAGCGCGCCGATGCTGCCTTTCATCTCGAAAATATGCTTTACTTCCTCGAAGTCGCGCCCGGTTGCTTCTGCCGCCTTATTTATCTCATTATCGACCTCTTCAGGTGTAACTTCAATATTTTCTGCCTCCGCAACGGCCTCAACAACCATGCGGCTTTTTACCCTGTGACGTGCTCTATCGTGCCAGTCGCCGCGTAGAGCTTCCTTGGTCATGCCGGTTAATTCAAGATACTGGTCGAGGTCTAAACCCTGCCTTTTAACGTCACCGGCAAAGTCTTCGAGCATGTCGTCGATCTCCTGCTCGATCATAACTTCGTGAACCTCTGCCTGAGAAAGGTCGGTGACCGCGTCAACGATTTCGCCCTTTACCTCAGCATCGGCGTATTTACTTTTAACTTCGTAAATCTTCTCCCTTATATCTGCCCGTAAATCATCAAGCGTATCAAATCCAACCTGCTTGGCGAAATCATCGCTAAGCTCCGGGAGTTTCTTCTCTTTGATCTCCTTAACCGCGACCTTAAACGTCGCTTCCTTGCCGGCTAGCTGGTCGTTCCCATAGTCCTCGGGAAACGTTACCTTAATATCCTTGGCCTCTCCCTTTTTCATGCCGGCTATCTGCTCTTCAAAGCCAGGGATAAACGTGCCCGAGCCTATCTCAAGCATGTAGTCGTTGGCCTGGCCGCCTTCAAACGGCTCTCCATCCGAGAAACCCTCGAAGTCTATCAGGGCGAAGTCTCCCTCTTTGATGGGCCTATTCTCAACCGGTTCCAGGTTCGCAAAGTTGTTTCTTAACCCATCGAGCTGGCTCGAAATCTCGCCATCCGACGGTTCCGATGACGGCTTGTCTACTTCAAGACCCGTGTACTTACCAAGCTTTACTTCCGGCTTTACCTTGACCTTGGCGGTAAAGATAAGCGGCTTGCCCTCTTCAGCCTGGACGATATCGACCTCAGGCTGATCAACCGGCTCTATGTCGCTCTCTTTGAGCGCATCCATATAGTAGTGCGGCAGCGCCTGCTCCAGCGCCTCTTCGCGGACAGCTTCCTTGCCTACCCTGCTGTCGATAATGGCTTTCGGGATTTTACCTTTCCTAAAGCCCGGGACGACAAGTTGGTCGGCTATCCGCTTATATGCCTGACCAACAGCCGCGTCAAATACGTTGGTGGGAACCTCTACTTTGAGAAGAACGGTATCCTTCTCCTCCTCCAACCTTTCAACCTCTGTCTTTACTTCTGTCTTCAATATAGGCCTCCTATATATCATTGATAAATCATCAGGACGATTTTGTGCGAGAGGGGGGACTCGAACCCCCACAGGTCTCCCCACTAGATCCTAAGTCTAGCGCGTCTGCCAATTCCGCCACTCTCGCGTCTTAGAAACTAGAGACTAGAAACTAGAAACTAGATTAAAGTCCCTAGGAAAACATTCGCTACTACGAACCGCTTCCCTGTTTTTAATCTAGTCTTGCACAAGTGCCGTTCTAGTCTCTAGTACCGCGACATCTACTTTCTGTGCATGTCATTCTGAAGGAGCGAATGCGACTGAAGAATCTTGGGCGCAGAAACCTTCTGCTTATGCAGGAGGGTCTAAGCTTAGATAGAGTTAGAGTTAAGACTTCTTAGCACAGTGAATCAAAGCTTAGACATACTTAAGTGACAGAAGTACGTGAGTGCCCGCTAGATTCTTCGCTTCGCTCAGAATGACACAATAATTATGGTGTTCCGGCACTAGGCTCTGCTAGTGCATACAAGAAAAGAGTGGTGCGCACTACAGGAATCGAACCTGTAACCTCCGGATTAAGAGTCCGCTGCTCTGCCAATTGAGCTAAGTGCGCATGCTGTTGGTTAAACAACAGGTGGTTTTTCTTGGGTGACCGATGGGACTTGAACCCACAGCCTTCGGAGCCACAGTCCGACGCTCTAACCAATTGAGCTACGATCACCATGTTGAACCGTCGATATCCTAGGAAATCTACAATCACTATATTCTAAAACTATTCGTAACAATATTCAAGGCTGGCTACCGGCCTTAAACCCGCATGATATTAAGTATGCATGGCGTAAATGATAGCTAAAACGGATCGCGCGCTATAATCTACTAAAATTCTCGACATAATCCTAGACTTAACCGGTTGTGGGGTAATCATCGGTTATTATTTAAAGAGTATAAAATAGTAAGCAGCAACTTTACTGATTTGCAAGGCATTTTGCCGCACATGTTGAAGTAAGCAGCAACTTAAGTGTACGCTCATATTAGAGCAACAGAGATAATCAGTAGTAACCAAAACTTACCTAAGAAATAATAGCAATAATAGTAAAGCCCTACAGTATAAGGAGGAACGCTTGAAACGAAGCACGCTTGTAATCTCAATACTTCTCGGCATCGTTTTTCTCTCCATGGTCGTTATGATTCTAGTCATTGCGCTCCGGCCGGCCGGGCGTACGAGTACTATCGGTCATGGCAACGTGATCTCGTTTGTCCCGCTAAGCGGCAGCATTGCCGAGGGCTCGGCTGGGTCACTGCTCTCCGGTGGCGGTGCAAGCATCAACCCCACGTTCGTTCGCCACAGGATAGAGGACGCCGAGGATGATCCAAATGTTAAAGCCATCATTTTCAAGGTCGACAGCCCGGGTGGTGTGGTCGGGGCCTCCCAGGAGATGGCCTATCTTGTGCGTGATAGCAAAAAGCCGGTAATTATTTTCGCCGGCGATATGGTCGCCTCGGGCGCCTACTATATGGCCTCCCAGGCGGATAAAATAGTCGCCAAACCTGGAAGCCTTGTGGGCAGCATTGGGGTCATATCGATGGTGCCCGACCTCTCAGGCCTCTACAATAAGCTTGGGATAAAGATGCAAACGATAAAGTCCGGCAAGAACAAGGACATGTTCGAGCGCACTCTCTCGCCCGAGGAGCGCCAGAAGTTCCAAACGATGTCCGATGAACTCTACCGGCAATTCATCGACGATGTCGCCACGGGGCGCAATCTGGATAGGAAAAAGGTGGCAAACCTCGCAACCGGTGAGATTTTTGCAGGCACCAAAGCGAAGAAGCTCGGGCTTATCGATGAGGTCGGAGGCTACCAAACGGCTATCGACGTCGCAGCAAAAGTAGCCCATATCGAAGACCCGGTGGTCGACGAATACCAACCGCCGACGATCTTCGAATCGCTCTTCGGCTCACAATCCGAGAGTGCGAGCATCTTTAATCTCGTCAGAATGCAGATAATGGGCCGAGACCTCGTGCTACTCGATTACGTGCGAAACATGCTCGGCGTTCCACAATATAGATACTACGGAGGATGATAATATGAACGATGACAACTTCGATGGTGCGATCGAAAACCCAGTTTCTAGCGAACAAGAAAAGAAAGGCTTCATAGATTTACTCTACGGCGTAATCACAAAGCCATCCGAGACCTTTCGCTACCTGGCTGAAACAAAACCGGTGCTTTTGGCCTTCCTGGTGTATATAGCCATCGCCTGGGTCGGCGCGATTGTGGGCATCCCCGGAAGCATAAATGCGGCTAGGTCGCTTAATGAAGCAAGCAGGTCTCATGCTTTAAATCCCGGCTTAATTGCAACGGTCACTATCATCGTGGTCCCTATTCTTTCAGCTATTTCTCTTACAATAATCGCCGGCATCTATCACATCATAGCGCTCATTCTAAAAGGTAAGGGCGATTATGTGGGCCTGATCAGCGCCCTGGGATTCGCTAGTTTCCCAAGTGTGTTTGCGGCGCCGTTTGCCCTCCTCTCCCTTGTTGCAGGGCTTGCGGGTAATGTAATAGCCGGAATAGCCTCGTTAGGGTTCGGCGTCTGGGTGCTAATCCTTGACATATTCGCTGTTCGTGAAAACTACAAGTTCTCGTGGGGACGAGCGATATGGACGGTCCTTATTCCCGTTATTCTCGGCATAATTCTTATCGTTCTCATAATTATTGCGGTGTTGGCAGCCACGATCTCTGCAGTCAACGGATTAAAGGCCGGTTAAGAGCTGGTTTTAGAGCCTGTGGTCTACGAGGCTTTTACATTTGGGATACGGTTACCATAGGCTTTGGTGTAGGCGTCTGCGAAGAGATGGGCCAGATCAGGATCGAATTGGCGACCGGCACACCGCTTGATCTCCTGCAGTGCCTCTTGGGGCTTGATCGGCAGGCAGTACGGACGGGACGACGTCATGGCATCAAAGGCATCCGCGATCGCAAGGATTCGCGAACCGAGCGGGATTTCGTCGCCACTTAAGCCGTCCGGATAGCCGGCGCCATTGTGGTGCTCGTGGTGGTGTAGCACCATGCTAGCGATATGAGAAAGGTTTGGTATCTGTGAAACGATCTGGCTTGAAATCAGCGCATGGGCTTTTACCTGTTCGTACTCCTCCCGCGTCAAATCGCTAGGTTTGTTTAAGATATCGTCAGGGATACCTATTTTCCCTATATCGTGCAGGTATGATGCCAGGTGGATCGCATCCAGCTCTTCTTCGGTTAAACCAAGCCTGCGTGCGATCAGCGAGGCGTAAACCGGGACGCGCTCGCAATGACCGCGGGTGTAAGGGTCTTTGGCGTTAAGCGCCTCGATAAGCGCCATGATTACGTCAAGATTATTTTCCTTGAGCTGCCGGTTGAGTATGGAAATGGTTTCTTGGGCCATCTGGTAGTGCTCTGCAAGTGTGTTAACGGCCTGACCGAGTCCGTAGAAATCGCTGGATTTTGGGACGTTCGTCCTGGATGAGCTATCCCCCGAGATAAGATCCTCAATTATTTCTATGACGTGATCGATAACGTTTCGCTGCTTCATAATGCCGGGTCTCTTTCTACATACGGTGGCTAGATTGCTTTATGTATCGTCTAACCGGTCTCTAACTTTAATGGCAATAATAATCTTTAATTGTGCCATCGGCAGCGCTTCTTGCGGGATTGCTGAGGCGCTAAAATAGTGTGTAAGTCGGTTAGCTCGCAGCAAGGCTAATTACTGAGTAGTTGCTGTTTTCTGGTATCAAATTGCTCTTTATCGATCATACCTTTGCTTAACAGGCCCTCAAGCACCTCCAGCTCCTTCATTCTAAAGGCAACGCTCCCTGCCATCATGGCTGCAATCTTGCTCTCAACCTCCACTCTGAGTTCCTCAAACCCCAGTTGCTGGCGCGCGACGAACATCACGCTGTCCTCTAGCTGCACTTTCTCAGAACCCGAATCTTCTGTCGCCGAGCTGCCGACAAAGGCAAACTGAATGTATCCGTTGATGACAGCTCCCGCTTTTTTAAACTCGATGGATGTTATTTGGCTGATTAAAAACTCGTTATCGCCAGGCAAAACGCGGTTGAGCGAAGAAAATCCTTTTCTGTTGATCTTTATCTTGTCGTCAAAGAGTTCGACTAAGCCGTCAACGCCTTTTGCAATCATCAATGCATCTTCCATAGCTCCTCCTTAGTAAACCGGTTACCACATAAAAACGGTCAGCTAGCAGCCCAAGCGATAGTATAGGACGACATTCGTATAGTAAGTTTCTAGGATTTAATATAGTGGTTACGATACAACTAAGCAACAACAGAGAGGTTGATGTTTGCGCTGATCTTCCCCTGTTGTGGTGATTAATTACTGGCTTTACCTGCCGATATACCTTATGTGTGAAATCAGTTGGATGGTGGAGGAATTATCCATGGACTGCTGGGAGTTTATGAGGTGCGACAAAGGAACTAGGTTAGACTGCGCCGCTTACCCAAACAACGGGTACCGCTGTTGGCTGGATGTCGGGACTTTATGCGGCAAGAAAATTCAAGGAATACACGCCAAGAAGATTTCTGCTTGCTCGTTTTGCGATTTTTATAAATCTATGCATGTAAGAACACTCGTAAATAAATAAAAAGCCTGTCTTTTGCGAAGGCTTATTAGAAAGACAAAAACACCGGGAGCTCGATACAGAGCGCCACGAGGTATTGATAGAAGTACTTAACGACATAAAGCAGGGTGAACACGGGCTCTGTAACGAGCTGCTAGAATCTCAAACGACACATCAAAGCTATCAAGCGGCAACCCTAAACGAATTGCTAAGCGTGGAGTCAATAAAGTCATAGGCCGAATCCTTAGAGTCAGACTATTCCTAAAATATATGATTATTTCTTTTTACTTTCCGCTTCTTTCGCTAATTCTTCAGCGCGCTGCCTCAGAAACTCGGCAATATTAACAGATGGTAGAACAAACTTTCCTATAGGTGATTGAGCTGTAAGCTGAGCTATAACACCCCTTGCAGTGCTGAAAAGCATTGAGAGCCCATTAAGACCAATCATCTTGTCTATCTCTTCTTTCGTTGTCTCCGGCGCAAACTCAAATATACCAGCTAATTCAGCAGACAATCTAAAGCCAGCCTCTTCGTATGCAAGCTCGTCTTCATTTATCTTGATAATAATATCTATGCGATAATTTAATTCGTTATCCTTATTAATACCCACATTAGAATCCAGGCCAAGCTCAACCTGAGATGGTTCCTTCTGAAATGCAGGACTCACTTCAAAGGCCAACTTAAAGATTGTATAATCAAGCATTTTAAGCTTTGCAATTATTCCTTCGGCCAACTAAGCTACCTTCCCCTCGTCGCTTTCTTCGGGTTCTATCGATACCTCCGGTGTTGTATCATAAGGTATCAAAAATCGAGATGGATCTGAGAATTGCGCCTCAGATCGTGAAACATACACATGCCTTGCTTCAAAGCCACATGGCGGAAGTGTAACCGATAGATCGCAGCCCAGCGCCATTGCTACCTTTACAAGTGTCTTTAAGGTTAAATTCTCACTGCCTCTCAAAAACTTTGTAACTGCTGCTTTATTTACACCTAATAGCCGAGCTAAGTCTGTTTTATTGATACCTAGCTGCTCCATGCGCCCTAGGATCTCTTCAGTTACCTCAAGAATTACACCTTCTAACTTATATTCTAGGCTCTCTCGATCCTCGGCCCACTTATCCTGCCATGCTGGATATGACTGGTTAGGCATATTAAAACACTCCTTTTTCAGAAAGCTCCCCCATAATTCTAAGGGTCGTATCCATATCCGGCTCATAATCCTTTTTCCTGTCACCAGGCTTTTTTGAGCCATGCGTTATACAATAGCCAATAAGTTTCTTGCTGGTTTTATCTTTAACCTTAAAGGAAAATAATCGCAGTGGTGGTTTATAACATTTAAACTCGCATACTGGACTAGTATCAAAACACTTGAACTTGTCCTCATTTTTTTCAGGTGGCCCATTCTTAGCTGTATAATCTAACAACTTTAGCAGTTTCCTCCTGCTCCTCACGTCACCCTTTTCCAATCTATCTAAGAAATCCTCAGCAGGACATTCGCCCTTATCATCCACAAAAAACCATATTATCTTACTCGGCCCGTTTTTGTATAACTTTATATCCACAAGTTAACTCCTAAGTTAACTTTGGTCAATAGTCAGTCTAGCTTAATAAAACAATTATAGCTTACTTTGTAGTATTTTCCCCTGCTATGTTTGCGATAAATCATAAAAGATTGTCAGTACCCTTACTTATTTCTAAAAACTTGTGTATATTCGTGCAGACAACGCAAAAACCGGGCTTCAAATTAACCCGGTTTTCCTGTTTCCCCTGCTTACACTATGCACGCCCGAAGGGATTCGAACCCCTGACCCTCGGATTAGAAGTCCGATGCTCTATCCAACTGAGCTACGGGCGCATGTCTTTGAGCGGACGACCGGATTCGAACCGGCGACCAACAGCTTGGAAGGCTGTGACTCTACCAACTGAGTTACGTCCGCACGTCATTGCTTACATACATCTCTAAGCTGCGTTGATATAATAGCAGAATTAGTGAAGAAAGTCGAGATTGATGATTTCCTCTGTAATTCCTCCTACCCTCCCGGAAAGTTACGGCTAAAGCTCTGAGCTAAGGGTATAATTTATAGTAACTGTCATTAGAGCTACGTAGAATAGCCGATGGGTAACTTTACTGACTAAAATCGCGGTTGTTTTACTTAGGATTGGAACTAGATGGGTCTAATTGGGAAATTTACAACCGAAAATATGTTCATCATATTTTTTATTTACGGGTTGGCGTTCTTTGCCTTAGGAATAGCTGTTGTTCTCAGTTCGCTTCGGCCAACAAGCCTGAAGTTTGCCAAGTATCTACCGTGGCTTGCGGCTTACGGTTTTGCCCATGGATTTCATGAGTGGGATGAAATGCTCGTTCTTATCCCACAGTACAAGTTTTTAGCAAGAAATTGGCTTTATGCAGGTTTTGATACCGTATTACTGGTGGGCTCTCCATTGTTCCTTTTTATATTTGGAGTTGGCCTCTTGATGACGATCGATGAGCGATTTCGTAATTTAAGAATCATACCGGTCGTTTTTTACTCTGCTTGGACTGCTAGTGTTGTAGGCTATCTTCAACTGACCGGGCTGGGCTTAGAGCAGAGCCCAAGACTTGCTGATATTTTCGCACGATACCTGCTTATCTTTCCGGGAGCTATAATCGCCGGTTTTGCGTTATTCCTGCAATATAGGGTCTTTTTGAAACAAACCTATGGAGTTACCGCAAGCAGTCTTTTTATTGCAGCTCTGGCTCTTTGGTTAATGGCACCCCTTTCTGGCCTGGTAGTTCCATATGCTCCATTCTTTCCAGCTTCCGTTGTTAATAACGACGCCTTCCTATCACTAACGGGGTTTCCAATACAAATCTTTCGCACGCTTGCCGCCCTATTAATAGCTTTCAGCATCGTACGAGGCATGCATGTTTTTAACATAGAAGAAGAAAGGCAAGAGCATCGGCGCAGGCTAGAACTAAGCACTCTTGAAGAGATCTCTTCTGAAATACGAAGGAATCCTAATTTTCCCCAGGCATTGGATCGAACCACCAAAGAAATTACAAAGCTATTTGATGCAAGAGCAGGCGCTATTTTTATGGTAAGCGAGAAGACCAGAAGGCCCGATGTGGTATCCGAACATGGTTTTACCATAAGCTTTGCAGACAAATACAAAGATATGCCCGCAGAAGTTGCCGAAAAGTGCCCGATCAGAAACGTGATAAAAAGCCAGAGACCATTCACCACATCTAATAGGACGGACTGCCCCAATATTATCGAAGCAACAACCGAGCCGGAAAAGATTAATGCCATTACCGTTTTACCGTTAGTTGCAAAGGGACAGAGCATTGGGGCTATTGCTCTACTCTTTGAAAGCGCTGAAGCTCTAAGACCATCAAACTTGGATATTTTAAACACGTTCGCCGGCAATATTGGCCTGGCGATAGAAAATGCTCGACTGGATGAGCAGCGCCTTACAGCGCTAGTTTTACAGCGCAGCTTGCTTCCAAAAGTTCCATCCCTAGCAGGAATTGATATTGGCGTCTACTATGAATCTGCTTCTGTTGGGATGGAAGTAGGCGGTGATTTTTACGATTTTATTGATTTTGGGGATGGTTTGCTGGGTCTCGTTATCGGCGATGTTGCCGGCGCCGGCATCAACGCCTCATCTACCGTTGCGATGACTAAATACGCGTTAGAAGCATTTGATTTTGAGAATAAAACGCCTTTCGTTGTCTTGGAGAAGTTGAATAATCTAGCCTGTAAAATGTTATCGTCCGGACAGTTTGTAACAGCTTTTTACGGTGTTCTCGATATCAAAAGCGGCTTACTCACTTATAGTAGTGCCGGTCATTTACCGCCTCTAGTTATCAACGAAAAGACAAAAGAAGCGATCTTTTTAAATGGTGCCCGCGGTATGGCTCTAGGCATAGTGCCGACTCAAAAGTATCCAGAAGGAAAAATGACCGTCGGGTTTGGCGATGTGATCGTTTTATACACCGATGGTTTGATCGAGGCGCGCCGTAAACACGACTTTTGGGGTGAAGATCGCCTTGTTACGTTAGCAAAGGAAAACTATGAGTTATCCGCACAGACCCTGGTAGATAGGATATGCAGCAGTGCAAAAGAGTTTGCAGGCGGTATTCTAAAAGACGACGTTGCCGCAGTGGTTGCCAAGAGAACGTTCACCCAAGCTTAGGTCTTAATCGACATGAATTTTGATAAGATAGTGAAATCGACGATCTCTCACTTGGATTTAATCTGATTAGATTAAAAATCTACCAGTAAATAAAGAAATTTAGAAATAATGTTATTGATAATGTAATTATATCAGTTATGATGACTATATTAACTAGAGGAGGTGTTATGCAAGTGCAAAAAACAGAAAGTGCTATGACAGCGAGGAAAAACTTCGGCCGACTTCTGGAAGAAGCGTATTATCGGGGAGATGAGATTGTCATTGAGCGTGCCGGTAAGCCGATGGCCGTTATTATCTCGTTTGCGGAGTTTGAAGAGTTTAAACAGCAGCGAGAGAAGGATTTTGAGATTCTAGGCAAGATTCGCTCTAAGAATCAAGGTATGAAACCCGAAGAAGTAGAAACCGCTGTTGAATCAGCAATATCCGAGATTAGAAAAGGCTAAGCATGATTAAGGTATGCTTAGACACCAATGTTTTTGTAAGCGGAATTATCTCGCCATCCGGTGCGCCTTACGAGGTGCTTGAGGCATGGAGAAACCGCGAGTTTGTACTGCTTACCTCAGATGAGATTATCACCGAAGTAAGCAAGGTTTTACAGTACCCCAAGATTAAATCTGCCTTTTCCCTAACGGATGAGGAGATCGAGAAGTATGTGTCACTTCTTAGCAAGTATTCACAAAGAACGCCTGGTGAACTAAAAATAGACGTCATTGCTGAAGATCCCTCGGATAATATGTTTTTAGTCTGCGCCGTCGAGGGCAAAGCGGACTTTATTATTTCCGGGGATAACCATTTGCTTCAAATCGGCACCTATCAGGGAATTCAGATAGTAACACCGCGAGAATTTATAAAGCAGCTCAGGCCATGAAATTCATGGTGAATAGCGTACTTTGAAGGTGCATTATGTCTATCCCAGCTCAAAGAGAAGCCTGCCTCGGGTATATTAAAGAGCGAGGCTGGAATTTCGTCGACGAGTTTGTTGACCGGGTGAATCCACCAGATCATCAGCGAGACCCCAACTTCAAGAATTGTTATTCGGGTTAAGAAAGACCCGGCTACTGATGAGATAATATCGACTAAAGCAAGGCAAGAACTAGCCGAGCGAGAAATTGATATTGTGACAGCGATAAGAAATTCACTGACCTCTTTGATGTAATCTTCAATTCTCCGAGTTCGAAAAGAACTCTCTGGTCGGGGTGAGAGGATTCGAACCTCCGACCCCCGGTTCCCAAAACCGGTGCTCTAACCAAACTGAGCCACACCCCGAGGTAGATATTCATCTCAATCGCGGCAAATGCGCCAGATGGTATTTTATCATAAATTGCGGTAACGTGCAGTACCTACTTATTTGATATGCAGGTTTTCTGCAATCTTCTCTTTCAGTTTTTTGAAAGCCTTGGCGCGGTGACTGATCTTGTTTTTCTCGCTGAGCGGTATCTCGGCGACCGTGCGGGTTTCGCCTTCAGGGATAAAGATCGGGTCGTAACCAAAGCCGCGCTCGCCATGCGGTTCAAAGCCGATGTGCCCTTCAAAGGTGCCATCGGTTGAGGTTATCCAACCATCCGGGGTCATAAGAACGGCAACGCAGCGAAAACGCGCGGTGCGTTGCGGCTCCGGGACATCATGCAGCTCACGCAGCAGCTTGGCGTTGTTTTTATCGGCGTTTCCCTCTTCACCGGCATAGCGGGCGGAGTACACGCCGGGTTTGCCGCCCAACGCATCGACCTCAAGGCCCGAGTCATCGGCAACCGCAGGTTTTCCAAATGCATCAACGAGAGCGCGTGCTTTTATCAGGGCGTTATCATAAAAGGTCGAACCGATCTCCTCAACCTCCGGCCATTCCGGGAAATCCTTATAGGTGTAGACTTTTATATCGTTGGGATCAAGGATTTCAACGATTTCCCTGATCTTGCCTTCATTCTGGCTAGCTATGATGAGTTCCAACATTTGTCGATAGTTCCTCTCGTAAAATCCGCTGTTGCAGTTGGATAAGCTCCGATGTTCCCTTCGTAGCGAGGGCGATAAGCTCATCGAGTTCATCCCTCGTAAAAGGGTACTCCTCGGCTGTTCCCTGAACCTCGATAAACTTGCCTGAGCCGGTCATGACCACGTTCATATCGACCTGAGCGCGACAGTCTTCCTCGTAGCATAGGTCAAGCATGGGCACATTGTCGATAATTCCAACGCTTGTCGCCGCCACGAATTCAGAAAGCGGCAGCTCTGCTAGCTTGCCCTCCTTTACCAGCCACCTCAGCGCATCATAGAGCGCGATAAACGCGCCGGTAATCGAGGCGGTCCTTGTGCCGCCATCGGCCCGTATCACGTCGCAGTCGATCCAGATCGTCAGCTCATGAAGCGCCTTGAGATCGACCACGGAGCGCAGAGAGCGCCCGATAAGCCGTTGTATTTCATGCGTCCTGCCGCCAACTCTGCCCTGGCTGGCCTCGCGGTTCATTCGTATTGAAGTAGATCTCGGGAGCATACCGTACTCGGCGGTAATCCAGCCTTTACCCGACCCGCGCAGCCAGTTCGGGACCTTCTCCTCGACTGTGGCGGTGCATACTACCTTGGTGTTGCCCATCTCTATCAGAACCGACCCCTCGGCATGCGGAAGGAAATCCCTCTGGATTATAACCTCTCTCATCTGATCGGGCTTTCTGCCATCAACGCGTTGCATCAGTGTTGTTCTCCCCTCCAAGCAAAATCTGCATGTTATCTTCGGCCACAATAATCGGCCCATCGTAGAGCGGATAAATATCGATAACTTGAGCTCAAGCGCTACACCGAGCGCATTTATTACTACAGGCGCAAGAAAGCCTATTCAACCCTCTCTTTTAGCGGAAGGCTTACCCTTTCTACCGATTCAATCTGTTGGCCAAGGAATTTGGCGCCCAGCTTGCGAAACGTGTTCTCGTCCCCGCTCGATACAAGCTTAAACGCCGGCGTAAGTTCATCCTCGCGCAAACTATCCTTCCTGGTCAAAAACTCTTTTAGTTCGTGCGCGGTTTCCTCCGCCGAGCTGATGAGTTTTATGTCTTTGCCCACAACGCTCGAGATCGTCTCGGAGAGGAGCGGATAGTGTGTGCAGCCGAGAATCAGACTATCGATACCCGCACGCATTAAGGGCTCCAGATACCACTTTACGGCTTTCTCAACACGCGGGCCGGTCAACTCGTTTCTCTCAACGAAATCGGCCAGATCGGGGCATGCCAGCGGGTTCACCTTAACGCCCGCGTCGATGGATTTAATTGCGCCGGGGTACGACCCACTCGATATCGTCGCCTGCGTACCTATAACGCCGACACGCCTGCACCGCGTCGCCTGCACCGCTGCTCTCGCACCCGGCTCGATGACCCCGATGATCGGTATGTCGTAATACTGCTGCGCCATCTCAAGCGCAGCGGCCGATGCGCTATTACAGGCAATAACGATAAACTTTACATTGTTATAGAGAAGGTAATCTATAATTTCAAAGACGAATCCACGTATTTCAGAGGTGTTCCTCGGCCCGTAAGGAAACCTGGCGGTATCGCCAAAATAGATGATTTCCTCATTCGGTAGTTGCTTTGTTACCTCTTTCACGACGGTCAGGCCGCCCAGTCCGGAATCGAATATGCCGATGGGCCTATTATCCATGTATCCTCCAAGATGCGTTCGGTAGTTCAAATAAGCATGCCTCAATCTATCTAATTATAACGCTAACCTGAGAGAAGTAAACGCGTGAGTCGTACCCAAGCGCATTGGCGTAAACCTCAAAGTAGTGTATATCCACACAAGAACAAGGATAAGCAAAACCTTGAATAATTATTTGTATTATTTATAATATATATTGTTATATTTTATATGGGGGCAACGGCGCTGGGCGCTCCACGGGCTGCAAACCCGTCGGCTGGTCCTAGAAAGATCGGAGGAGGGTTCGAATCCCCCTTGCCCCCTCCATTACTCCACGGTTTTACTTTAGCTGGGCGGCGGCTAGGCAGCCTCGCCTTTTGATTTGTCCAGCAAAAACTTCGCCACCTGCTTGTCTGGCGTCAATTATTGAAAATTCCTTCAAGAGTGCTAGATTTAGTAGATATCAATTCTATAAGAATCATCCCATGAGCCTTACATGTTTGCCGTTTTCGGCTAAGGGATTTTAATGAGACCTACACAAATGGCCATCCTTAGCTCGGCAAATATAACCTATCGATGCCGAATTTGGTGAAAAGCCGGCTTCTTTAATAGCTTGATTCCATGTGCCGAAATGCTCTGCTACTGTGCTTGGGCTTAGCCATCCCTTCTTTGTAGTAAAATCAACCTGGATTGGTCTGCGCCCATACTCACAAACAAAACCTTTGATGGCATCCAATACCTTTTCTCTTGAGAACGCTCTACCCGTCGCTTCTCTGAAGCAATCCTCAGAACAGTACTTCCTTACTGATTTAACCAAGGATGGTTTGCGGTAAAAATCCTTACCGCAATTATCGCACTTTAGATTTGGAACAGCCTGTTTTCGCCGCAGTTTGTTTCCAAAAGAGGCAGAGCAACTCCTTGAACAGAATTTTGCGCTGCCTCGTTTTAGCTCCCGTGCAGGAGCCGAAAAACTTCTCTTACAGTTTAGGCATGTGGTGTAATGAAAGGTTTGCATATTCAATATTATAACGAACATATGTTTGTATATCAAGCGGGATTTGTAAAAAAATAATAGCCACCTGAAAAGGCGGCTATTATCCATTATGTGGAGGCGGTGGGACAGCTACCCTAACGTTTCCGAAAGGACCGGACTATGTCTTCAACCGCAGAGTATTTATGCGGTTGCAAGGCGTATAGTAAGAGCCATAGATTACCGGTAATTTATGATACCGACAGGACTCCTACATAAGTCTCTACAGGGCACTTTTAAACTAAAAACCTAGTTTCTAGAGAGTACCCCTCGGCGTTGCCATACTCGTCAGAGTTTAGGTTTCACCGATGTAAGCCTTGTTTTCCATGTAGCGTTACCGCTACAGGCGACTCCATTTCTGAATCGAACCCACGTCCTAAAGCATCTCCACAGAAGCATCTACGAGCGTATCCTGCGCTTAAAGGTTCGCTTGCGGCGTCCCCACAGGCGGGGTAAGCCGGTTGCTAGCCCATGAAATTTTCCTTAAACCCTTATGGGTGTCCGGGTAAGGTAAGCCCACTGCAATGACGCCGCTCTAGAGTCGTGGGCGCACTCTAGTTTGGCGAGCTGCAATTAAGCAGCTAAAGCGTATTCGCTTGTATTGTTGACGTTTATATTTTCCAGATAGTTTTACGAGTTGTCTGAGCTCGGCTCGCTTCTCCTGCCGAAACAAAACCTCAGTCGAAACCTGTCGCCCCCATATGTAGATGTCAAAGTGCATTATTGCCGCGTGATATCAACTCGATTTTTTTGATGTAATGCGCGGTGGATTTGATATCCTGAAGAATAAGTATAGAGAATCCGGCGTCTCTTGTAAATGAGCATTCGCCTTTATGCGCGGCCCTGGGTGCGCTTGCTTACTAGCCTTTTTGACGTTCGCGCAGAGCGCGTTCTACCTCGCGTTTTGCAGTACGCTCGGCGATGTCTTTGCGCTTATCGAACAGTTGCTTGCCCTTGGCGAGACCGATCTCTATCTTGGCCCTACCGCGACCGTTAAAGTAGACCTTAAGAGGAACCAGGGTGTAACCCTTCTCCCTCGTCTTGCCGATTAGCCGCTGAATTTCTTTCTTATGCAGCAGTAGCTTGCGCGGCCTTTCGGGATCGGGTTGGGTGAATCTATCCGCATGGCTGTACGGGCTTACGTGCATGTTAAATACCCAAAGCTCGCTGTCCTCAACGCGTGCATAACTATCCCGCAGATTGAGCCTGCCGGCCCGAAGCGACTTCACTTCGGCCCCCTTAAGCTCGATCCCGGCTTCGTACTTCTCGTCTATGTAAAAATCATGAAATGCTTTTCTGTTTGTTGCTACAACCTTTTCCGTCCTCATAATATGACAATTATATCACGATTATGTGACGGCTATATCACGCTACACCGCTACAATATCGCCGACTAATCTCTACCCAACCAGGACAAAATCGATTCTGCGCTCGCCGATGACAACGTTGGTCACCTGGACCGTGACGGTTTGGCCGATCTGGAACATGCGCCCGGTCCGTTGCCCGATAAGGGTAAACGTGCTTTCATCATAGGTATAGTAGTCACCCTTAAGACCCCTGACATGGACGAGACCCTCGGCCGTATTTGGAAGCTGAACAAAGAACCCGTATCCGGAAACGCCGGTAATGGTTCCATCGAATACCTCCCCCACGTGCTCCTTCATGAGTTCGCAAAGCTTGACGTCAACAGATTGGCGCCCGGCGTCGTCGGCCTCGCGCTCCATAAAGGAGCTTTGCTCGCAGATGTCGTTGAGGTTATCGACCATGTTAACGATACCCGGCTCGGAGAGGTCCTGGTCGATCGTTGCCTTAACCAACCGGTGAACGATCAAGTCCGGATATCTCCTGATGGGTGATGTAAAGTGGGTATAGTGCTGGGACGCCAAGCCGAAATGGAGCGTGCTTGACGGCGTATAGACCGCGCGCTTCATAGCTCTCAGCAGCAGGTTGTTTATTAAAAGTTTTTCGGGTCGATCGTGGGCATACGATATAATTTGCTGGATGACCCGGGGGTGGGCGCCTTTTAGTTTGCGCACGGGGTAATGCAGGTTCTCGATAAGTTCCTCGATTTGCACCAGCGCCTCTTCGTTTGGCTTGTCGTGGACTCGATAGACCATAGGCGTATCTTGCCAGTACATAAAGCCGGCGACCGTCTCGTTGGTTACGATCATGGCTTCCTCGATAATCTTTGTCGCAGCGGTCCGCTCGCGGATGATGACGTCAACGGGCTTAAGGTTTTCATCTAAGATTACCTTTGGCTCAATCGTTTCGAAATCAAGGCTGCCCCGTTTAAGGCGCTTCTTCTCAAGAATATCGCTTAAGTCGCGCATATTTACCAGCAGGTCGCGTACATCGGGGTCGGGATAGTCTCCCGTCTTAAACGCGAGATCCACCTGCTCGTAGGTCAGGCGGAAGTCGCTGTTTATGACACCTCTGTGTATCTCAAAGTCGATAACCTCGCCCTGCTCGTCGATCACCATTTCCACAGAGAGGGTCAACCTGTCGACGTTGGGGTTGAGGCTGCAGATGTTGTTCGAGAGTTTATGCGGGAGCATCGGTAGAACCCTGTCGGCAAGATACACGCTGGTCGCCCGCGCAAACGCATCTTCGTCGAGCGGACTGCCGATATGGACGTAATGTGAAACATCGGCGATGTGGACACCCAGGTGAAAATGACCGCCACCTTCATCGCGATGTATACTTACCGCATCGTCGAAATCTTTGGCATCCAACCCATCTATGGTAACCGTAAACACATCGCGATAATCCTTGCGTGCGGCAACCTCCGAAGCGGCAACCTCCGAAGGGACCGCCTCGGCTTCCGCCATTGCCGCGCCGGAGAACTCGGTGCTTAAGTTGTGCTCCTTTACGATGACGTCGATCTCAATAGTCGGGGACGTCTCATCCCCGATTATCTCGGTCACCAACCCCCGGCCTTCCTTCTTGCCGTCGGGGTATTCAAAGATTTTTGCGACTACCATATCGCCGTCTTTTGCGCCCATGGCATCGTTTCTGTTAACCATGACCCGATAAAAGATGCGCTTATCGGATGGCACGATAAGACTTATCGTGCCATGTGCCTCATAGCGCCCCACAACGCGGTCGTTGGCCCGCTCGATGACCCGCACGATTTCGCCCTCGCTGCGCGGTCCCTGACGCGTGCGCTTGCGACTCACTTTTACCGCGACTTTGTCCTTGTGCATGGCCCCGTTCATTTTACTTCCCGGGACGAAGATATCCCCTATCGCGGTGCGCACAAACCCGTAGCCGGCTTTATTTGCCATGAGGTCGCCGATGACCATGTCGAGCTGGCCGGGTAAAGCATACTTTTCCCTCTTTGTCCTTACCACTTTGCCCTCGGATTCCAAAATATCGAGGGCCTTTTTTATCTCGAGCTTATCAATCCCGGGCAATTCCAAGAATTCCGCAAGACCGTCGATATCCTGGGGAACGTATCCCCTTTTACTCATCACCTTGATAATTTGCTTTGTTAACTGCATATCCATCGCTCCAAATCGCTCAACTTTACCCATCTCTATCTTAGTTCTATCTTGGTTTTGTTATTGTTTTACTCTATTCTACCAGTTATGTGGGTTAGTATTTACGTCTTCCCATATCTGTTATAATATGAGCAAATAACCTACAAAACCCTGGAGGTTTTATTTTATGCAAAATTTCAACCGTGAAACACTTGCTCCATGTATCGTTAACGAGGGTATCCTGATTAACAGGAAGGACATGTTGCGTGCCCTCGAGACGCTTGAGAGCGTGAAATACGCGTATATCGTCGATGGCAACGTAATTAGCCAAGGTGAGGGTGTTGTCGTTAAAATCTTTTCAAGCCCCGAGACCTCTACCCTGGTCGTTAACGGCTGCCTGTTTTTAAATATCCTTAGCTTTAATTATTTACATTTTTACATGCAAGATAACGGGTTAACCACAATAGAGCTTGTTGAAGACTCAAAAACATTGCAACTTATCCCTATCGAAGAGGATGCCCGCAGGATCAACAAGGTCAACCGTGAGATTTTCTCAACCGGCCGCTACGATGAGGAAGCCCCCGCCGAGCTCTTCGACGAAATGGACGACGATGACCGGTTTTAACTAGGATGCCAGTTTCAGTTTCCTTTTGCCTGAAATAACGTCATTCATTACTTCGATGGCTTTCTGCAGCTGGTTGTCCTTCGGGTTTTTATGATCGAACTTCACAACAACGTCCGGCTTGATTCCTTTTTTCTGGATCATGCGGCCCTTTGGCGTGAGGTACTTATCCGTTGTCAACAGGATAGTAGAACCATCCTCGAGCTTGATAACGGTCTGGACGCAAGCCTTGCCGAATGATGTTTCACCGACGATAACCGCGCGTCCGTAATCCTGCAGGGCGCCCGAGAGAATCTCCGATGCGCTCGCACTACCCTTATTTATAAGGACTACGATGGGCATCTTTGCATCGGCGCCGCCTTCCGCATTCTTGGAATCAATGTCGCCGTTTCTGTTCTGGATTTTAACAACCGGGCCTGATGGTATCCACAAACTTGCGGTCGATACCGCCTCGGTTAGAATTCCGCCCGGGTTATGCCTCAGGTCGAGGATGAGTCCCTTTACTCCCTGGGATTTCAAGCTGTTATAATGCTTTTTGATATCGGCGGTTGTCGACTCATTGAACTGGTAGAGCCTTATATAACCGATATTTCCATTAAGTTTCTTTTCTACAACGTTCGGGATGGTGATTTGCTCACGGGTGAGCTTAAATACCAGCAGGTCTTTTGCGCCCTCGCGTCGCATGGTAAGGGTTACCTGGGTGCCACGCTTGCCCCTGATTAGCTTTACGGCTTTATCTGAACCCATGTCTTTTGTCGACTGCTTGCCGATTTTAACGATGACATCGTTTAACTTTACGCCGGCCTTTTCGGCTGGTGCTCCCTCCATCGGCGCTACGACCAGGCCATTGCGGCTCTTATCTTCGCTAAGCATAAGACCGACGCCGTCAAAGTGCCCGCTCATCTCTTCTTCAAACGCAGAAGTGTGCTTCGCGTCAAGATAATGCGTGTAGGGGTCGTCAAGCGCTTTGAGCATACCCTCTACGGCGCCGTTTATAAGTTTGCGGTCGGAAACCGGCTCAACGTATGCGTGGTCGATAATCTGGAGAACTTCTTGGACTTTCTGGGCTGAGGGCAGCTCTTGCGCATACTTTTCCGCACGCTGTTGCTCTAAAACCTTACCTAGAAACATGCCCCCCGTAAAAGCAGAGAAAACAACTAAAACAAGCAGAACTAAACCGGCTACGACCAGGATTTTCCTATCCAAATGTTACACCTCATTTAAGCTATGGCTTCTGATTCAGTATAAGCAAAAATAGTGATTACTGCTATAGCTAATAGTAGATTTGTGAGGTTACCGTGTTACTTGCTTTCTTAGTACCAATTCATGGGGTTTTGCGGATCGCCGTTTTTTCGCACTTCAAAGTGCAGATGCGGCCCGGTTGAGAGGCCGGTTGAGCCGACCTTTGCAATAGTCTCGCCCTTGTTCACACTATCGCCCTCCGAAACCAGTATCTGTGAGAGGTGGCCGTAGAGCGTGCTTATTCCATCGCCGTGGCTTATAATAACCGTCTGCCCGTAGCCTTTTACCCATCCCGCCTGGATAACGGTACCATCCTGGGCGGCAACTACGCTCTGGCCGTAAGGAGCGCCGATATCAACACCGGTATGCATCCGCATGGTATGAAGAATCGGGTGCATCCGCATGCCGAACGGTGATGTCATAGAACCATCGGTAGGCCAAGCAAACCCCGATGATGAGCCGCCGGCCTCCGATGAAGTGTTACTTCCCCGCCCGCGGCCCAGGCTTTTCTCAAGCTGCCTGATCCTCGATGCCAAAGCCGAGGACTCATCCAAAAGCTGATCTTCAGCCAGCTCATAGGCAGACCGATTTGCTTTGATCTGGTTGAGCAGAGCTTGTTTTTTGTTGATCTCGTTCTGCAGGTTGTTTTTCTGCACAAGCTTGGCATTGGTCAACGCACGGTAATTTTGCTCGACACCCACCAGCTCGATGCGCTGCGAGTTTACGGCGGCTTTGTCTTGCTCTACTTGCTGCTTCTTCTCCTGGATCTCGGCTTTGGTTTGCTCGATACGCTTGACGATATCGATATCCTGCGCAACGATGTACTCGAGGAAACGCACACGGTTAAGCAGGCTCATAAAATCGCTGGAGTTGAGAATAACGTCGATGAAGCCCGCGTTGCCGCGCTTGTAAATATTCTGAATGCGGGCATTTAGCGTCCCCTTCTGGTCGGAAAGTTTCGCCTCGGTGAAATCAAGCTCCTGCTGGGTTCTTATTAACTGCCCCTGGAGGGCGGCCAACTGGCGTTCTGTCCCCGCACGCTTGAGACTTGCTTTTTGCAGCTCCGCATCAAGCCGATCGTATTCTTTCTGAACCGCCATAACAGTGCCATCGATCGACTCTATTTGCCCGACAAGTTGGACTTCCTGGTTTTTGGCTTGCTGAATCTTTTGCCTGGTCTGGCTAAGCGTGGATTTAACGGTACCGAGTTGGTTACGCTTGGTGGACAATTCCGAAGAGAAGGCAGAACTAACCAGGGAGCTTAGGGCGAGAACGACGATTAATGCTATTATTTTTTGCCGCAGCGTAGTGGTTAAGTTCATGGTTCTACCTTACACCTAGTTAACCATTGCCAGTATAACAAGTCAACCCAGAGCTAGCATCCTAAATATATCCGAAACAACCATACTTCAATCACTGCTTTATATCGGCGCAATAATATGCCGCTTTAAACCATATGCCGCTTTACATCGTATTTCATTAACTGTTGATTTAAACGTTCGTTAAACCCGCAAGAAACGCCGTAAGGCAAGGGCGCTCCCAGCCGCGCCGATCATGATGCCGGCGACGATCAGGCCAAATATGAGCTGGTAAAAGTCCTGTGAACTAAAACCTAGCGGTAGAAATTTCAGGACGTCTTTTATCTTATCGATGATACTAACCTGAATAAGGTAAAGCAGTATGATCGCTATAAGGGCACCGATCAGACCCTGTATGATTCCTTCAAACAAGAACGGCCACCTGATGAACCAATTCGACGCACCGACAAGGCGCATAATCGCTACCTCCTTGCGTCTTGCGTAAATCGCAAGACGAATAGCGTTCGATATTAAAACCAGCGATGCGAAAGCCAAAAGACCTGCAAAGCTCACGCCAAACCAGCGCGCCATCTTGGTGAACGCGAAGAGTTTCTCGACGGTTTTACGGTCGTGCCTGATTTCGTCAATCTCCGAGCGGCCTTTTAGTCTTGCAACTACATCTTCGGCCTTCTGAGGGTTCTTAAGGGATAATTCAAGGGATTCCGGAAGCGGGTTGCCTTCAATCATTTTAAGCATATCCGTATCTTTAAATTGTTGTTTGAGGCGCTCTAAGGCCTGTTCTTTTGATACATAGGTCACTTTCTTTACCTCGCCCCAGGACATGATCTCGGATTGCAGCGCCTCGACCGATTCCGCGGGAACGCCTTCGTTTAAAAAGACGACCACTTCAACTTTTTGCTCGGTCATCTTCATCCAGTTATTCACCGTAAAGGCGACCAGCATGAAAAAGCCGACAACAAGCAGAGACAGGGCCACTGTGGTGATGGCGGCCATATTTATAGCCCAGTTCTTCTTAAGGCTGTTAAATGATTCCTTCAAAAAATAGAAAGGACGATACGACATACCTGTTACCCCTTTATTTACTCCTCGTACCCATATACACCGCGCTGCTGGTCTCTGATCATGGTTCCTTCTTCAAGGGCGAGAACACGCTTCCTCATGCTGTCGACCATCTCACGGTCGTGCGTTGCGACCAGGATGGTTGTTCCCGTTCGGTTGATCTTGTTGAGCAGCGACATAATATCGCTTGAGTTACCCGGATCCAGGTTTCCGGTCGGCTCGTCGGCCAGGATAATCGCCGGACGATTTACAAACGCCCTGGCAATCGAGACCCTCTGCTGCTCGCCGCCGGACAACTCATCCGGGTAACTGCTTGCTTTGTCTTCGAGACCGACCAGCCGCAAAACCTCGGGCACCTGCGATTTGATCACGCGAATCGGCTTTCCTATTACCTCGAGTGCAAACGCAATGTTTTCCGCCGATGTCTTGTTTGGTAGAAGCTTGTAATCTTGAAAAACACACCCGATGTTTCTTCGCAGCTGAGAGACGCGCCAGCGGCGCATGTTTACGATATCGTGGTTGGCGACAAAAATCTCGCCCCTTGTCGGGACAAGTTCCCGCAGAAGCAAGCGTATGAATGTGGACTTACCGCAGCCTGATGGCCCGACCAGGAACACGAACTCGCCCCGGTCGATATCCACGTTGATGTCCTTTAATGCGGGACGTCGTGCTCCCTTATATACCATCGAAACGTTCTTCATTTTAATCACGGATTAATCACTCCCAAAATCGGTATCCTACTAGAAAGCCGGGCATAAATCAAAGGTTAACGGTAGTTCGCCTGTTGTCCGTGCAGGTATTACTTGCTGACGAGACCTTGTACCGCTTGGGAGATGTCTTCGCTGGTCAATCCATAATATTTGAGCAGCTCGGCGGGTTCGCCGGAGCGGCCAAATAAGTCCTTTATGCCCACGTTTGCCATCGGTACCGGATATGTATCGCTAAGGAGCTCTGCTACTGCGCTCCCCAGACCTCCAATAATACTATGTTCTTCTGCTACAACCACTTTTCCTGTTTTCTGTGCGGATTTTATTAAGGTTTCTTTATCAAGGGGCTTAATCGTTGAGACATTGATAACTTCCGCGCTGATCCCCTGCTGTTCAAGGGCCTCGGCGGCCTCAAGGCTGCTCGCGACCATAATGCCGGTCGCAAAGACGGATACATCGGTGCCTTCTTTGAGCATGACCGCCTGGCCGGGGACGAACTCGTACGACTCGTCAAACAACATGGGAACCGTAGCCCTACCGAGACGGATGAAAACCGGCCCATCGATTTGTGCGGCTTTTTTAATCGCCTTTTTTGCCTCGTAGAAATCAGCGGGAACAATCACCGTCATGCCGGGGATAACCCGCATGAGGGCGATGTCTTCTATCGTCTGATGCGAACCGCCGTCTGCGCCGACCGTTATGCCGGCGTGCGTCGGACATATTTTCACATTTAATTTAGGGTATGAGACCGTATTGCGAATTTGTTCAAAGGCGCGCCCCGTCGCAAACATGGCAAAAGAGCCCGTATAGCAAATCTTCCCGGTCGTGGCCAGGCCGGCCGCCATCGCCATCATATTCTGCTCGGCTACACCGCAATCAAAAAACCGCTCGGGAAATTCCTTCTTAAATTTCATGGTCGTGGTAGATTTGGCAAGGTCCGCCTCAAGCACAACCAGGTTTGAAAACTCATGCCCCAGCTCGACCAGGGCCTCACCGTACGCTTCGCGTGTTGCTCTTTTCTCCGACATTTTATTTCCTTTTTTAATAGCTAAGAAGCTCTCAGCATTCAGCTGTCAGCTAAAACCTTCTTCTATAGGTACGCTTTATCTAAGCTTAGACGCTTTTACTTCTAATAATGCTTACTGCTCTCTAGATTCTTCACTTCGCTATCGCTTCGTTCAGAATGACATCTAGCGGACCCTCATTCTAGACCCTGCTCTCTAGATTCTTCACTTCGCCCCTGCTCTCTAGATTCTTCACTTCGCTATCGCTTCGTTCAGAATGACATCTAGCGGACCCTCATTCTAGACCCTGCTGCTGAGAGCTGACCCACGTTCTAGAACTTCTATCCCTACCCGAGCGGGCCCAGGGCTTCGATCTCGCAGATCGCCTTGTCAACCTGATCGGCGGACGGGGCCTTGCCATGGAAATCAACAACGCCCTCCATAAAGGAGACGCACTTGCCCTTCACCGTATTGGCGATGATCATCGTGGGTTTGCCTTTGATCGATCGCGCTTTTTCAAACGCGTCGATAAGCTGCTCAACGCTGTGCCCGTCGATTTCGATCGTGTGCCAGCCGAAGGCCGACCATTTTGCTGCGGCCGGTTGGATATCGACGATCTCGCTCACCAGGCCGTCAATCTGCATGTTGTTGTAATCGAGGATACCTACAAGATTGTCCAGCTTGTGCTGGGCGGCAAACATACTCGCCTCCCAGATGATGCCCTCCTGGGATTCCCCATCCCCGATAAGGGCATAGACCCTGGAATCCTTTTTATCGACCTTTACACCGAGCGCCATACCGACCGCGGCGGAAAATCCCATCCCCAACGAGCCGGTCGAGATCTCGACACCTCTCGTTTTGAGCATATCGGGATGCCCCTGCAGGTGGCTGTCGATCTTTCTGAGCGTCCATAAATCCTCAACCGGGAAATAGCCGCTCTCGGCAAGCGCCGCGTAAAGTACGGGCGCCGCGTGTCCCTTGCTTAAAACAAAACGGTCGCGATCAGACCAATGCGGATCCTCGGATCTATGCTTAAGCTCATGAAAATAGAGCGTTGCGACGATATCCGCAGCGGATAACGAACCCCCGGGGTGACCCGACTTGGCCAATCCGACCATTTTGACGATGTGACACCGTATAGTTCTGGCTTTCGCTTCAATAGACTCGACGAGAGCCTGCCTACCGGCTGAAGTAGTATTAGTGGTGGTCTGAGTGCCCAAAACTTCTCCTTTCGCACGGCGAACTGCTTAAAGCCTTCGCTAACAACTTCATGAACACCTAAAGACAATAATAAACGCCGCCTTCTCCACGCTGAGGCCCTCCTGCGCGTAGTCGATGACGCGGCCCATAACTATAACCGCTATCATTCCGCAGAGAGCCAGTTTCAGCCCAAACACAGTGGCTGCTATCAGCATAACAAAACCGTCAACAACTAAGAAGAGCTGACCCAGACCTAAATTACTATATTTTTGCGTTTTCAGTTCTCAGCAGTAACCACCATTTGATTATCTTGGACTAGAATCTTGGTTATTTTCATACCGAAGGGAAGGTTGTTGGCCGGTATATTGAGGGGTATTTCTCTCACCCAGTTTCGCGCGTCAACCGCACCCCACTTGCTGAGCTTGGTAAATTTCGCATCGATCGGCTCGATGACCAGGTAGTCTCCTTTAACCCTGGGTTTAAATATAACTTCGAGGCCGCCAATCATTTCGATATCCACCCTGGCGGTAATCCTGTCCGGTTTGAGACGTATCTTCCATCCGCTTAAATCGGGATAGGCGCTGCTAATATAATGGTTGATGTCGTCCTCGCCGAACACGATTCTGGCATTTGCCTTGCCGATCTTTGTAACCGCGACTTTTTTCTGGAGAACGGGAGCCTTGAGATCGAATTTAATGTCCCGCACAAAAATCGTAAGGCTTTTTGCCTTGAGCCCGTTGAACTCGCCTTTCGAGCACTCGACATACACCTGTTTCACTTTACCCGAGAGGAGCATCAGTGTGGTCGAGTCAACGCGTATATAAGCGCATTCGTTCAAATCATATTTGTGCTTAAGGGTATCGATAACCGCCGATTGGATGATAGTGTTCGCCAGGGACGGCACGATGATGGCCACAAGTATGCCCAGGACAATGATAATTGGTATTGCAATGGTTATAACCGGTATGCGTTTCATACAACCCCTAGCGCCGGGCCCTTCGTTGAGCCGGATATTCAAGCTGTTGTTATACGGCTCCATCCGCAGCTTCGAGCACCCGCTGCCGGTGATACGCAATGATGAAGTCGTCGATGTCGCCGTCGAGCACCGACTGCACATCGCCTTTTTCAAGGCCGGTTCGGTGGTCTTTGACGAGCTGGTACGGGTGCAAGACATAGGACTTGATTTGGCTGCCCCAGGCGATTTCTTTCTTTTGCTTATGGCGCTCGGTCTCTTCCCTCGCCCGCTCTTCCCGGATACGCTCGTAGAGCCGGGCTTTGAGGATTATCAACGCCGTCTCTTTGTTCTTCGACTGCGAGCGCTCGTTCTGGCACTGCGCCGCCACACCGGTCGGAATATGGGTGATGCGCACGGCCGAATCGGTCACGTTAACGTGCTGACCGCCGGCACCGGTCGACCTGAACGTTTCAATGCGTAAATCAGACGGCTCAATGGTTATCTCGATATCGGTGTCAACCTTTGGGATAACATCAACAGAGGCAAACGAGGTATGCCTCCTGCCGCCATAATCGAATGGGGATATCCGTACCAGCCGGTGTACCCCGCGCTCCGCCTGCAGAAACCCGTACGCGTACTTGCCTTCAACGGTAAACGTGACGGTTTTAATGCCCGCCTCCTCACCGGGGGCGAATTCGTTTATACCAACCTGGAAATCCTTGCTCTTAGCCCACTGGATAATCATGCGCATCAGCATCTCAGCCCAGTCCTGCGACTCTGTGCCGCCCGCTCCGGGATGAACGGTTACGATAGCGCTGCGGCTATCCATTGGGTCCGTAAACCAGCTTCGAAGCTCCAGGTCATCAACAAAGCGTTGTAGCTTTTTAAAAGCCCTTTTAATCTCGTTGCCAAGCGACTCGTCGTTTTCAGAAATCGCCAGCTCGTTCATGATCTCGAGGTCCTCGGATTCATCGTCCGCCCGCTCCCACGCCTGGATATCGTCCTTTAAGTCGCTTAAGGCGGACATCACCTTTTGGGCGGCATCCGGATCATCCCAGAAGCCCGGTTTGCTGGCTTCTTTTTCGAGCTTGCCTACCTCTTCTCTTTTACCGTCTATGTCAAAGATAACCCTTAATCTGCTTAATCTTTTCTTTCATTTCGTTAATCTCAATGCTGTAATCAGTAACCAATATATTTCCACCGCTATCTCTTCTCTTGAGCCCACTTTCTAGACCTTCACTAATTCATAATTCATAATTCGTAATTCCTATGCCGCGCCGCAGCACTTTTTATATTTTTTGCCGCTTCCGCACGGGCAGCGATCGTTTCGCCCTATCCGGTCTTTATCGTCCTTTACTTTTGGCTTCTTCGGCTCGCCACTCGAGCCGCCACTAGTAACCATAGCCTGCTGTTTCGGCTTGACGGGTTCATCCTTGACCACCTGGACATGGAACATATAGCGTAGGGTATCCTCTTTGATGCCCTCGATCATGGCCTGAAACATATCGTATGCTTCCGACTTGTACTCGACAAGCGGGTCTCTCTGGCCGATTGCCCTGAGGCCGATTCCCTCTTTCAGATAATCCATCTCGTAGAGGTGCTCCCTCCACTTGTTGTCGATTACCTCGAGCACGACCAGGCGCTCGATATCGCGCATCAGCTCTTCGCCAAACTCTGTTTCTCGCTCCCCATACTTGGCCTGTGCGGACTCGACAAGCTTGTCTATCAGTTCCTCTTGCGTTATCGAGGTTACCTCAAGCGCATCTTTACCCCACCCAAGCGGGAACACCTGGTTGACATATGAGAACAACCCGTCCCAATCCCATTCTTCGGGGTAGGTTGAGTCACTGGTGAACACCCCAACAACGGCCCTCATCACATTGTTAATCATATCGAGTATGCGCTCACGCACATCTTCGCCTTCGAGGACGCGCAGGCGTTCTTCGTAAATAACCTCGCGCTGCTTGTTCATGACATCGTCGTATTCGAGGACATGCTTACGTATGCCGAAGTTCTGCGCCTCGACCTGTTTCTGCGCCGTCTCGATGGATTTTGAGATCATGCCGTGCTCGATCGGCTGGTCGTCCGGCACGCCGAGGCGCTCCATGATGCCGCCGATACGCTCAGAGCCGAACAGTCTCATCAAATCATCCTCAAGCGACAGGTAAAACCGGCTTGATCCGGGATCTCCCTGACGACCCGAACGACCCCTGAGCTGGTTGTCGATTCGCCGTGACTCATGGCGTTCGGTAGCGGTTATATGAAGACCGCCCGCTTCACGTACCTCATCGGCTTCTTGCGGGTCTTGCGGATTACCGCCGAGGATGATGTCGACGCCTCGACCGGCCATGTTGGTCGCAATCGTTACCGCGCCCTTCCTACCGGCCTGGGCGATGATTTCGGCCTCCCGCTCGTGGTACTTGGCGTTCAGCACCTCATGCTTTATGCCGCGACGCTTGAGCATCTTGGAGAGCATCTCGCTCTTCTCAATCGAGACCGTACCTACAAGAACCGGCTGACCCCGTCCGTTACGCTCGACGATGTCTTCAATAACCGCCTTGAACTTGATATCTTCGGTTTTGTAGATGGAGTCCGGCATGTCATCCCTGATCATAGGCTGGTTCGTAGGAATGACTACGGTCGCCAGTTTATAGATATGCATGAACTCGTCCGCCTCGGTTGCGGCGGTACCGGTCATGCCTGCCAATTTATCGTACATGCGGAAATAGTTCTGCAGGGTAATCGTTGCAAGCGTCTGGTTTTCCTCGCGGATCTTGACGCCCTCCTTTGCCTCGATCGCCTGGTGCAGGCCTTCACTGTACCTTCTGCCGTCCATTAAACGTCCGGTAAATTCATCGACAATGATAACCTCACCGTCTTTGACGATGTAGTCGACATCCTTCTTGAAAAGCGCATGCGCCTTTAGCGCCTGCTGCAGATGGTTTACAAGCTGGCTGTTTACGTGGTCGTACATGTTATCGATGCCCAGAGCATCCTCTACTTTTGCCACGCCTTCCTCGGTGATAGACACGGTGCGGTGCTTCTCGTCGACCTCATAGTGCTCTGTCTTTTTGAGTTTGGGAACGATCCGCGCAAACGAGTAGTAGGTGTCGGCCGATTGCTCCGGCTGCCCTGAAATAATTAACGGCGTCCTTGCCTCATCGATCAAAATGCTGTCAACCTCGTCCACTATCGCATAGTGGTAACCGCGCTGGGTGCGCTCATCGACGCTGGTCGCCATGTTATCGCGCAGGTAGTCGAAGCCGAACTCGTTGTTCGTACCGTAGGTGATATCCGCATCGTAGGCTTGCTTTCTATGCACCGGATGCATCTCCGACTGGATGAGGCCGACTCTTAAGCCCAAAAACTCGTAGAGCTTGCCCATCCACTCGCTGTCGCGCCGGGCCAGGTAATCGTTGACGGTTACCACGTGTACACCCTTGCCTTCCAGGGCGTTTAGATACACCGGAAGCGTCGCCACAAGCGTCTTGCCTTCACCGGTCTTCATCTCGGCGATCTTGCCTTCATGAAGGATGAGCCCGCCCATGATCTGCACGTCGAAATGGCGCATCTTCAAGACACGCCTTGAGGCCTCGCGAACGACCGCAAACGCCTCGGGAAGAAGATCGTCCAGGATCTCCCCATCGGCAAACCGCTGCTTGAACTCGGCCGTTTTCGCGGTAAGCTCGGGGTCGCTTAGTCTCTCGACCTCCGGCTCGAATTCGTTGACCAGTGCGACTTTATCTTCAATCCGTTTTAACTTTTTGCCCTCTCCCATGCGCAATACGCGCTCAAGTAAGCTAAACATATATACAACTCCATATTACTGTCTGATATTTTTAAAAGTGATTTGGTCTTACGTCATAAAACACCAAACGTATTTTACCACTTTTAATGGGGATGGTCATGGGACATTTCCCACAACCATAATACAGCATTAAACCGGGCATTGCATCGGTATAAATGTTAAATAGTTAGCTCACGTACTCCATCAGCTTGCCCTGCTTGCGCAGTATAGTAATCAATGCCTGGACGACCTTTGGGTCAACATCGATTTGTTTCTTTTCTCTAGCCTAGTGTCTTAAGCTATCACCTCCTCTACGCCTCAGCCTGAAAAGCACAGGCTATACTCATCTCATAAGTGCGAAATATCATGTGATTCCAAGAGTTTTGTACAAAGTCACTGGATTTTTAAAAAAGCCCATTTACTCAGCAAAACCTTGCGTTCAAATACATAAAACACTTAGCGAATGAAGGTTACGGAAGCTTCGATGAGTTAGCTATATCAACTAGCTCTGTTACACTAAGATTCTGTCCCGTCAGAGAATATGTGACATTATTATCCCACCATGCGATACTACCTGGGTTCAGAATTTCATTGCCAAATATATCTTTTACTGTATTTGGCTCTGATCCACAGCCTGATTTCCCGTTCACCGTAATACTCGCGTACTTACCAGCCGACTGCCCGATTACTTGCGTAAAATGAGCTTGTTGTTCACTATCCGACGATGGATCCGGGTAGGCCGAGAGCACTAAATCATTCCCGAAAACTATTTTTACCGACCGAAGATTCTCGTCTGGGTTTTTTTCCACATAGGCCGCCTGAAACTGTCTATTTTTTGTGTCACTTGGCAGCGCAAATTTAAACTTCAATTTTGTCTGTGCCTTCTCTATGGAGTCAAACTTATCACCCCAAGCCTCATAGCTCTTGATTTTATCAGCCCAGCTGCTTGATTTTTGTTCGTATTTGCTTGGTATTTGTTCCGATACTACTTTATTTGCCCGGCTTGTTTTATCACTAGCCTGAAGATTAATCTTCAGTGCAAAAACCGAGATCAGCAGTATTGCAACCGACAATGAGCTAACAAATATAGTTACCCTACGTTTTTTCAAAGTCATGATCACCAATCCTTTATCCTGAGAGCATCTATTTAATTCTTCAACGAGTAAAGGTTATAATTCGTCGCTTTATAGCCGTGATAACCAGGGTCATGGTCTGGGCTGCTTGCAGCAGGGTTTTCGTATGGGCTGCTAAAGTATTGCCAAGTTGCCCCAGAAGTGTTCGCCAAACGTTGGCAGACACGCCAACGTGCATAATTTGAATCGTTCACGGTTGATCGTTCTGTTCCAACACTTGCTCTCCCTGATTTCATTATTGTGAAGAGCCAATTATATTTTTCCCAATCGATGCCGTCTCTTTTTGCATACGCCCTGAACCATGTATTATTAACACCATCTGACACTACTTTTAAGCCAAATTCTTGTCCTGCGGTTGGAGCACCTACATTAATAAACCTGTTATCTACAAGAACGCCGTAGTCTATGCAGTATACGAACCAATGTAAGCCTTGAACAGAATTCCACATCCAACCGAACTCCAAGTAATTATCAGGGTCTTTGTAGAGGTAAACCGAGTTTAAATGAATAGAAGCGGGCGCGTTTGAATCAACTAAAGAGTAACAAAAGCTCCCACGCTGTCCCGTAACGTTCTCATCAAAACCCACTGCGCCATAATCCAATGTTGCTAGAGCTGGTGCAGACATTGCCAGCGAAATTGCAATTATTAGTAATAACCCTACTGTAAGCTTAAGCTTTGTACGTTTATGCTGCATCTTCTCACTCCTCATACCTACTGGTTGCAAAAACAATCAACCTCACCTGCTTTAAATAACCCATTACGCAATTTACTATGGCATGCCCCCCTGAAAAATTAAGCCGTGCGACCACCCCTTTTATGGAAACCTTTGAGGTAAAGGTAACCAGGAATAAAGACTTAGCGGCTTTGGTCAAGAACAGCTTTTGAACACAATATTTTGCGAGCTAATGTCTTGTATACATATCATTTGCTTGTTAATATGAACATTATAAAACTATTAAGATGTTAGCAAAAATAAGATCGTAATACAACCACTTATTTACACAATTATAGGAAACTAGTTTAGCCATGTTCTGGAATTTAGAGATAGGCTATCTTTTTGATTAACGGAAATGCGTCTGCGGTGGCAGATCACAGATTTTACAGGGAACATGTTCTTGGTTTTGCATCCTGAGCACTAGAAGACCAAATTTTCCGACCAAAAGGATGGTAGGTGAATTTAGCTCACGTACTCCATCAGCTTGCCCTGCTTGCGCAGTATGGTAATCAATGCCCGAACGACCTTTGGGTCAAACATTCCTTCAAATATGCAGAATGTCCATAACTATTTTCATTGCCTGTTCTACCGAAGTTCCGCAGTGAGTAGACAAACGCCGTTCCAATCAGGGCGTTATCCAGCAAGGATAGAAAGCGGCTAAAATGCGTGTAGTGCCTACGGGGTTATCTCGAAGAACTTTGGCGGCTCTTTGATCTTTAGGGCGGTAAAGATCTCCCGTTGTGCGGGCGTGGTCTCGGTTCGCTGCAGAACTTTGCCAGCTGGCCCTTTAAACTCACCAAGATGCATACGATTTAGTTCTGTTTTGATACATCGCCAGGTCTTTTTCGTCTCGACTTCTGCCACCCGAATACAAAGCAGTGCGAGGAAGCAGAGGGTGATATGAGCACGGATGCGCTCCTCTTTTCGGTGATACACGGGGCGAAGCTCAAGGGTGTGCTTTAAGTCTTTAAACCCTCGCTCGACTTCGAGCAGTTGTTTGTAGCCAAGGGCGACGTCTTCGGAAGAGAGCGTATCGTCTGAGGTTGAAAGCAGGAATTTGCCGTCAAGTCGCTCTTCTTTTCTTATCTTGGCTTTGTCGATTGCAAGGGTGCCGTCGGATTTTTGTTTGAGGTAGCGCCCCATGCTTTTGTTGCTGCGAAGACAACACGCCGCTTTTTTGTGCGGCGCCCCTTTGAGCTGTTTAATGCTGGCGAGCTCTGCCTCAAGGCGTGAAATGGTGTGCTCGCGCCCCTCTTTGTCTTTTTTAGCCTCAGCCGGGTTGTAGCAAAGGATATATCGCTTACGTCTCTCGCCATCGCCGACCACGATCTCTTTTACCTTGAGGTTGTCTTTTACCACCTGATAGCGCCCGGCTCTCGACAGTGCTTGTTCCGCTAACGGGCTGCCGGAGCGAAGTTTTTCTCCGGCGATGTAGCCGCCGCCTGCTCGTTGCATGTAGCGCAGGTTCTCCTCTTAAGGTAAAGCCTCTATCTACCACCATGACGACTCGGCCTAGCTTCCAGTCCCGAAGGTCATCCTTAATCCGCTCGACGAGGGCCATGTCGGCGGTGTTTCCCTGAAAGACCCACGATCGAACCGGTATGCCTTCGCGGGTGACCGCAAGGCCGACCACTACCTGAGGCCGGTCATCTCGGTGGTCTTTTGTGTTGCCGTATTTTCTGAAGTCGTCTTCATCCGCCTCGAAGTAGGTGGAGGTGGTGTCGAAAAAGAGCAGATCGACTTCTAAGTTAAGAAGATTGGCAACAGAGAAGAACACTTCTTTCTGGATCGCCTCGTCGGCGTCGAGCAAAAAGTCCATCGCCCGGTAGGCGTGGTCGTCGGTTACGTTTGATAGGTTCTTAATCACTACATCACCCTTCATCCAGGAGACGGCCAAGAGCTTGGAGGTGGGATTAATTGCTCGGTTGGCGACAAGGGCAAAGAGGGTACGCTCTACATCGGTTTCGAAATGCCTGGTTTTAAGAAGCTCTCCTATGGCTGATGCGATACCTAAGCGCTCCCAGATCGCATCCATTAGGTACGCCGCCCCAAACGGCTTTGATGAGATAAAGGATATCTCCGGGTTTGCCGCTTCAAGGGCTTTCGCCGGGCTCCAAGAACCGAGAGATGCTTTTTACCAACCTGGCGAGCGCGTCACGATCGAGCCGATCCTCTCGTCCGAAGGAGTAGACGACATTGGCCTGGGCCTGGCCTTTTTCGTTTCGCTCGTTGTGTGCAAGCTATAGATAGCGCACTACCGAGCCATCTTTGTTTTTCCGGGAGATCGTTCTCAAGTACATGCCTATATGCTACAACATCTAGTGCTTGATAGTACAGGTAATGATTACCAAACGTGTGCCTACGCTTTTTCGGCGTTTCCGGCACTCCTCAGGTCGCTGAGCTGCTATTATGGATTTTGGGTGGGGTAAAGATGCCTATTTACTGCGGAACTTCGGTTCTAGCTGATGAACGATAATTATAATTACCGCCCGAAGACGGTTAAAATTCCTGTTTTTAGTAAACCGCGCCGTCTAAGCTGATCTAAACGAACCGCGACTTACAACGAACTCTGTATTTAGTTACGAGACTAACGGGGACTTAGAAATTGAGATAAGGAGTTAACCGGAGAGTAAAATCCATTTGCAATCATACGATTTAATATACTATCTGCTTCTTTGCTATCAATAATCTCTTTCTTTATTGCTTTTATAAGGATGCCTACGGTTCCTGTAAGTTTTACACCAAGAAACGCCGCTTCCTTTCTTGCTATTTTATCATCACAGGCAAATACAAAGCCTCTTGTCTTGGCTATAGCGATACTTGATGCTTCACCAAAACCAAGCGATATTGAAAGTGTTTCAAAGAGGGTCTTTTCTTCTGTTGTATCTAACGGAATTTCCTTAATCCATCCGGCTTTTATAGCATCTCTTACTTTTAAAAGCCCATCATGACCTTTAAGAATTCCCTTGATATTCTCTGCAACAACAAAGCTTGTAACGTGCGCGGAGCCGGCATAAAATTTCTTGACGATATCAAGAGAGTCTGCCGTTGAAAAATTACTCAACACGCAGTTATCAAAAATAATATAAGGCGTTCGATCATGCATTTGCCGCATCCAAGTCTATATCTTCTAATTCCTGCGCCTTGAGACGAATACCTTTATCCTTCAAATATAGCCTTGTGGATACGACGTCGAGACCGAGAATTTCAGACAGCTTGCCGATGCTGATAAAACCTTCTTCATAGGCCTCGATCGCTATGAACTTTCGTTGTTCATGCCTATCCTTTTTTATGTATGTTTTATCAAGAGCTTCTCTTACAAGCTCGCCGAGAGTCCTTCCTTCTTTCTTTGCCTGAGTTTTTAGTTTTCTGTGCTGCTCGTCGGTGAGCATTATATTAGTCCGTTTCATATCCTCTCCTTATATGTGTAACAATATGTGTAAGAATATTTGTATGTAATGTATCATTTGAGCTAATATTCGTCAATCATTACGTCGCACAGGTCGCGACCTGGAGCGGGAGCATAGACACATGGCTTGACGTAGGCACTACACGCATTTTAGCTTCCTTCTGTCTTTGCTGGATAACGCCCTGTTTGGGGCGGCATTTGTCTGCTAACTGTCGAAGTTCGGCTAGACTTGTCTCGAGAATGCTAAATATGCAATCTTGCCGTCTCTGGCTTTAAGCCAAAGCCATTTTGTCTGCAAACCCTAAAGCTGATTCTAACGCCTGAAAACAAGTGCGGCCAGGCATATAATCACCTGGCCGCACTTGTTTTTCTCGTTTTTACAAAATTTTAAATCGAGCCCGGGGGGACATCAAATTCTTCGTAAGGGATATACCCGCCCGGCCATAAGAATTCTTAAGGCTCTTCGCCCGGTAAAAAATTAAATTCTTCGTAAGAGATTTTCCAGCAACCGGCCTCTTTTGCAAAGGAAAACCTGTAGTGAGCAGTGCCTTCAGGAGTAGATATTTTGCCGTCTGGTCCTTTGCCTCTTGCATAGGTTCTAATATCAGCCTCAGCTGTTGCCCTATCCCCATTTAAATTGATGATTAAATTGTCGAACTTCTTTATGCCTCCATCTAATTCTCTGAAGTTATCCGATTCCTGCCCTGATACAGCATTTTTGAGACATTCTATACGGCTTTTCTTAATTGCAGAATCAGATGTGTATATTTCATTGTATTTAGCGGTAATCTTATCAAACATCACCTGTTTAACATGCGCAGGTATTTTTCCTTTTGGGTCCGAACAATAGGGCTCAGGTAATATAGGCAATATATGGTCAGCAATAACAGACTCTTTTATTACTTTTTCAATTTCTGCCATATCTCTTGCGTTCTCTAAGCTTATAAAGCCAAGTAAGCCTGAGGCCGCTATGACTACTGCAATTATGCTTAGCACAATTTTTATTGCTTTAGGCTTGGTATGATTATTTGCCATTGGGGTAAACCTCCTTTAGTAGGGTCTTCTTGCATAAATAGTTGTTGTTGCCCTGTTAGGGTTATAAGGCCATAGGTGCCATATAGCCCGGTATCTATTGGTGGTATGCTGACACTGCAAATCTCCGTAATAGCCTGTGTTGCTAGGGTCAGTACCATATGCAGTAACTATACCACCGTGATCTTTACTTCCGTTGCTATCCCAATCATAGGCAAGCATATCGCCCCGAGTGATACTCGAATTTGAACCGTTGGTAGGAGCTTTCCAACTGCCGAGGTAATTAGAACTGCCTGCCCTTAAGAAATTATAGAAATAGCTTGCAACTGTCCAAGAATTGCTCCAGGTCCATCCATACCAATGATGCTCCATATACCATTTTGTATCTTCTGTTGAGCCATACCTCATCGGCCAGCCTCCGCCGCTATACAAGGCTTGAGAGGTAAAGTTGGTGCAATCACTACTAAAATATGGCCAGCTTGAATTTGGGCTTGTGGCATATTTCTCGGCATATTGCGCAGCCCCGCTAGCGCTATATGAAGCATAAGCATCAGATGTAAGGCCAAAGTTTCCTATAGCCAACAATAAGCAAAATACAAACAGCAACTTGCCTTTTCTTATCATTGCCCTCTCCTTTTCTTTTTCTTATAGATTAGCATGTGGTAAATTCTTCTCACCACCTTCTGGTCTTCATCTTCAGTTTATAACTGAAGCCTCCAGGGGGTGGCTTTTAGTTTATAGAACCATTAACGATATAACTATCGACTCTCAACTTAACCACCCCCTTGTCAGTTAGTGCCAGATAGTCAGATAATTAGTTATTTTGCCACCATTTTAATGGCAAACATCTTAGTGGTAAGTATTGACATTGTATATGGTATTTCCGGCCTGCTAGCCGCTGTCTACAAAGCTAGCAAAAAAAAAGGGGCGGACGTCAATCGTAACATGAACATTTAATTTTACGTTGTTAGCGGTTGTTGGGTTTAATGTTGATATATCGTAATATGATAATAATGGAAACGAGAGTTTTTTACATTTTGTTTTATTGATAATTTTGTATATATTTTGTAAGATATATCGTAATATATCTCGTACAAAAGGAGGGTAAAAATGGCTATAAACATACTATCTGCAAGTGAAGTTAGAGAGCAACTTTCACGTATCTTAAAAAGTCTATCTGAGAAAAAGGAACCTGTTTTTATCACCCAGTATGGAAAAGCAAAGGCAGTCTTAATGGATATTGATCGTTATAACGCCTTAATGCAACTTCTTGAAGACCTTGAGGACATTAGAGACTTTCGTCTTGCTGAAGGAGAACCAGTGCAAGATTTCGAAGAATTCATTGCCGAGCTTGAAGGGCACCCGGGTGTATCGGCTTAAAATAAAAGAGCGAGCACAGAAAGATTTAATAAAGCTTGCTCCAGTCTATCGAAGCAAAATTACGACCATAATAAGGGAGCTTGTCAATAACCCTAGACCTCAAGGTTCTGTTAAACTTACGAATCAAGAGGAGTGGCGAATCCGCCAAGGTGATTATCGAATTCTTTACATCATCGATGATAATTCCCAAGAAATAACAATCGTTAGAATTAGGCATCGTCGTGAAGTTTATCGTTGATTGTAGGGGGACGTTAAAATACGCAATAAACTAGCCAACGGGGACGCTGGCTGGGCGCGCTGAAAAATAAGCGGGGTGTTTGACCTTTGAGTTATTTGCGCAAATTAAGAACGTCCCCCTATTTTACGTACTCCATCAGCTTGCCTTGCTTGCGCAGTGTAGTAATCAATGCCCGAACGACCTTTGGGTCAAACCTCATGCCCTGCTCTTTTTTGATCCTGCTGACGGCCTGGTATGCGGTGAGGCGCTCATCAAGCATGTCCGTTTTCGTAAGTTTATCAAAGCGACTGGCAACATTAATGATCCTGGCTCCGAGCGGGATATCGTCCGGCCTTTTCAGGCGATCGATGGGATAGTGGTGGGTTCGTACCATATCCGCCGCATCCCGCAAGAAATCCACCTGCTCGACGACCTCCGCCCCGATAAGCGCGTGCGGCGCCTCCCCGCTTTGTGCGCTCACCTGCTCGAGCAGGTGGTCCAGCGAGTCCTCGTCAACGCCGAGCATGCCGATATCGTGGAGCAGCGCGGCATAGCCGATCAGCTCGAGTTCGCGGCCGCGGACGCCGATTTCTTTTGCAATATCGACCGAGTAGTTCGCCACCCTTTTGCCGTGGCCGCTCCTGTTGGAGTTCTGCGCCTCGATCGCGTTCGAGAGCGCCTCGATAGTCTTGCGATAAATCTTTCTTATATCCAAAAACGATTTAAATGAAATCCTGGTCACCATAAGCGGCAGGAAGAACAAAAGCATCCCCCAATATCCCATCCCCTTGTACATAATCGAAAGAAGAATCCCGAGCGATGACAAGGATAGGTAGATCGGGCCGAGAAAGCGCACAGACGATACAAGCCCGCGCATATACCTGGTTCCGCGGTTGACGGCGATGGTCAGCTGGTCGAAACCGAGATCGATAACCGAGTACACCCCGCACAATAGCAACAAGGATATGATCCCGAGCAGGGGCTCGATTTTGCCGGGCTTGCCACCCAATGCATAAAAAATATTCGTGGATATAAAAACGGTTATGATTTTGAGTGAGAGCGGGTAGAGCGTTGCCGCAAATTTCAGTTTAACTTGTCTGATCAGCATGGATGCAAACATGCCGAGGATAGTAATTACAAGGGTATCCGGCAGCGGAAACAGCAGGATACTCGCAAGGATGACGGCCGTATCGATATTAAGCCTACCCCCTTGCGGCAGCTGGATGTCAAGGAGCCTGCTTGAAGTAACAGCCGCAGCAAACAGCCCTATAACCGCCAGTGACACCGCCGGAAACCCCGGCAGGCTATAGGCAAATATCCCCAAACCAAGGAGTATGACTATTGTGTGCAGCAGGATGACTTTACGCCGGATCTTCGATTGCAATTTTAAGCTGTATCTCCCCTGTTTCAAAGTGCCTGTCTTCAAGTGAAATATTAAGCGTGTTCACAAACGCCCGGACGATTCCCCCATCGAACTGGCTACCGCTGCAGGCCACAAGCTCGGCTGCGGCTTCCTGTGGGCTCAACGACGGCCTGTACGAGCGGGTCGATGTCATGGCATCAAAACTGTCGGCGACCGTTAAAATCCTGGCAAGAAGCGGTATTCTCTCCCCTGAAAGCCCTCTGGCATATCCGGTCCCGTTTAAGTGCTCGTGATGATAAAAGACGGCGGGAATCGCCGACTCTAAAAAGTCGATATCACCGATAATTCCGGCGCCGATCTCCGGGTGTTTCTTAATGCGCTTGAACTCGTCATTAGTAAGCCTGCCCGGCTTGTTTAATACCTTGCGCGCTATCCCGATTTTGCCGATGTCGTGCAGCAGCGCCGCATAGCGCAGAATTTCAGCCCTATCATCCGGCAGCTTAAGCTCGTGGGCAATCATCCCGGCGTATTGCGCCACACGCTCGGAGTGGCCCCTGGTGTAGGGGTCTTTTGCCTCAAGCGCCTGCACCAACGCGCTTACCGTGTCGACATAGGCCCCTTTAAGCTTCATGTAGACGCCAAAGGTCTGCCATGCGATTAAAATCGGCACCACGAGAAGAATGATACTGGCCGGACCGGTCGAGGTATAAATTTGCGCCAGGATAAAACCAAGCACCCCAAGGGCGTAGTAATTGGGGATAAGCCACTGGAAATCGTAACGCCAGGTATTGATTGCCGATTCCCCGTAAAGGATGGCAACCGCAAGCGCTATAAGCGACGTGTTCGTGATAAAAAAGATCGTGCAGGAGACGGCTAACGGTATGATGATAAACGGAAAATCCGATGCGACAATCCTGCCCGTCGTCCCACCGGTCAGCGTGTAGATGTGCCCGGCTGCAAACGCCGATACAACGTAATTGCAAGCGCTAAAGACCATCTTGTACCGGGGGATTTTATGTTTAATGTCGCTCAGGTTAAAAACCGTGATAACGCTCGCGATTGTGGCGGCCCAGGGGCCGAAGAGAAGAATCGTGGCGAAAATTATGGTAAAGCTAACCGAGATAAACGCCTTTTTAGGCAATGGAATGGTAAACGAATCGGTGATAAATATGAGCAGCGCAAAGAATGCGACCTCCAGCCAGGGTAGTACCGGTTTCATGATTAGACTAGCCACCAGAACTACGAATGCCGCTGCGTATATGCTATAGAAAAATACTCGTGCTCTTGCTGGAATACTGTTCACGGTGTTTAGCTGCCGATACTAATATACTGGTTCTTCGCTTGCGATTGGCTAGATAGTTACTGCTTCGTTTAATAATATTAAAAGTGGTACATACCTTTTGTCCAGTGAATTTTTGATGCTGACCCTCTAATATGCAGTTATAAAATATGCGATTTTAAAGGATGCGCAGAGTTTATTTAAGCCTTCCCGTGAATGGGTTCAATTAAGCCGTAGTTGCTGTCTTTTCTCTTATAGACAACGTTTATCTCATCGGTTTCGGCATTAGTAAAGACAAAAAAGTCGTGACCCAATAGCTCCATTTGCATTGTAGCCTCCTCGGGGGCCATCGGTTTAACCGCGACTTGCTTGACTTTAACGATACTCGGGGCTTCATCGCGACGGGCTTCGTCCTCGGCAAGATTCGTGACGGCCAGCTCTCCAAGGCCCGGGGCGTGTTTGGATCCCCTGTAATTCTTGTCCTTGAAACGCTTTATCCGGCGCTCGAGCTTATCAACAACCATATCTATCGATGCGTACATATCGGTTGAAGACTCTTTCGCCCTTAAAATCGGGCCTTTTGAAAAGACGGTAACCTCAACGGTTTTTGAATTTACTATGCTGGGGTTTTTCTCATCGGTGAACTCGATCTCGATCTTCTGTATTTGATCAAAATACTTGGTGATCCTCCCGATTTTATCTTCGGCATATGCGCGTAACGCATCGGTAACTTCTACGTGTCGACCTTTGACGATAATTTCCATAAAGCACACCCCTATCGATGATTGTAGAGACTTGTTCCTTCATTATATAATGTATTCTCTCCCCTTGATAACCGCAAACCCCGTGGGGATGGTTCCGATCAATGTAAAACCCCATGTATAAAATACATGGGGTGTTGTTGGTCTCCGGCTACTACCTGTTACTAAACCATTTTTTGAACATTAGCAGCCTGAGGACCCCGGTCGCCCTCAACGATTTCAAATGCCACTTTCTGGCCTTCGCTAAGAGCCCTGTAACCGTCCTCTTGGATGGCAGAAAAGTGCACGAATACGTCATCTCCGCTATCTTGCTCGATGAATCCGTAGCCTTTTTCCGCGCTAAACCATTTGACCGTTCCCTGAAGCACGTGCACCTCCTAAAAACCTGCAAGCCAACAACAATTAAACAATACAATACCGGCATTGGCTTGTCAAAAAAGCATGACGGCTGTATCCAAGGTTATACATACCACGTAATCTATTGGGTAACCAGGTAAAATCTGTAATTTTACTAATATTTTACCCATTTTTATTACCGATAAACATATCTTTTAGCACTAAAAGGGCCTGCAAGCAGCAGATTTTTCTGTTATTTGATTTTTTTAGAATTTTTCTTTAACCGACTTCGTCAACTATGGCACAATTATCATTCAGCACTCAGCTAGAGCAGTTGGTCTAGCTATCAGCTATCAGCTAGAGCAGTTGGTCTAGCTGTCAGCTATTAGCTAGAGCAGTTGGTCTAGCTATCAGCTATCAGCTATTAGCTTAATACCGTGGGTTTAGAACGTGGGTCAGCTCTCAGCAGCAGGGTCTAGAATGAGGGCCCGCTAGATGTCATTCTGAAGGAGCGACAGCGACTGAAGAATCTTGGGTGCAGTCTCTTTGTTGAGAAGCAAAAGGGTCTAAGCTTAGATAAAGCACTGTAAAAGCTGAAGGTTTTAGCTGA
>Ga0210029_1000161_pt1 | contig 44660 bp, 33 predicted proteins | sample CryGeymeta201521_FD_183985 | JGI IMG/M metagenome (GOLD analysis project Ga0210029, IMG submission 183985) | Groundwater microbial communities from Crystal Geyser aquifers in Utah, USA - Crystal Geyser metaG 2015-21 (SPAdes) (version 2) | ecosystem: Environmental > Aquatic > Deep subsurface >... | reverse complement strand
CGATTGGTCATCTCCTCATGATCGCGGAGCCGCTCAAGATAGCGTGCATGACGCGTGCCTTCCACGCTCCAAGAAAGACAACGGCTATTGTCCAAGCTCAGAAGCTGCTGCTCAGGGTGTGGTCGGACGGGATGACCGATCGCTACGCCCGCGGGATCAAGTGGGGTTCGCTGCTGACCCTGGTGGAGCCGATCAGCAGTCTGGGTGTCGACACAGCCGTGGAACTGACGCGGGAGGCGGTCGAGAGGACTCGGAGTCAGGTAAGCGTTAGCTCATTGGTGCTCACGGTCACCGTTGCGCGAGCGTGTGTGGTGGGAGTTCGGGCCTGTGGCCGCTTCTGGTGGCAGGCATTCAGGGCTGGCATACCCGATGGCGTGGTCCATTGTCAGGAGTCGCTCGCGGACAGCGAGTTGGGCGCCCTGGGCCTGTGGATCTGCGCGGAACTGGATCCATGGTACTTCCCAAACCTCCCCTACCGGGCTGAGGAACTCAGGAGGTTCGTTCGGCGCTTTGGACTGAAAGGCGTTGGCATTCGGGAAGGCGAGGTCGGCGACGTGCTGCGCGTGCCGCAACCTACCACGCCGCCGGTCGCCGCGCCACGACGACCGACCCGGACGCCGGAGTGACCAGTTACCAGTACGACAGTGCCAACCGGCTGACCAGTCTGACGAACCCGTTCAACGAGACGACCGGCTTGCAGTACGACGCGGCCGGTCGCCCGGTTCGCCAGAACAACGCGAACGGCACGTACTCGACCTGGGCGTTCGACGCCGACGGTCAAACGTCCAAGGTCGAAAGTCGAAAGTCCAATGACGCAGTCATTCTGAGCATGGACTACACCCGCGACGCCGTGGGCAACCCGACAAGCATCGCCGAGCAACTCCTTGACACCGACAACCAGACGGTCCATAATGCCACCCTCACCTTCGGGTACGATAACGCCAACCGGCTGACGCTGGAGAAGCGCGTCGGCTACGAACCGATCTGGTACGAATACGCAATGGACGGCGCCGGGAACCGAACGCAGTTCGTCGAGAAGGACCAGCAGGGCACGCCGGTCGGCACGACCAACGCCACCTACTCCGCCGACAACCGCCTGCTGACCTACGGCAACATGGCGTTCGGCTACGACGGGAACGGCAACCGGACGAGCAAGACGGTCAACCAGGTGACCACCACCTACGCCTACAACCACGACAACCGGCTGACCGAGCTCCACGACGGCGCGACGCTGACGTTCACGTATAACGGCGACGGCTTGCGGCAGACCCGCACGGTGGACGGCGCGACGACGCAGTACGCCTACGACGGCGTCCGCCTGCTCCAGGAGCTTGACGCCGCCGGCGCCACGCAGACCACCTACACCCTCGCGCCCCTCGGCGACGAGTGGTACCCGCTGCTGTCCGACCGGAAGGCAGGCGCCAGCCGGTTCTACGCCTTCGACGCTTTGGGTACCACCAGAGCCCTTACTGCCGACAGCCAACTGCCGACTGCCGTCTGGACGGACGACGCCTACGGCAACGTCCTCTCCGCCACCGACCCCGCCGCCACCCCGCACCAATACCTCGGCAAGCTCGGCTACTACACCGACGCCGCCTCCGGCTTGCAGTTGCTGACGCAGCGCTACTACGACCCGGCGGTGGGGCGGTTCGTCACACAGGACCCAATTCGGGACGGCAGCAATTGGTTCCAGTATGTCGGGAGCGCACCGTCAGTGAATGCCGACCCGTCGGGTCTCCAAGTTGGGGAGCTCGAGGCGTGTCACATAATGTACGAGCTAGCCCACTGCCACACGCGGCAGCACCGGATGCGCATGGCCTGCGAGGCGGCCTGCGGATGGCGGGAGTGGATGGCATGGTGGTGGACCGGGAGATGGTGGAGGTGGCTCCAAAACGGAGTCGGCTGGAGTCCGGAATGGGCCATGGAGTTCCCATACCGGGGCCATAGGTTCGAGCTCGTTTGCTGGAATGAAACCTATGATGACCAAGGGGATATGAAAACCGTCTGGGTCGAATATGAGCCGGGCAGGTGGGTTCAGTGTAACTGTATGCACGTCTCGATGCCTCTGTGCACGTGGAGAGAGACAGGACGGTGAGTCGGAGGTGAAGCCGAGCGGGATGCGAACCGGGCTGCGGATCGTCGCCGTGTTTGGCGTAGTCTCTGCGTTTGCATTTGCCGTGGCCGGGATCGTAGCAGTACAGGAGGGCGGAGTGAGCAGAGACGCTTCGCACATGGTTGGTGGCCTTCCTGTTTCTGTCTCTCGGCTCTGTCTCGGCAGCAGCCCGGTGTGTTCACCTGACGGCCAGTTGGTGGCCTTCGTCGATAGTGTGTACGATAATTCGGGCCGCCTTGTGTCCGTGAGCATCAAGGCGATTGCGACAGCGGGCACACCCAGGGAAAGGGAACTGGGGCAGTTCGCTGGCGAGAGCGACCTCTACTGGCTCCCCGATAGCCGCCACATCGTGTATGGCGAGCGAGGCGAACTGCTTGCTCTCCCCGTGGACTCCGGGCAGCCGAGGGTGATTGGTCACTACGGTGGCACACTCCCGTCTCTGTCACCCGACGGCCGACATGTCGCGACTGTAGAAGGCGCCGCCGGCACCCCCAATGTCTGGATCACCAGGGTTGACGGGACCCACTCGCGTCCTATCACGGAGTATGGAGCCTTCAGCTCAATGGTCTACCGACGCGCGCGTGTCGCATGGTCACGAGACGGCCAATGGCTCGCCTATGCCGTGTGCCCCAAGCCGTTGCGCAGAGCAAAGGCGAAGTCCAGCGCGGTGGACAACACAACTCGCCGTCTGTGGTACCGCGTCCAGCCTAAACCCGGGATCAGAGTTGTGAACGTACATGGCAGTGAAATCCGCGCACTCACCAGTGATCCGTTCCACGCCAGGCCTGCCTGGTCACCTGATGGGAAGCTGTTGGCTGTAGTTGGGGTCGAGGGGGTCATCACGCTCATCGACGTGGCGAGTGGGCGTGCCGGCCAAGTCACGGGGGTGAGCGCTGAGTCACTCACATGGCTGCCGGACGGGAGAGGTTTCGTGTTCTGCTCGTGGCCGGATTGCGTGATCTCGCGAGCGGTGCTGGCGCCAACGGAGCTACGACTGCTCGCCAGACCTACAGGGAAGGGTTGGTCAGCGAGTGGCGCGGCGGCGAGCACCGCTGGCCGCTGGTCAACGCCCTCGGCACCACCACCCAACTGACCGACGCCAACGAAGCCGTCACCGACAGCTACGTCCTCGACGCCGCCGGCAATCCGACCAGCATCGCCGAGCAGCTCCTTGACACCGACAACCAGACGCTGCATAATGCCACGCTGAGTTTCGGCTACGATGACATCAACCGGCTGACGCTCGAAAAGCGCGTCGGCTACGAACCGATCTGGTACGAATACACCATGGACGGCGCCGGCAACCGAACGCAGTTCGTGGAGAAGGACCAGCAGGGCACGCCGGTCGGCACGACCAACGCCACCTACTCCGCCGACAACCGGCTGCTGACCTACGGCAACATGACCTTCGGCTACGACGGCAACGGGAACCGGACGAGCAAGACCGTGAATCAGGTCACCACTACCTACGCCTACAACCACGACAACCGCCTGACCGAGCTGCACGACGGCGCGACGCTGACGTTCACGTATAACGCCGACGGCTTGCGGCAGTCTCGGACGGTGAACGGCACGACGACGCAGTACGCCTACGACGGCGTCCGCCTGCTGAAAGAGCTGGACGCCAACGGCGCCACCGAGACCAGCTACACCCTCGCGCCTCTGGGCGACGAGTGGTACCCGCTGCTGTCCGACCGGGCGTCCGGCGCCAGCCGGTTCTACGCCTTCGACGCGCTGGGCACGACGCGCGCCCTGACTAACCAATCACAACTCACCACTCACCAATTCACCGACGACGCCTACGGCAACCTCCTGTCCGCCACCGACCCGACCGCCACCCCGCACCAGTACATCGGCAGGCTCGGGTACTACGCCGACGCAGCGTCGGGCTTGCAGTTGCTGACGCACCGGTACTACGATCCGGCGGTGGGGAGGTTTGTGACGGAGGATCCGGTGAGGGAGGGGGGGAATTGGCACGAGTACACAGAAGGCAACCCAGCCACTGGCACTGACCCGCTGGGCCTGGCAAACTGCTGGAACCCGATAGATCAGTTCAACGACCCGCAGTGTCCTGGGTATTGGCTGCGGGATCGGGACACTTGGCGCTATCGCAGGGCGTATGAGTCGTGGTGGCAGTGCTGGTGGCGGTGTGCCCAAGGTGCTTTGGGTGCGCAGCTCGCCTACACTATCACCCAGAGGTTCCTTCAGCCGATCTACGAGACCGCGTGGGTCACTCGAACCCAGAGGATATTGACGGGTGAGTGGCGCCTAGTGTTCCAGTCGAACCCGCATCCTGGGGCGGTGAACCGAGTGTGGGTCCAGGTCTGGAAGACCGTGCAGCACCGAGTCCCAGTCAGGCAGATCATCGGCCACAGGGTGGTTGAGTTTTCATGGGTTGTCTGGGCGGCGGACGTAGGGTGGTGGTTGGGTTGCGCCGCCAACTGCAGCCACCACTGAAGGAGACGCAGCGGTGACGGCCAGACGAGCCTCCACACGTCTCATCAGGGCATTGGTCGCTGTACCACTCGTCGCCGCCGTAGTACTCGGCGCGTTGGGCGCGCGTCTTCTGCTCACGATGCAAGGTCTTCTGCTGGCGAACGCCATCTGCGTTGTAGCGAATGTGGCTGGCGTCTTCGTCACCCGACGCGGCCAAGCCCAGCGACGGACAGCCCAACGGGATTTCATTGCTGGGGAAGTGGCTCCCGAGGGAGTCGTCGTGCTCCGTCGGCTGCTGGGGTGGAGTGAGGACGAAGCCTACGTGGCGGCGCGTATGTCCGTCTTGACCCAGCCCCCGTCAACGATGAGGACCGCCGGACGTGGTCCCGCCCTGGCCATAGCTGACCGGGATCTGATGTGCCTCACCTGCCTCGACATGGAACTGCTACCCCCTCTGGTCCAGTGTGTTGCGGAGGGGCGCTCCCCAGCGGGGCAATGGCAGGCGTGGTTGTCAGACCAGCCGGTGCCGGCCGCACCTGTGGAAGCGCGCCCGGATGCACGCCATGGCCCGGCGCAGGAGTCAGCCGCTTCATCCTGCGACATCGAGCCGCCGGTCAAGGGGCGCACATGCCTTGAACCTGCTCTCCACTGTTTCGTTGGTTGGAGCGCGTACCTAATAGGCGTTACCGCGTGCGTGCTTGCTGAGCCGAACGCGTCAGTCCTCGGCGGGCTGAACATCGGGCTGGCAGCTCTCAACGCGTCACTGGGCTATTTGAACTGGCATTTAGATCGCGTCGGTGGGGGGAGTTTCTGGTGCGCACCCGGCGTTGCACGCGGAGCAGACCGTTGGCGAGGCCCCGGGAGTCATCTGACAGCAGGAGCAATAGTGGGATCACAGCCTGTGCATATCTCAGTGCAGGGGGCGGGACAGGGCTGGGATGAGGAGCGGTTTGGCGACGACTTCCGGCGCGGGGAGATCGCCCCTGAGCGAGTGGCGCTGGTAAGTCAGCTACTCGCGCTGCCCAACGGCCAGGCCGGCTCTGCGGCCCGCATGGCGGTTATGTCCGCCCCGGCACAGCTTAGACCATGGCTTCTCGGCCAGGAGGTGCTCGTTGCGGCTGACCGGGATCTCACCTGTCGGGATTTCTACGCGCTCGATGTCCTCCCACCGTGCGTTCGGGCGATTGCCCAAGCGAGTGGGCTCACCGACACCGGGGCCGCGTCTTGAGTCTTGAATAGCGCGTGGCGCAGGCAGTCAGCGCAGGCAGTCAGCGCGCTCGCCAAGGCATAGCGCAGGACGGGCCGATGGGCGGATGAACGCCGCGAGAAGCCAATCGACGAAGCTGACCGAAGCAAAGGCAGTCGGAATGTCTGCGGTATGGGGGCCGCTGTGCGTGCTGCTGGGGGAACGGGTTCACACCCGCCCTTGATCTGGCTGAGGGGCTGGTCGATGCGGCCTGGTGCTTCGGAAGCAGGAACCGAACATCGAACACCGAACGTCGCAACGCCGAACACTGGACGACGGCGAACCGTAGAAGGAGGAATCTGTCATGCCCATTCCTTGGAAAGCGATTCAGCGACGGAACCCGCGAGACCCGAACGCGGCAGCCAAGTACTACGCGCTGGACGTGACACGCTCGTTGTTGGACGAGGAGGACGCGGCCCACGCCATCGCCGTCCGCAGCGGGCTGAGCGGTTCGATTTTGGATTTGCGATTGTCGATTTGCGATTGAAGGGCAACGGCGGGAAGCCCGGAGGGGTCATGTCCTTTGCGCGGCGCGGTGCTTCCCAGGGAGAAGGAACCGAAGGTCGGACAGCGAACACTGAACATCGAACATCGAACATCGAACACCGAACGTCGCAACGCCGAACACTGGACGACTGCGAACCGCAGAAGGAGGAGTCTGCCATGCCGATCCCCTGGAAAGCCATCGCGAACTCTGCGAGTTCGACGAAAGAACCCCCGTGACCCGAATGCCGCCCCCAAGTACTACGCACTGGACATGACTCGCTCGTTGTTGGACGAAGAGGACGCTGCCCACGCCATCGCCGTCCGCAGCGGTCTGAGCGGTTCGATTCTGGATTTGCGATTGTCGATTTGCGATTGAAGGGCAACGGCGGGAAGCCTGGCGGGGTCATGCCCTTAGCGCGGCTCGGCTCCTTCTCAGCGACGCTCAGCAGCGAAGGCGGGGCCGTGACCGCCGAGGAGGTCCGCCGGCTGCCCAAAGACGTGAGCGTGAGCTTCCGGGCGGCCCCGGAGCTGCGCCGCGCCCTGGAAGCCGCCGGCGACCAGTTCACCGGCGAGACCACCGAGCTGGCGACGCCGTAGCCCGGCGCCCGTCAGCCCGACCGGCCGGGAAGTATGGTACTTCCTGCCGGGAACTATGCTACTTCCGCCCCGGAAGTACGATACTTCTTGAGGCGAAGTATCATACTTCTTGCCTGGCGGCGCGCGGAGGCCGGTAAGGCGGGGCGGAGAGGGAGTTTGCACCACGGAGAAACCCGGTGGTTTCAGGAGACAACTGAGAGCACGGAGAAGGAGTTGGTCTGAACCGCCAAGACGCGAACGACGTGAAGGTTCGCCGGGAGGCGCTTGGCTTTGGTCGCGGGTCTTCCCGGGCGGGGCGCCGTTGCGGTTGCCGGTGCTTGTCGTCTCCCTGCTCACCGTGTCTCTGTGGTTGCCCCAACTCCGTTTCGCGGCCGGTGGGCCGCCGCCGAAGACGGTCACGCTGAACTTCAAAGACGCCGAGATCCGGGAGGTGCTGAGCGGGTTGTCGGAAGCCACCGGGGTCAACGTGGTGGCCGATGGCACGGTGCAGGGGCGGATCGGGTTGAGCGTGAAAGGGGTGACGTTGGAGCAGGCGATTCAGGCCATTGCCCGGATGGCGCAGCTTCAGTGGGCGGAGCAGGGAGGAGTGTATCTGCTGAGCCGGAACCCGATTCCGAAGCCGGCGGTCATCGAGGTGCGCGACGGGAAGCTCACGGTGGACGTGGCGCGGATGGAGATCCGAGAATTCCTCCAGCAGGTCTCGGCCAAGAGCGGGTTGAGCTTGGTGCCGGAGCAGTCGCTTTCCGGGCAGGTGACGGTGGCGGTGACGGGGGCGCCGGTGGAGGAAGGGGTGCGGGCGATCTTGGAGGCGCAGGGGCTGGAGGTGCTGGAGCGGGGCGGAGGAGTGCGGGTAGTGGGGAGGAGGGAGCCGCAAAGAGGCGCAAAGGAAGGGCAGGGGTACGGAGAAGCCACAGAGAGTGCGGAGAGCTCAGAGAAAGGGCGAGAGGCAGGGGAAGGGCAAGGGCGGGACGGTAACGCGGAGACGCAGAGAGGCACAGGCGCAGAGGAAAGGCAAGGGCAGGGCGATAGACCTGGGCAGTCAGTCTCTGGGATCTCTGTGGCTGGGAAGTTCGATACGGTGACGGTGGAGCTCAAGGACGCACAGGCGGCCGACATCCTGGCGGAGATCGCCAAGCAGACGGGTGTGGAAATCGTGGTGCTCACGGCGCCCGAGCTGACGCGGACGGTGCGGTGGGCGAAGGTGACGGTGGAAGAGGCGCTGCGGAACTTGCTTCTGGGGACCAAATACGCCTACGTGAAGGACGGGGCGCGGTACGTCGTGGGGGACACGACCCGCAAGTCGGGGGAAGACGGCGCGGAAGCGGCGCTGTTCCTGACGACGGAGACCATCCCGCTGAAGCACCTGCGACCAGAGGAGGCGCCGACGCTGCTGGGAGCGGTCGTCAGCAAGGACAGCCAGAGCCTGATTCCCTTGCCCGACCTGGGAGCGCTCTCGGTCACGGGCACGGCGGAGCAGCTCGCCCGCGTGCGGTCTATCCTGGAGCAGATCGATGTGCCGGCGCAGCAGATCATGCTGCAAGCGGTGCTGCTGGAAACGTCGGAGAACCTGGACAAGGAGTTGGGCTTCCAGTATCTCGGCGAGAAGAGCCACCTGAAGGGACAGGGGCCGCTGCAAGGGTCGCTGGTGTACGGCACTGCCGGCGGGTTCAAGGAGTTCCTGACCACGACCCTGACGGCGTTGGTCAGTGAAGGCAAGGCGCGTGTGTTGGCGAACCCGCGGGTGGCGACGCTCAACGGCAAGAAGGCCAACATCGAGATCACCCAGGACCGGTACTTCCGCACTTCCGGCATCCCGGCAACCAGCATTCCCAGCGGCGACGCCGGGGCGGGCACTGACAAGGACAGCACGCTCTTCTCGCCGTTCGTTCAGTCGCAGATCCAGACCATCAAGGCGGGCATCATGTTGGACATCACGCCGTGGGTGGGCGCCGAGGGCGACATCACTGTGGAGGTGACGCCCACCGTCAGCAACCTGACCGGCGTCAGCGCCGACGGCCTGCCCGAGGTCAGCCAACGCACCGTCACCACCACCGTCCGCGTCAAGGACGGCGAGACCATCGTCATCGGCGGGTTGAAGCAGGAAGAGGAAACGGTGTCCGTGTCCAAGCTGCCGATTCTGGGCGACCTGCCGCTGCTGGGCCCGCTGTTCCGCCACACCCGGAAGGCTAGCCGGCAGAGCGAGCTAATCATCCTGGTGACGCCGCGAATACTGACAGGCTTGCAGTGAGGGAAGGCTCACCACTGAGACGCGGAGAGCACGGAGAGACTCTTACCGTGTTCCAATCGACGTTCGACATCGACTGCCCGTTGACGGATCCGCGACTGCTTGGGTTTGAGGTGGACTCGAACCCGGCGGGGTTGCTGCTGTCGCTGGAGGGGACGGTGACGGTGGGCACTGGCAAGCGACGCGTGCGCTTGCACACCGCCGTGCTGTTGTTTGCGGTCGAGTGGCTCACCTGGCTGCGGGAAATGATGAACGGGAGCCGGGAGACGTGCCGATTCTTCGGGAAGGAAGCCAGTTGGCGGGTGCGGCGACAGCGGCGGCGGGCGGAGATCGAATGGACGCCGGACGCGGCCGCGGAGGGCGCGCGGAAGTACAAAGTGCGCGCATCCCTTCAACACCTGGCGGCGGTCAGTGTGGACAGCGGGTTGGGATTGGTCCGGCGGCTGCTGGAGGTCGATGATGACCTGCAGGACCTGCCGCCCGTCCAAGATCTGCTCCACAGCTTGCGCGAGACTAAGACTGCGTTGACCGCCTACGAAGCCGCGACGGCGCCATTGCCCGTCCGGTTGATGCGCGCGATCCGGTCGCGGCGGGGACGCCCCGGCGGCTGGGTGGCGGCTGGGCTGACGGCGCTGGTGGTTGCGCAGTCGTTGGCGCTCCTCGGGCTGTGGCGGCGGGTGGAAGAGCTGCGCCGGGAGCCGGTCGCCACGCCGTCCCTCGGGGCGAGCCCGCCGGCGAAGCCGCAAGCCGGCGGACCGGACAGTCCCGAGCTGCCCCCGCCGGCGTCGATACCCGGCGGTCAGCCGGCGCAACCGGCGCCACGGGCGGACGCTCGCGGCTACGACGCGACCGGGGCGCCGTCAGTCGACCTGAGCGGCGGAGCAACGTTCGGCGCCGTCGTCCCCGCACCTCTGCCCCCGCCGGGGCAGCCCACTGTACCACAGGGCACACTACCAGCTCCGGTCTCACCGCGCCAAACCTCTGCCAAGCTCGTCGGCGTCATCGAGACGGAGACGGAGAAGTTGGCACTCCTCGAACACGACGGCCGCACGGACAAGCTGCGGAAGGGAGACACACTGACCACCGGCGCAAGCGGGACGGCGGAGTGGCGGGTGATCTGGATCACGGCGCAGAGCGTCCAGCTCGAAGGCGTCAGTCCCCGGTCCCCCGGCAAGGCGCCCGCGCGAGTGGCGTTGACGCTGGGGGAGGAGGCGAGGCTGAGGTGATTTTGGATTTGCGACTTTGGATTTGGGAAGATCATTGGTGAGTGGTGAGTTGTGACTGCCAATCATCGGCGCGGGATGATCGCAAATTGCAAATCGAGAATCGAGAATGGTCTCTCGCTCACCGAGGTGATCATCGCCCTTGGCTTACTGCTGACGGCGGTCTATTGCGCCTACCGGGTGCTGGGCACGGCGCTGCAGGTGGGCGGATCGTCGGGGCGGTACTTGCAGGCGGTGTACGCGTGCTCGGGGGCGGTGGCGCGGGTGCAAGGCATGCCGTTTTCGGAGTTACCGCCGGTTTTGGTTCGCCTCGATGACTTGAAGGCGTTGCCGTTGACGATTGGGCTGCCCAACACGAACATCGTGCGGGACAGTCAGAAGCTGCGGTGGACGGACGGCGGGGCGTTCGAGGGCGAGTACCGGCTCGATCCGGCGGCCGCCGCCCTGACGATTCTGGGCACGCGGCGGTCGGGCACTGTGGTGGTGGAGTACGCCTTCGAGCTTGACCACGCCGCGGCGCCGACAACGTCCGGCGAGTCGCTCCCGGGAGAGCGGGTGCAGGTAACTGGGCGGTTGTACGGCGAGGAGGTGGCTTTGAGCTCGCCCAAACAGCTTACGGCTGCGCTGTTCTGGACCGAGCGCGGGAGAGAGCGTTGCGTGCGGCTGGAGACGCTGAAGGTGAGGTAGAGCGCCGAATGAAGGAAGGCTGGAATGGCGGAGCACTGCGGCGGCTCCCTGCCACCCGTCACCCATCACCCGCCACTCGCTCCGTCACCTGGAACTCCGCTGAGTTCCCCGCGGCTCGGAATGCGGCGCGCTGTCACCAGCCACCTGTCACCCGGCCCGTCACCGTTGCGGCTCGGAAAGCGGCGCCCGGCATGACCGTGCTTGAATTGCTCGTCGCCATCGGCGTGTTCGGCGTAGTGCTTGGGCTGACGGTCCAGTTGATCTTGCAGGCGCTTCGGCTTTCCGACGAGGTCGCGGCGCGAGCGGAGCTGCAGGAGGACGTGGCGGGGCTGGTGGAACGAATGGCGAGGGACCTCGGCGAGGCGGACCACGTGGAGACGTTCGGGCGTCGCTTGGTGGTTCACCGACCGGGCGACTCAACCGTCGAGTATACCTTCGTGCCCGAGGAGCGATCCCTGCTGCGCGACGCCGGCAAGGCGAGACGCTGCGTGCTGAAGACGACCCTGGTGGACGACGTGGCGTTCCGGCTGTCGCCGCCGTTCTGCGAAGTGCGCGTCGCGGTCAGTCGGCGGATGCCGCGGTCGGTGCGGTCGGCGCGGTTCTCGTTGGCGACGACGGTGCGGCTCCGCCATTGAAGGGATGACAGGCGACAGGAGCGAAGGGGGGTGAGGGGCCGGAAGTTGGCCGTTGAGAGTTGGACGTTCGATGTTGAGTGTTCGAGGTTCTATGTTTGGCGTTCCGCGGACCGGGCAGGCGCTGGTGCTCAGCCTGCTGTTGCTGCTGTTCGTGGTCGGGCTGTCGGCGGTGGTGGTGAAGGTCGCCCGCGACCACGTGTCCTTCACGACCACGATGCGCGACCGGGCGCAGAGCCGGCTGCTCTGCGACGCGGGCGTCGAGTACGCGCTGCACCAGTTGGACCGGGGGGACTGGCTGGGGAAGCTGCAGAAGGCGAACCGGCTGACTCACGCTGCAGAGGTGCCTGCCGGCCAAGGCGACAAGGGGAGTCCGAGCCGAGGGCGGTTCCGGCTGGTGGTGGAGCGTTGCGGGTGGGACGCGCCGAGTCCGGCGCCAGGCAAGCCCCTCGCAGAAATGCCGCCTCCGCTGTTGCGGATCACCTCCACGGGCTTCGTTCGCGGGCAGCAGTACACCCGCGCGACGTACGCCTCCGACCCGACGGACTTGTGGTTGTATGCGCTCAACGTCTACCAGGTCGACTGGGCGAGGGACATCCGTCGAAGAGACGCCGTCACGGACCTGGGCGATACCGGCGCCGAGAGTCTGATCCAGGAACTGCGGACCGTTCCCGGCGGCGGGCGGCTCGCGCTCGGCGCCCGGTCCGAGCCGGTCTTCGCCGGCGTCGATCCGGCCACGGTCTCGGTGCTGCTGCGCGGGAGGGACGACCTCCGCGCCCTGCGCCGCGCGGAGGCGGAGGGATCCCGGCAGGGGGAGTACCGACTGGACGGTGCGGCAGGCACGATCGACTTCTCCCCCAAGGACGCCGGGAAGACGGTCCAGATCCGATACGACTACTTTCGGCGCATCCCCAAGTCGCCGGGTCCGTTCGCCTTCTCGGTGCCCTACACCCCCATGGTCCCGAACACAGAGGCGGTGCGGGACGCCAGCGGACGGCCGCTGGTGCGCGAGGCGGTCCGACCCCGGCTCCAGGGTCACTACGGGCTGGACGAGGCGCGCGGGCGGTTCTTCTTCACCGAGCACGACACGTGGATCCCGGTGCGGACCCCGCACGCTTTCCGGGGTACGCGGTTCACCGGCCCGGTGCGCGTCAACGGCGACGTGGAATGGAGCGGACGCAACCTGCTTTACCTGTGCGAAGGCGAGACGGTGGCGGCCGCGGGAAGACAGCGCATTCAGGGCATCGCCGAGGGCGGGACAGGTCAGGCGACCTGTCCTACGGAGGTGTTCATCGTCGACGAGAGGGGAGCAACCTCGGTCCTTCGTAGTCCCAGCGCTCACTTCCTGGAAGGCGCCCCGTGGCATTGGCCGCCGCCGCTATCGGTAGCTTTCTATCGAGGGCTGACCGACCGACGCTTGGGCGGCGATGGGCTCTATCTCGACAACTCCGGTCAGCGACAAGACCCGGCAGAGGCGGTCCGCGAATGGACGCGCGAGTCGTCGCGCAACTGGCACGGACACGTGTATGACCCGCCCGGCATCGAACTGGACCTCAATCGCAGGGAGCCGCCCGCCAACGGCGTTGTATTCGCCGAGGGCAACGTGAGAGTGCGAGGCATCCAGGCGTCAGGGACGCAGTTGACCGTCGTGTCGGGTGGGTCGATCTACGTCGAATCGTCCGTCGGCCCGCCCGTGCCGGTTGCCGGCCAAGCCGAGGGAGGCAGTCTGGCGCTGATCGCCGCGGAGCACGTGTGCGTCAACACGACGAAGCTCGCGCGGCCGATTGCCGGCACTGGTTCCAACGCCTACCTGCGTGCCCTGGTCTGGGCGCGCGAGGGCACCTTCGCCGCAGTCACCGTGTCCGGCGGACCGGGGCAGCACAGTCGGCGCAACCGGTTGCTGGTTCAGGGAGCGGTGTCGGTAAACGTTTCCTTCCCGGCCGAGCACTGGGCCGCCGCATTCACCAGCGTGGAATACATGCACGACCCCTCGCTGCGCAGTCCGACGAGGAGACCGCCGTGGTTGGTAGGTGAAGCGACCGGGGGTGCAGGACGATAGCGACCTCGCCCTGGCCTCCGCCGGGCGCCAAAACAAATGCCGCCGGCATCGCCTTGCGGGGAACCGGCGGCAACAGGGGTTGTGCTACAGGTGGACAGTTTTGCGCCGTGTCCGGGGCTACCTACACTTGCCCTCTTTGCAGTGGGCGATGGAACGGAGCATCCACTTGCGCATTGAGAGACACCTCCTCCGGCCGAACATTCGGCATACCCACAGTTTGAGGCTTTGACACGCGGATGTCAACAGCGGGGGCGGGAGCGGCGCCTGCCGGGTGGTCTCCAAGAGGTGTCGCCGCTTGGTCAGGAAGCGCCTGCGGGCGCTACTGCAGGTTCCTGGATAATTGCCCGTGCCTGCGAAACCCAGTATAATGGCTTGTTTGCCGAATTGGGGCCGAGAGTGCCTTCGTGACGGTCACTACGCCCATGGACCATCCCGTTCTGCCCAAAGTCAACGCCGCCCGGGTCCGTGAGGATCTCCTGGTCTTGCTGGCGATCCCCAGCCCCGCCCTTCGTGAGAAGCTGGTGATGGACGCGCTCTGCCAGCGGTTGTCGGCGGCCGGGTTTGCCTACGAACTCGATGGCGCGGGCACCCAACTGGGCGGCGAGGTCGGCAACCTCATCGTCCGCATTCCGGGCAACGGCGGCCGCGACGAGGCGCTGCTGCTGAATGCGCATGTCGACACGGTCGTCCCGTGCGAAGGGGTGCGACCGGTGGAGCGCGACGGAGTAGTCTATTCCGCTGGCGACACTGTGCTGGGCGCTGACGACAAGACAGGTGTCGTGGCGCTGCTGGAAGCCATCCGCACCGTCGAGGAGCAGTCGGTTCCCCACGGTCCTATCGAACTGGTGTTCACGGTCGCCGAGGAGACGGGGCTGAACGGCGCCAAGCGTCTCGATATGAGCCGTCTCCGCGCTCGCCGTGGGTACGTGTTTGATGGAAGCGCCAAGATCGGCTGCGGGACCCTCGCGGCGCCGTCCCACGACAACCTGGAAGTACTCATCCGGGGCAAGGCCGCCCATGCCGGCATGAGACCGGAACAAGGCATCAGCGCCATCACCCTTGCCTCCAAGGCAATCGCCCAGATGAAGCTCGGCCGCCTCGACGCAGAGACGACCGCCAATGTCGGTGTCATCGAGGGCGGCCAAGCAACCAATATCGTGCCTGAGGAGGTCCGCGTCCGCTGTGAGGCGCGGAGCCACGACCCGGCCAAGCTGGCCGCGCAGATCCGGCACATGCAGGAGCTGTTCGAGAGCTGCGCGACGGCGGGCGGCGGCACAGCCGAGTGCACGATCGACCGCAAGTACCGCGCGTTCGCGGTACCTGAAGACGACCCGTTGGTGCGGTTGGCCTCCAGGGCTGCGGAGCGTCTGGGGCTGCGCCCTCGGTGGAAAGCTGGCGGCGGCGGTAGCGACGCAAACGTCTTCAACGAACGCGGCCTCAAGACCGTCATCCTCAATTCCGGGCAGCAGAACCCCCATACCACTCAGGAATGCACGGCGTTGAAGGACGTTGTGCTGGCGGCGCAGCACGCGGTGGCGATCATCGCGCTCTTCGGTGAGGAGACCTACTCGGGGGGGACCTGAATCGGGCCGCTGCAGATGCGGCAGGCCCGCCGGCGGGTGGAGGATGCGATCGTTTTGGCTTCGACAAACCCTCTGATTGTGCAAAGCGACAACTCCGTGCTGCTCGAAGTCGACAACCCTCTCTATGAGGCGGCTCGAGACGAGTTGGCGCGGTTTGCCGAGCTGGAAAAGAGCCCCGAGCACATCCACCACTACCGCGTCACGCCCCTCTCTCTGTGGAATGCCGCGGCCGCTGGGCTCCCCGCGGAGACCATCCTTGAGGCGCTGGAGCGCTACGGCAAGTACGAGGTCCCGCAGAATGTGCGCGCCTCGGTGCAGGAGGCGATTGGGCGCTACGGGGTGCTGAAGCTCTACCAGCGCGACGGGCAGTATGTGCTCCATGCCGAGGACCAGTACTTGCTGACGGAGGTTTCTCGGGAGAAGACCGTTGCCCCCTTTCTGCTGGAGCGGCTGGACGAGGACAGCGCAGTCATTGACCCGATGGCCCGCGGCCGCGTCAAGCAGGCGCTGGTCAAGCTGGGCTTCCCGGTGGAGGACCTGGCCGGCTACGTCCAGGGCGACCCGCTGGACGTGTCCTTGCGGGAGACCGCGCGGACGGGCAAGCCCTTCGGCTTGCGCCACTACCAACGGGAAGCCGTCGACGTGTTCCACGCCGGCGGCACCACCCGGGGCGGCAGTGGCGTGGTCGTGTTGCCCTGTGGCGCGGGCAAGACCGTCGTGGGCATGGGCGCCATGGCTCAGGTCCGGGAGCGGACCCTGGTGTTGGCGACCAACATTGTCGCCGTGCACCAGTGGATGACCGAGATCCTCGACAAGACAACCCTCGCGGAGAGCGACCTCGCCGAGTACAGCGGCGAGTCCAAAGACCTCAAGCCGGTGACTGTCGCAACGTACCAGATCGTCACCCATCGCAAGAAGCGAGGCGACCCGTTCCGGCACTTCGAGATCTTCACCCGGGAGAAGTGGGGGCTGATCATCTACGATGAGGTGCACCTGTTGCCGGCGCCCGTGTTCCAGGTGACCGCGGAGATCCAAGCGACGCGCCGGTTGGGACTCACCGCGACGTTGGTCCGCGAGGATGAGCGGGAAGACGATGTCTTCAGCCTGATCGGCCCGAAGCGCTACGACGTGCCCTGGCGCGACCTGGAGAAGCAGGGCTGGATCGCTCAGGCGCACTGCCACGAACTGCGGCTCCCGCTGCCTACAGAGAAGCGCCTGGCGTACGCAGTTGCCGATCACCGCAGCAAGTTCCGAATCGCCTCGGAGAACCCCTACAAGCTCGCCGCCGCGCGCAAGCTGCTGCAGCGGCACGCGCGCGATCAGGTGCTGATCATCGGGCAGTACCTGGACCAGTTGGAGGAGCTGACGCAATCGCTCCGCCTCCCCCTCATCACCGGGAAGACGAAGACGGAGGAGCGAGAGCGGCTCTACAATGCGTTCCGCGCCGGGGCGATCAAAGCACTGATCGTGTCCAAGGTGGCCAACTTCGCCATCGACCTGCCCGACGCCAATGTCGCCATTCAGGTGTCCGGCTCGTTCGGTTCGCGGCAGGAGGAGGCCCAGCGGTTGGGGCGACTGCTGCGCCCCAAGCAAGACAGCTCCCCGGCTCAGTTCTACTCCCTGGTGACCCGCGACACGCGGGACCAGGAGTTCGCCCTCAATCGGCAGCGGTTCCTGACGGAGCAGGGGTACCGGTACACCATCGAGGATCTCAACCTGGAGGACTTGGCAGGTGCCTGAGCAAGCCGACGCACGGACGCCGTGTGAACGAGCAGTGTTCCACCGCAACGTCGCGCTGGTCGAGTTCGACAGCGAGGCGCGCGCCCAGGAGATCCTGGACGTCAGCGGGCTCGGGGGGTTCGTCATCCGCCGGCTGACACCCACGGCCTTCTTGGTGGACCCGAACAAGGCAACGGTCCTTTCGGAGCGGCTCCGCGAACTGGGATTCCCGCCCAACGTGCAAGGGGGTGATTGAGCTGTCGCGCAGAGAGGGGGAGACGCCGCTGCCCCAGGGCGACGCCGCGCTTGCCGCCGTGCCGGAAGCCGCGGGCGCAGAGCCCGAGAGCATTGCCTACATGGGCGCTGTCCCAGTGGCCGCGCGCCAGATGCTCGACTGCTACGACCGGATCAGCGTGGAGGCCATGGCCCGCGGCCGGGGGCTTACGGTCGCGCGGGGCGTCTCGAAAGAGGACATCCTGCAACGGCTCGAGCCAGTCTTGTTTTCCGGCGAGAATGCCGCTACGGCGGTCGCTTCGCTCTCCCCCGACGAACTGCCTGTCTTGCAGTTCGTCAAGGAGTCCGGCGGGCAGACGACGACTCCAGCGGTGCTCCAGCAAATGTGGGCGCGCGGGGTACCCAAGGCCGAGGGCTCAATTCGGTCCCTGCTGAAGCGAGGGCTGCTGCTGTATCCCTACGAGGCAGAGCGGGCGGCAGGCACCGGGCGGTACGGGAAGCTCGCCGGGCACTGGCGGCTGTGGGCGCCGCGGCAGGTGCTGGACGCAGTAGCGCTGCCGCCGGTCGAGCTGCCAGCCGAGGTCTTCACGAAGGCGCCCCCCGCCGACAATGTCCTGCCTGCAAGCGTGGAGTTCCTGGCGGATCTCTATCGTTGTTGGCGCTACCTGAGCGAGACGGTGGTGTCTCCTCTACGCGGCGGCGGGATCGGCCGGAGGCACCGAGCCCGGCTTGCCGAGAGCTTGGCGTACAGCGACCGACTCTGGCGCGCCCGCGAAGACGAAGTGGCCGGTTCGGTTGACTTCCTGTTCCACCTCCTGCAGGACGTCGGCGCCGCTGCCGTTGAGGCCGACCAGTTGGTGCCGACTCCGGCCGGCGACGCGCTGTTCGGGCAGTCGAACCAAGAGGTGCTGCAGGAGCTCCTGCAGGCATGGACGGAGTCGACCGCCTGGAGCGAATTCCGCCGGATTCCGGAGTTGAACTTGGTTCCCGGCGACCTGCGGGGAAACTCCGACCTGCCCACCACAGACACGCTGTGTCGGGCGCGCCGATTTCTCCTGCTGGAGCTGGTTCGAGCGCCGGTGGGGCAGTGGTTGTCGCTGCCCCGGTTTCTGGACTTCCTCAAACGGCGCAACGTGGAGTTCCTGATTCCGCGACTTCGCCCCGAGTCGACGCACTATCGCGGTCTCCTCGAACGGCGCGACGGCGGAGAGCACCGCCTGCGCATGCCGGAAGACTGGGAGCGAGTGGAGGGCCGCTTTGTCTATCAGGTCTTCACCGAGTCGCTTCACCGGCTGGGCCTGGTGGAGTTGGGGCTGAATCGGCCCGCCTCGGACCCGGAGGCAACCTGTGTGAGCCTCCGCCTGACGGAGACCGGTGCTGCCGCCCTTGCCGGCCGCCCTGAGTCAGCGGAAGCGCCGCCCGAAATGAGGCTGATCGTCCAGCCCACCTTTGAGTTGATCGCCCTGAATGCCTGCGAGAACCTGGCCGCGCTCCGGGAGCTGTGCCGGTTTGCAGAAGTGGACAAGATCGACAAGGCCTGTTCCCTGCACTTGAGTGCCGAGTCGGTGCGGCGGGGCATTCAGTCTGGGCTCACTGCGCAGGAGCTTTTCGCTACGCTGGAGAGCCACTCTGACACCCCACTGCCGCAGAACGTGAGGTACTGCCTGCGCGACTGGGCTCAGTCGTTCGAGAGGATCAAGCTCCAGCCGGCGGCGGCACTACTCGAAGTGGAACGCAGCGAGACGCTCGATTCGCTGGTGGAGAGCCCTCGCTGGGGCCGGTTGATCCAGCGACGGCTCACCCCGACACTGGCGGTCGTGGACGCCGACCGCGCGGCCGACCTGCTGGTGTTGCTTCAGCGCCGGGGACTGGTATGCCGCGAGCTGAGGTACGGGAGGCCGCCCGCAGGCGAGTTGCTGCTTGACGGCCTGGACCTGCGAGTGCCGAAGGAGGCACACACGCCGTACACCGAGTACTTCCTGGCGCAAATCGCGGAGCCGACCGGGGAGTCGGCTGGTCAGGTCGGCTACCGATTGTCGGCGGACAGCGTGCGGCAGGGCTTGGCGCAAGGGCTCTCTCTGCGCGAAGTTGCCGACTTCCTGCGGGAAGGCGTTCGCGGCAAAGTGCCGGCCGAACTGCTGGTCGCCCTGAAGGCCTGGGCGGGCAGGTATCGGCCCGTTCGTCTGGAAACAAAGGTGTTGTTTTCGGCACCCAACGCGAAGACGCTGGATGAACTGCTCAAAGTTCCGGAGATTGGAGCGCTGATCGAGGGGCGTGTCGGGATGACCGACGCGCTGGTGTCGCCGGAGAGCCTGGCGGAGTTGCGGCGCCGGCTGGGCGACATGCAGATTGAGGTCGAGCACACAGCCCGCCCGTGACACGCAAGATGCCAATGGGGGTCACCCTAACAGCAAGGCCCCGTCTCGGTAGAGCCTCCTCGTAGGGATCAATTCAGGAAGTGCCGCCCATGGAACAGCAACCGTGCCTTTGCCAGAACCCGTCTCATGCGCACGACGAATGCGTCGGCTTGGCGCCGAGAATCATCTGCGATGTCCTGCATCGGCTCGCGCCGCTCTACGCTCCGCAGGAACTGGATACGCCGGCCAACGTCGGCTCCCATCTCCCGAACAAGGAGAGCGTGGTCGAGGCGCTGATCGTGCTGAGAGACATCATGTTCCCCGGCACGATGACCCATGAAGACATCCACCGGGCGGAACTGAGCGTCTATCTCGAGGAACGCCTGAGCCGGGCGTTTCGGCTGCTTAGCGCCGAAATCGCCACCGCGTTGCCTCTGCGCTGGACCAGCCGATACGCGCAGGTGACGGGCGCGAAGCGCGAGGTCGGCGACCTCCGCGGGGAGGCGGAGCGACTCACCGGCGAGTTGGTGCGCCAGCTCCCGCGGATCCGGGAGCTGTTGGTAAGGGACGTAGAGGCTGCCTACGATGGCGACCCGGCGGCGCTGTCGTTCGCCGAGGTCATCCTGACCTACCCCGGGCTGGCGGCCATCACCTCCCACCGGATTGCTCATGAGCTGTACGCGTTGAACGTGCCCGCCGTCCCGCGGATCATGAGCGAGTGGACCCACGCCCAAACCGGCATCGACATTCACCCGGGGGCCAACATCGGTGAGCGGTTCTTCATCGACCACGGAACCGGCGTCGTCATCGGCGAGACCACCGACCTCGGCAACAACGTCAAGCTCTACCAGGGCGTTACGCTTGGCGCCAAGAGCTTCCCCCTGGACGAGCATGGCAACCCCATCAAGGGGATCAAGCGCCACCCAACCCTCGAAGACGACGTGATCGTCTATGCCGGCGCTACCATCCTCGGCGGCGATACCGTCATCGGTCGCGGCTCCACCATCGGCGCCAATGTGTCCCTCATGCGAAGTGTCCCGCCCAAGACCACCGTGCTGCAGAAGGCAGTCGGCATGGAGATCCGCGAGAACGGCAAGCCGGGCTAGGGGAGGGCAGAGGAGCGAGGCGGCAGGGCGGGGCTGCCTTCCCGTTCCGTTTGAACATCCCGGCAAGTGAGAGCGCGAGCCAATCCGAGCCGCAACGGTGACGGAGCGCGTGCGCCGTCGGCGTCGCCGGGGCAGCCAGCGTGGCACACGCTCCGTCACCGTCGCGGCTCGGGTTGACGGTGCATTTCCGTAGGAGGTAGCCCATGAGATCCGCCTTAGACATCGCCCTGGGAAGATTTGGGGGCGGCAAGGACGACGGCGCCAAGCTGACGACAGAGCAGAAGGCGAAGCTGAAGGAAGTCCAAGACAAGTACGACGCGAAGATCGCCGAGGTCCAGATCCTGACAGACGGACAGGTCGCCGCCGCCCGGGCGCAGGGCGACGCGGCGGCGCTGCAGGATGCGGAGCAGAAGAGGGCCGAGGAGATCTCATCCCTGCGGCGAAAACAGGAGCGCGAGAAGAACAAGGTGCGGCAGGCGACCACGTAACCCTGCGGCGGGCCGGTCGGCCGCGCGAGGAGGCCGGACCGGCAACGAGCCGAGGGAGCCGGAGCGCATTCCTGGCACGAAGACCGGGGTTTGGCGCGGGCCGTACTTGATCGAACCCGCTCGATGTGATACACTAAGGCTCAATTGACGGGTTGCACGGAAGAAGAGTGGGAAGTGCTCCCACTCTTTCTTTTTCCGTGGGATCTGCAACGTCGGATCTGCCCGTAGGACTGTGACTGGACGCCGGACACGCCGCGTGATTCGCCGTGAGCTTCTGCCCGCAGTGGCACGAGGCGGAGGTATGCTTCTGCGCTCGGGGTGAATGCATTTCCTCCGGACTCGGTGTCCGCAGGAAGAAGTGTTCGCGTGACGGTTCGTGCCCGATGGCGGCGTCCGCAGTCTACGAGGAGGGTGAGGTTCCTTGAGTCTTGATTTGCTTGATGCTCTGCATCAGCTCGAACGGGAGAAAGGTATTCCTGTTCAGACACTGGTGCGCACCATCGAAGCGTCGTTGGTGTCGGCCTACCGTAAGAACTACGGCGGCGCCGGGGACATTCGAGTAGAGATCGGCTGGGAACATGGCTCCTTCCACGTGTTCGCTCGCCGTACCGTGGTCAGCGAACCGGGGAGCGAGCACTCCGAGATCGCCCTCAACGAGGCGCAGCGCTACCGGCCCGAGGTGAAAGCCGGCGAGATCATCGAGTTTGAGGTGACGCCGGAGAACTTCGGGCGGATTGCGGCGCAGACCGCGAAGCAGGTCATGGTCCAACGGATCCGTGAGGCCGAGCGGGAGCGCATCTTCGACGAATTCAGCGGTAAAGAGGGAGAGCTGGTCACCGGCGAAGTGCAACGCCGGGAGCGCCGGAATCTCTGCGTCAACGTCGGGCAAGTGGAGGCCTTGCTGCCTCCCAGCGAACAGGTGGAAGACGAGGACTACCGGCTCGGCCAGCACCTCAAGTTCTACATTCTGGAGGTGCGAAAGACGACGCGTAGCCCGCAGGTTGTGCTGTCGCGCTCGCACCCCGGGTTGGTGAAGCGGCTGTTTGAGCTGGAAGTGCCCGAGTTGCACGAGGGCATCGTCGAGTTGAAGGGGATCTCTCGGCACGCCGGGACGCGGTCCAAGATCGCCGTTCACAGCCACGACGCCAATGTGGACCCCGTGGGTGCATGCGTCGGCCACCGCGGGAGTCGGGTGCAGGCGGTTGTCGAGGAGTTGGGCGGCGAGAAGATCGACATCATCCGCTGGAGCGCGGTGCTGGAGGAGTACATCGCCGCGGCACTGAGCCCGGCGAAAGTGCCCACGGTCCTCCTTTCCACCACGAACAGCGCCTGCACGGTGGTGGTGCCCGAGGACCAGCTCAGCCTGGCCATCGGCAAGGCCGGACAGAATGTTCGCCTCGCAGCCAAGCTGACCGGCTTGCGGATTGACATCAAGAGCCAGCAGCAGCATGCCGACGAGCAAGCAACTGTTGCTGCTGCGGGGAGGGCCGCCGCCGTTGAGGCCGCACGGGTAGCGACCGAGGCCGCGGAGGCAGTCGCTCTGGCAGCGGCTGAGCAGAGCGCAGCCGAGACTGCGGCTGAGAGCGGCCCCGAGAGCCCTGTCGTGGAGCCTGCAGCCGTTGAGGCCGCAGAGGCTGTCGCCGAGTCGCCGGTCGCCGCTGAAATCACCGAGGTAGTTGCGGAGGCGAGTGCCGAAGTGGTGGGAGAGAGCCCTGCCGCTGGCGGCGAGCCCGAGCCGGTGGAGCCGGCCATAGCGGCGACGGAAGCAGCTCCGCCCGCTGCGGAACCGGAACTCGACCCCACGCTGCTCGAACCGACTGCCGAGCCTGCGCCTCCTGCCGAGGCGGCGTCTGTGCCGCCTGCCGCGATCGTTGAAGAAGCGGAAGCGGCTGTGCCGGTCGTGGAGCGGGCACTGGAGCCAGCGCCGCCGGGAACCCCTACGGAGTTGCCGGACCCCGCCTCCCAAGTCATTGTCCTCGCGCCCGAAGCCGCTGGAGTGGAGGGACCGGCCGAGTCTGTGGTTGCCTCCCCCGAGGAGCCGCCGGCACCGGCCGCCGTCGAGGAGATCGCCCAAGCCGCGAGTTGAGCATCCCCCGGAGATCCGCCCCGGCGGGGACTCGGCTGCCGAGAAGGCCCGGCGCGCTCGGGACTGCTGCCCCGGGGCTTGCGCTCTCCGCCTTGCGAGGGTGGTCTGTCATGTCCCTGACAAAGCACGTTCCGCAGCGCACCTGTGTTGGGTGTCGCCAGCAGAAGTCGAAACGAGAGCTGATCCGAGTCGTGCGCGCGCCGGAAGGCGAGGTTCGGCTCGACCTGAGCGGAAAGGCCGCCGGCCGCGGCGCCTATCTGTGCGCCGATGCCCAGTGTGCGGCTCTTGCCCGGAAGGCGAAGTCGCTGAACCGTTCGCTGAAGTGCAACGTCCCCGCGGAGTTCTGGGGGACGTTGGCCGAGAGACCGGTGCATAGCGACGTTGAACAAATGGACCCGGCTGACGTGGAACAGACCCCCTGCCGAGTCCTTCGTGCTCCAGATCCGGTGACCGAGAGGTCGGCGCGATGATGTAGAGACAAGTCGAAGAGGTTTCGTCGGCGCTGGTCGCCGGAAGAGGTGTGTGTATGGCGAAGATCCGTGTCTACCAACTTGCCCAGGACATCGACCGAAAGGCGGGCGAGGTCGTAGACATCCTGAATCAGTTCGGCGTCCCGGTGAAGTCGCATTCCAGCACGATCGACGACTCCGTTGCCTACATGGTCAAGCAGCGGCTTGGAATCCCGGACAAACCCGAACCGGAACCGGAGCCGCCCCAGGAAGTGACCCCTCCGCCGGTGCCCGAAGCTGCACCGGCCTCGGAACCGGCACCCGCTCCTGCGGCCACGCAAGCTCCCGCCGCCGCCCCCACGCAACAGCTTCCGGCTCCCGCGGCCCAACCGGCGGCCGCTCCCGCTGCGGCACCGACTGCGCCACCCGTCCCGCCCCCACCCTCGGCGCCTGTTGCCCCTCCAGTCGTGGCGCCAGAAGCGCCGGCTGCCCCCCAGCCGCGACTCAGCGCCAAGGGCCGCGAAGTCATCTCGATCCCACCCCTCGTTGTTCTCAAGGATCTGGCGGCGCTGATCCACGTCCAGCCGGCGGAACTCATCTCCCGACTCATGGAGCTGGGCGTCATGAAGAGCGCGAACCAGCCCATCACGTCGGACGTGGCGACGGCGTTGCTGGGAAAGATGGGCTATGCCGTCGAGGTCTCCCGACCAACGGCCGAGAGCCGAGACGAGGCCGACGCCGACCTCGGGACGCTGGTGCCGACGGCCCCGGTCGTGACGGTAATGGGGCATGTGGACCACGGCAAGACCACCCTCTTGGATGCCATTCGCCACACGCGCTTCACAGAACTTGAGGCCGGGCACATCACCCAGCATATCGGTGCCTCCGAGATCGTGCACAACGGCAAGCGCATCGTGTTCCTTGATACACCCGGTCACGAGGCGTTCACCTCAATGCGCGCTCGAGGCGCCCACCTTACCGATCTGGCCATTCTGGTCGTGGCGGCCGACGACGGCGTGATGCCGCAGACCATCGAGGCCATCGACCACGCCAAAGCCGCCAACGTACCGATCCTCGTCGCCATCAACAAAATGGACCGGCCGGACGCCAACCCGGACCGGATTCTCCAGCAGTTGGCCGAGCACGAGTTGGTGCCGGAAGACTGGGGTGGGGACACCATCTGCGTGCAGGTCGCTGCGGTCGAAGGTCGCGGCGTCGATGAACTCCTGGAGATGATCCTCCTCATCAACGAGATGCAGGAGGCCAAGGCCGACCCGACCGCTCCTGTTCAAGGGGTAGTCGTTGAGGCGCACCTCGACGCGCAGCAGGGACCCACCGCGACCATTCTGGTCCAGCAGGGCACGCTCAAGCTGGGCGACTACATTGTCGCCGGAGATGTCCACGGGCGCGTGCGCGCCATGCGGAACTGGCTGGGGGAGGAGCTGAAGGAGACTGGTCCCTCGACGCCCATCAATGTGACCGGCTTGACAGATGTGCCGTTGGCCAGCGACCCGGTCCAGACCGCAGTGGACAGCCGGGCGGCGAAACAGCTTGCTCAGAAATACCGCGACGAGACCCGGGCCGACGTGTTCGGCCGCCATCAGCGAGTCAGCCTGGAAGACTTGTTCCAGCAGATTCAGGACGGCGCGGTGCGGGAACTCAATCTGGTGGTGAAGGCAGACGTGCAGGGGTCGCTGGAAGCGCTCACCCAGGCACTGGCCATGCTCGCCTTCTCCGAAGTCCGCACCAAAGTTATCCATGGTGGCGTCGGCCCCGTCAGCGAGTCCGACATCGCCTTGGCGGCGGCTTCCAGCGCCATCGTTCTCGGCTTCCATGTGAGTGCCGACGCGTCGGCGCGAGCGGTCGCCGAACGCGAGCACGTGGAAATCCGCGTCTACGAGATCATCTACGAGGTGCTTGCCGACATCAAGGCCGCGATGGCAGGGCTGCTGGAGCCGGTCATCGAAGAGCACGTCATCGGCCACGCCGAGGTTCGCGCCCTGTTCCGCTCGTCGCGAGCGGGAACAATCGCCGGTTGTATGGTCACCGACGGCCGGCTGCAGCGCGGCTGTATCATCCGGATACTGCGCAAGGGCGAGCAGTTGCACCGGTGCGACTTGGTTTCGCTCCGCCACCTCGAAGAGGCGCGCCAAGAGATCCCCAGCGGCATGGAGTGCGGCATCTCCGTGAGCGGGTTCAACGACTTCACTGAGGGCGATATCATCGAGTGCATCGAGTTGGTGTCGGTTGCCCGCCGCCTGGAGTAAGCAAGCGCTCGAGGCCAGGCATGTGTGATGACTGTCGGCGTCTGCACGGTTGAGCTTGAGGTCAGCGACAGCAACTCGCTGAAGGACAAGCGGCAGGTGCTCCAAAGCCTGCTGACGCGTCTTCGGAGCAAGTTCAACTTGTCGCTGGCCCAACTCGACACCCACGGCTCGTGGCGGAATGCCACCCTGGGCATTGCCCATGTCAGCAACGACGCACAGTACACTGACCGAGTGCTGAACAAGGTGCTCGACACGATCGAGCAGGAGACCCGCGTGATTGTGCTGGGGAGCGAACTGGAGCTGCTGTAGCAGCGACTCTTCAAGCGCCCCGGCAGCGAAGGGGAATCGACCATGCCTCCCTCACACTCCCGACTGGAACGGGTCGACGAACTGGTTCGGCAGCAGGTCGGCGAGATCATCACCACCATGCTGCGCGACCCGCGCGTCGGGTTCGCAACAGTTACTGACGCCAAGACTTCGCCCGACCTGCGGCACGCCCGAGTGTTTGTCTCCGCCTACGGTGGCGACGAGGAACGTGAGTCCTGTTTGGAGGGACTGAGAAGTGCCGCCGCCTTCATCCGTGGAGAGCTGGGGCGGCGGGTCTCTCTACGCAACGTCCCTGAACTGGCATTTGTGGTTGACGACAGCGCCGAACGGGCGCAGCGACTGGAGCGCGTCTTCCACGATCTCGACTTCTCCGCAGACGATGAGAGCGCTGCCTCAAACGATGAGAGCGCTGCCTTAGACGAGGACAACGCCCCCTCAGACGATGATAGCACCGCCTGACGAACTGCTCGCCTGCCTCCAGACCTACGAGCGCTTCCTGATCACCGCGCATCGGTCGCCGGAAGGGGACGCGATCGGCGCGAGTCTCGGTTTGGCACTGGGGCTGCGGGCGGCAGGCAAGCTCTGCGAGACCGTCAACACTGATGGTGTTCCCGCGATGTGCCGGTTCCTGCCGTGCGTCGATTCTGTGCTGACGGCGCCCAAGCGGGACGACCACGAGGTTGCGGTGATCGTGGACGTAGACAACGCAAACCCCGCCCGGGTCGCTGCGCCGCCGGAGTCCATCGACCGGTGTCCGGTGACGGTGGTGATTGACCACCATGCCAGCAGCCGCCCCTCGGCTTCGATCAACTGGATCGTCCCGACGGCGTGTGCCGCTGGGGAGTTGGTGTACCGAGTGCTCGAACGGCTCCCGGGGAGTCTCACGGCCGACGCCGCTCGCTGTCTCTACGCGGCCATCGCCACCGACACGGGCGCGTTCCGGTACCGCAACACCTCCGCCGACGCTCTGCGGGTGGCAGCCGAGCTGGTGGCGCTGGGGGCAGACCCCAGCGCCACCGCGAGACACCTGTTCGACGAACGCTCGCTCTCGTCGCGGAAGCTGCTGGGTCTCGCCCTGCAGAAGATGGAGTGGGAGGAATCTACCGGCCTGTCGTGGTGTGCCCTCACCCGGGAGGACTTCGAGCGCAGTCACGCGACTGACGAAGACACCGAGGGGATCGTGAACTTCATCCACGGCATTGAGGGGGCGAGACTGGGCGTCCTGTTCCGCGAGTCGGCTGACGGCGAGATCCGCGTCAGCTTACGGGCCACCCCCCCGGTTGACGTCTCTACGCTGGCGCAGCGGTTCGGGGGGGGCGGGCACGCGCTGGCTGCCGGCTGCCGCCAGCCCGGCCCGCTTGCCGCCGTTCGGGAGCGAGTCCTGAGCGCCATTCGAGAAGGGCTCCCCAACCGCGAGAGCCCGGAACGGAGGCCGCCCTGCTCGTAGTTCCGCCTGTGGGCGACAGCGCCGAGAGGCGCTCGGCCCGCCTGCAGACAAGGAACCACGAACGCGCTGCTGAAGGACAGTCCTCGGCGCCGGCGAAGCCGCGATGGTCGGATTGCTCAACGTTCTCAAGCCGCCCGGCATGACCTCGCATGACGTGGTCGCCTCCGTGCGGAGACTCACCGGAGTGAAGCGCGTGGGCCACGCCGGCACGCTGGACCCCGGCGCAGCCGGGGTGCTGGTTGTTGGGCTGGGGCGGGCGACTCGGGTGCTCGAGTACATCCAGTTGTTCGACAAGGAGTACTGGGCCGAGCTCAACTTCGGCTGCGAGACAGACTCTCAGGACTCCGAAGGAGAGGTGACGGTTCGCGGGGACACCGTTCGGCTGGACGAGTCAGCCGTGCGCGAAGCGCTCGCTTCGTTCCTGGGTGAGTCGGTGCAGATGCCGCCGATGCACTCAGCTCTGAAGCACCAGGGCCGGCCGCTCTATCGCTATGCCCGAGAAGGCAAGGAAGTCGAGCGGCAGCCGCGGCCGGTCACCCTCTTTCGGTGTGAGCTGCTCGACTACGAAGCAGGGCCCCCGGGCGTAGCTCGGTTCGCGGTGGTCTGCTCGTCCGGAACGTACGTGCGCACCCTCTGCGAAGACCTCGGCCGCCGCCTCGGTCTGCCGGCGCATCTGGGGTTCCTCGTGCGCACGGCCGTCGGCCCGTTTGCATTGGCGGACGCGTTTACACTGGAGGCGCTCGCGGTTGCCCAAGCTCAAGGAACTCTCATCGAGTGCTCCCGGCCGCTGACCGACGGGCTGGCGCACCTGCCCTCACTGAAGCTGGACTCGGGAGCTGCGGAACGGCTGGCCCACGGCCTCCCGGTGAAGATTGCAGGCCAGCCCGGCGCTGCGTCGGCAGTAGGGGAGACCTGCGTGGCGCTGGATGGGACCGGCGCCGCCATTGCGCTCGGCACGTGGGACGCCCGCAGCGAGACATTCCGCCCGCAGAAGGTGCTTCGAACGGAAGGCGAAGACTGACATTGCCAACGCAGATGATCGACTCTCTTGCGCAACTGAATCTCAGCGGAGGCCCTGGGGACCAACGGCGTTCGGCCGCTGTCGCCATCGGCTTCTTCGATGGGGTGCATGTGGGGCACCAGGAGCTCGTCCGTGCCACCCTCGAGGCGGCGCGGGCGCGAGGTTTGCGGTCGGTCGTGCTGACGTTCGCCAATCACCCGGCCACCGTTGTGCGACCGCAGGCCGTCCCGAAGCTGATCACTTCCTGCGCGCGCCGCCTCGAGTTACTCCGGCGGCTGGACCCGGACGTGCTGTGCGTCGCTCCATTCGACAATGCCCTGTCGCAGTGGGAGCCGCGCCGGTTCTGCGCGGAGGTGCTGCGGGACACCGCTGCCACCAGGACGCTGATGGTTGGCTGCAACTTCGTGCTCGGCAGAGACCGCAGTGGTACGGTTCCGGTGCTGGAGTCCCTCGGCGCCGAACTGGGCTTCGATGTCGTGCCGTTTGGACCGGTGGAGCGCGACGGGCTGGCCGTCTCCAGCAGTGAGATTCGGGCGCAGATCGCCGCCGGCCGCGTGGAGCGTGCCGCCGCGTTTCTGGGCAGACCGTTCTCGGTGACGGGGAACCAGCTCGGCGGCAACCAGCTCGGCCGAAAGTTGGGCTTCCCCACCCTGAACCTGCGCGTGGCGGAGGAGTTGCTCCTGCCTGCGACCGGCATCTACGCCGCCCGCGCGCGCCTGGCCGGGCAGGCGTTTGAAGCGGCGGTGTACTTGGGCGAGCGGGCCACCTTCGGCGGAGGCGCCCTGAGCTTGGAGGTGCATCTGCTGGGCTTTTCCGGCGAGGCCGACCCAGGGCCCGTCACCGTCGAGTTCGTCTCGCGGGTGCGCGACGACGCGCGCTTCGCTTCTGCCGCGGAGTTGGCCCGCCAGATTGACGCCGATGTGGCCGAGGTGCGGCGGCGGTTGCGGGAGTCTCGGCCACCGGTCGACGAGCAGGAGCGCCTCAGTTGACCTTTACATCGGCCGCGACCTGTGGTAAGCTACCTCTGACCAAAGAGCGAAGCGAAACGATGGTTGGTCGGCCTGGGGTTTGCGATCACGCTCTCCGCACCTCCCTGCTGGACGGGCGTTCGCGGGTGAATGCCGTTTCGCTCCCATTGCCGTTGCGAAATGGCGCGCGGTTCTGGAGGATGGACAATGTCCTTGGAAAAAACTGAGAAAACCACGATTATCGAAGAACATAAGCGACACGAAGGCGATACCGGCTCCCCCGAAGTGCAGATCGCGCTTCTCACTACGCGTATCAATCAGTTGACGGAACACCTGAAGACGCACCGCAAAGATCACCATTCGCGGCGCGGGCTCCTGAAGATGGTCGGGCACCGGCGTCGGTTACTCACCTATCTGAGTAACACCGAGATGGAACGCTACCGGTCGATTGTCTCCACGCTGGGACTTCGCAGATAGCGCGTCGGCCGCGGCCCGGTGGGGTCTCGGCCGGTGGAGCAGCAAGTACGCAGCCGGACCACGCACCCCTCCCCCGACGGACAGCGGATCTTAGAGTGGGCTACTCCTCCGCATACGCATCGCACAGCTGCACGACACAAGGCGTAGCAGACGCGTCCGCTGCCGTCAGCGTCCCCTCTCCGCCACCGCGGGCCGGGCGCCAGCCAAACTCCGGGCGAAGAAGAAGAGATGAAGGTGTCTCGGTGGCTCCAACCCCCGAGACCGGCTCGGCCGTGGCGTGACGCCGAGCGGGGAGGCGAGAGCGTGCGCGCTCCCGCCAATTGTTCCCCCCACGAAAGGATCCGACGGAATGAGTTCGCAGATACACAGAGTCGAGGTTGAGTTCGGCGGGCGCACACTTGCGCTGGAAACGGGCAAGCTGGCGGGTCAGGCCAACGGGGCCCTCACCGTCCAATACGGGGACACAGTCGTGCTGGCCACTGCCGTGGCCGACAAGCCGAGGGCCGGCTTGGACTTCTTTCCGCTTCTGGTCGACCTCGAAGAGAGGATGTACGCCGCCGGCAAAATGCCGGGCAGCCGGTTCGTGCGCCGCGAGGGCCGCCCCGCCGAACTGGCGACGCTGACGGCGCGGCTGATCGACCACGCAATTCGGCCGCTGTTCCCCAAGGGCGCGCTCGACGACGTGCAGGTCGTGATCACGACGCTGGCAGCGGACCCGGACTTCTACCCGGATTTCCTCGGCATCATCGGAGCGTCTGCGGCGCTGCACCTCTCCGACCTCCCATTCGCCGGCCCCATCTCGGCCACCAAGGTCGCTTGGCTTGAGGGCGACCTCATCGTGAATCCCACCTACGAGCAGGCGGAAGAGAGCGAGTTGGAGTTGGTCGTGGCCGGCGTTGGCGACCGCGTCCTCATGATCGAGTGCGAAGGGCGCGAAGTACCGGAGGACATCCTGGTCGAAGCCATGGAGTTGGGTCTCAAGGCCGGCGAAGTGGTCTGCGAGGCGCAGGAAGAACTCCGCAAGAAGGCCGGCAAACCGAAGTTCCAGATGACGGTGAAGGAAGTGCCCGAGGACGTGACCGCCGCGGTCGCGCGAGCCGCCTCCACCAAGATGAAAAAGGCCCTGATCGCCAAAGACAAAGACGAGCGCGACGAAGCGCTCAACACGCTCCGCGGCTCGGTAGAGGAGTCCCTCGCCGCTGAGCCGGACGCGGCCGATCAGCAGTGGGCGATCCGGCAGGCGTTTGACAAGCTGTCTGCGAAGGTGACCCGCGAACTGATTCTGGAGAAGGGGCAACGCCCTGATGGCCGCAAGGTCACCGAGGTCCGGCCGTTGAGTTCCGAAGTCGGCGTGCTCCCGCGCGTGCACGGTTCGGCGCTGTTCCAGCGCGGCGAGACGCAGGCCCTGTGTGTTGCCACGCTGGCAACGCTGGGGGAGAGCAAGATCCTCAATGGTCTTCACCCGCAGGAATCGAAGCGCTACCTGCACCACTACAACTTCCCGCCCTACTCCACGGGGGAGACCAAGCCCATGCGCACCCCCGGTCGCCGCGAGATCGGGCATGGCGCCCTGGCTGAGAAGGCGCTCCGGCCGGTGTTGCCGTCCGAGGAAGACTTCCCCTACTGCATTCGCGTCGTTTCCGAGATTATGTCCTCCAATGGTTCCACCTCCATGGCCTCGTGCTGCGGCAGCACGCTGGCGCTGATGGACGCGGGCGTGCCCATCGAGGCTCCCGTCGCCGGGATCTCGGTGGGGTTGGTAACCAGCGACAAGGACCCCGAGAAGCACGTGCTGCTCACGGACATCCAGGGCATTGAGGACTTCTGCGGCGACATGGACTTCAAGGTGGCAGGCACTCGCCAGGGCGTCACCGCGATCCAACTCGACCAGAAACTCCACGGTGTCCCCGTGAAGGTCCTGGCGGAGGCGCTGGAGCAGGCGCGAGAGGCCCGGTTCCAGATTCTGGACGTGATGGAAGAGACCCTCGAGGAGCCGCGCGGCAAGCTTTCGCCGCACGCACCGAAGATTTTCTCAGTGCAGATTCCGGTCGACAAGATCGGTGCGCTCATCGGCCCCGGCGGCAAAGTGATTCGCGGCCTGCAGCAGGATACAGGCACGAAGATCGACGTCGAAGAGGATGGCACCGTCTACATCGCCACGCCCGACGAAGAGCGCGGCAATATCGCCCTGAACATCATCCGCAACATGACTCGCGAGCCCATCGTGGGCGAGGAGTACCAGGGCAAGGTCGTCCGTATTCTCGGGATCGGCGCGTTCTGCGAGATCATCCCGGGCAAAGACGGTCTGGTCCACATCTCCGAGCTGGATTGGACGCATGTTGACCGTGTCGAAGACGTGGTCAACGTTGGTGACGAGATCAAGGTCAAGGTGATCGAGGTCGACTCCCAAGGGCGGATCAACCTGTCCCGCAAGCAATGCCTGCCTCGTCCGGAAGGCGGCGAGGGTGGCCCGGGCGACGGCGGTGACGAAGGCCCTCGGTCCGGCGGCGGAGGGGGTCGAGACCGCGACCGTGGTCGCGGAGGCGACCGAGACCGCTCTCGACGGCCGGAAGGCCGTTCGTATGGTCGGGATCGCGAGCGGGGGCCCGCTCGTGACTCCAACCGAGACTCCCGGCCGCGGGAGCGCGCCGAGTCCCGGGGCGGCGACCGCGGGAACAACCGGCCGGAGCGGGACCGGGGCGGCGACCGCGCCTCCGAAGCCAACTCCAGAAGCGAGCGGCCGCACCGAGAGCGAGGCCCGAGACCCGACCGCCCGCAGAGCCCTCGTTCTGCCATCGCCCGTAAGGCGACCTCAAGAGGCGGCGGGCAGAAGCTGCCCCCCAAGCAAAGCAGCCAGCCGCAGCAGTCTGAGCAGCAGAAGCTGGTCATCGACCACACGAAGCAGGCTGTCCGACCGGGCGACCACTTGGTGTCGAGGGAACCGGCCATTCGGCCGTGGTCCGGCAGTGGTGCTCGCACGCCCCATCTCCGCTCCCGCAACACCAGGAACGGCTGACCCCCTTCGCCGTCGGGAGACGCTCCTATGGGCGCCGTGGCTGGTGGGCGCAGGAGCCTGTTGTCAACGGCGTAAACGGGTGGCGGTTCCATTGCAATTCTTGCCCCGACTCAGGCGGGTAGACCAGCCGGTCACTCGGCTCTAAGGGAGTGGCAGACCGCGGCTGAGTAGACTGCGGCTGAGCGCATACCAAGCGGGAGAAGCGGCCTTGACACGTCCCCTCGATGTCCTTGTGTGTGGAGCCCTCGGCAAGATGGGGCGGCAGGTAGTCCGGGCCGTCTTCGAGGCGCCCGACCTGCAGCTCGCCGCTGCCGTGGACACGGCGGCCAATGGCGAGGATGGGCTTGAGGCGGCGGGATTGCCGCAGCGCGGTCTCCAGATCGATACGGACTTAGCGGCAGCGATCTCCAGGAGTGCGCCAGCCGTTGCCGTCGATTTCACTGCGCCCGAAGCAGTCATGGGGAATGTGCGCACGTGTCTCACCCGCGGCGTGGCTGTGGTCGGTGGCACCACCGGGCTGTCCCAAGAGAACCTCGAGGAGATCTCCTCGCTGTGCCAGCAGTACGGCACGCCCTGTCTGTTCGCCTCGAACTTCGCCTTGGGTGCGGTGCTCATGATGCGGTTTGCGGAGCAGGCGGCGCGCTACTTCGACCACGCAGAGATCATCGAGCTGCACCACGACGAGAAGAAGGACGCCCCGTCGGGTACAGCCTTTACAACGGCGGAGCGGATGCTCCGCTCACGCGGCCGACCCTTTTCTCCCCCGAAAGCAGGCGACCCCGAGGTGAAGCTTGCGGGGGTCCGCGGCGGCGAGCTTGGTGACGTGCGCATTCACAGCGTCCGCGTTCCCGGCGTCGTCGCCAACCAGGAAGTCATCTTCGGCAGCACCGGCCAAACGCTCACCCTGCGGCACGACACCACCGGGCGTGAGTGCTTCATGCCTGGGGTGCTGCTGGCCCTCCGGCGGGTCCGCTCGCTCGAGGGCTTTGTGAGCGGGTTAGACGCCCTGTTAGTCTGAGAGCTCTCCCGGCGTCGCCGGAAAGGAGACAGCGAAGTTGAAGAAGAAGGTTGCCATTGTTGGCGCAACCGGCATCGCCGGTCAGCAGTTCATCCCCGCGTTGCAGGATCACCCCTGGTACGAGATCACCGGGCTCGCGGCGTCCGCGCGGAACGCGGGCAAGACCTACGCCAAGGCGCTGCGAGACGAAAAGACCGGTGCCCTGCGGTGGTGGTGCGAAGGGTTTCCCTCGACAGAGCTTCAGGGGATGACCGTTCAACTGGCAGACGATCTCGACGCCAGCCAGTACGACGTAGTCTTCACTGCCATCGACACAGAGCCGGCCCGGGAGCTGGAGCCGAAGTACGCGCAGACCACCCCCGTGATCAGCACGGTTTCGGCGTTCCGGATGGAGCCCGATGTGCCCATGCTCATTCCCGGCGTCAACTCAGACCATCTGAAGTTGCTCGACGCGCAGCGCGCCAACCGTGGCTGGAAGGGCTTCGTCACCCCCATCCCCAACTGCACGACTTGCGGGCTGGCGATTACCTTGGCGCCCCTTCACAGAGCGTTCGGGCTGGACAAGGTCATCATGACCTCGATGCAGGCCATCTCGGGCGCCGGCCGCAGCCCGGGCGTCTTGGCGCTGGACATCATCGACAACGTGATCCCGTTCATCTCCGGTGAAGAGGAGAAGGTCCAGCGGGAAACGCAGAAGCTCCTGGGCACTTTGGGCAACGGCTCCGTTGTGCCGGCGGACTTCGCTGTGAGCTGCACCTGCACCCGCGTCGCCGTGCTGGACGGTCACACCGAGACTGTCGTCGTATCCACCAAAGAACCGTGCAACGTCGAGCAAGCCGCGGCAGCTATGCGTGCATTCGGCAAAGAGATCGCCAAACTGCCCTCCGGTCCGGAGCACCTGATCCACGTGCACGAGGACCCGTTCCACCCCCAGCCGCGAGTAGACCGCGAGGCAGGCGACGGCATGACGACCACCGTCGGTCGCCTGCGACCGGACTCGGCACTCGGCGGAGTCAAGTACGTCCTGCTTTCCCACAACACCAAGATGGGCGCGGCCAAAGGCGCCGTCCTGGTGGCCGAGCTGCTGCAGCAGAACGGTTATCTCTGAAAACGACCGGGCAGAGGTGAAGCGATGAACTCGTTTGGCAGTGTAGTCACCGCGGTCGTGACGCCGTTCGAGGCCGACCTGAACGTCGACTACGACCGCGCGGCGGAACTGACAGACCGCCTGCTCAACACAGGCAGTGAGGCCGTGCTGGTGGGCGGCACCACCGGCGAGTCGCCGACGCTGACCACCGACGAGAAGTGCCAGTTGTTCAAGGTGACCAAGGAAGCAGCCGCCGGCCGCGGCCCGGTCATCGCGGGCACCGGCAGCTACTGCACGGCCGAGAGCATCGCGCTCACCCGCAAGGCAGAGTCCCTCGGCATGGACGCAGTAATGCTGGTCTGCCCGTACTACAACAAGCCGCCTCAGGAAGGGCTCTATCAGCACTTCGCGAGTGTCGCCGCGACCACGTCGTTGCCGGTTGTGATCTACAACATTCCCGGCCGGACGGGGCGGAACATCGAGCCGGCGACCATTCTCCGGCTGGCGGAGATCCCCAACATCGTGGCCGTCAAAGAGGCCAGCGGGGACGTCAACCAGTTCGCCAGGATCTGTGCCGGCACCCCGCCCGACTTCATGGTCTACAGCGGCGACGATTCCATGGCCTTTCACGTGGTCGCGTTGGGCGGCTGCGGTGTCATCAGCGTGGCCTCCCACGTTGCCGGGCTCCCGCTCCGGGAGCTGTGCACGGCATTGGCCGTCGGCGACTTGACCAAGGCGCGCGAGCTGCATCTGCGACTGCTTCCGCTGTTCGACGTTCTCTTCCTTCCGACCAGTGTCAACCCCGCGCCGGTGAAGGCGGCTTTGTCGCTGACCGGGTTCGAAGTGGGCGGACTCCGCCTGCCGTTGGTGCCCGTCACGGAGGCGGAGCGAGAGAAGATCCGGACGGTGCTCGAGCGGCTCGAGTTGGCGTAGACGCGTTTGCCGTTCCCAACTGCTTCCGGATTCGGGCCTGCCGTGCAGAGAGACAAACCCCCGGTGCCCCTCGACGGTACCCCACAGGCCGTTCTGAGCGAGCTTGAGCAGGAGATCGAGTCCTGCACGCGTTGCGGCCTGTCACGCACGCGGCGGCGCGCAGTGCCGGGAGAGGGGCCGGCCACTGCCGTGGTGATGTTTGTGGGCGAAGGCCCAGGGGCTGAGGAAGACGCCAGCGGGCGGCCGTTTGTGGGCGCGGCGGGTCAACTGCTCAACAGCCTGCTGCCGTTGGCCGGCCTGCGCCGCGAACAGGTCTTCATCGCCAATCTGGTGAAGTGCCGGCCGCCGGGGAACCGCGTCCCGTTGCCGGAGGAGGCGACCGCCTGCCGGCCGTTCCTCGTGGCGCAGATCGCCATGATTCAGCCCCAGGTGATTTGCACGCTGGGGAGTTCTGCGCTCAAGGCGCTAGTGGACCCGCGCTACTCCGTCACCCGAGCGCACGGGAGGCTCTTCAAGCTCCACGGGATCTTGCACTACGCGATGTTCCACCCCGCGGCGGCGCTGCACGACGGAAGCCGTTTGGAGACGCTCCGGACCGACATGCAGCGGCTCGGGGCGGCGCTCCAGCGCCTGGACGCGTACGGGGTGGCGCCGTGGGCGCGAGAGACCGGCGAGTCGGCCGCACAACCAAGTCTGTTTCGTGAATCTGGCTGAGCTGGTCCACGGCTCAGCCCGCTCTGTATTCTGAACGGAATCACTCATGTTCGCGGTTCGCTTGAACAAGTCGGCGGATGGAGACGCTACCACTGGACGCCCGAACTTGTTCGGGGGCTGAGTGCGGGCAGTACCCCAACAAGTTGGGGCGTCCGGAGTGCATTCTCGAAGGAATCACCCATGCCCGCCCGTTGGTTGGGCGCCACACCGGATGAGAATGCCACGGTCGGTGCGCTGCCGGTCTTCGCAATCTGCAATCCGCAATCCCAAATCTGCATTCACATAGGAGTGCCCTTTGTCTGTAATCGACATTATCCCGCTTGGCGGCGCCGGCGAGATCGGCAAGAACATGATCGCCTATGCGCAGGCCGGCGCGATCCTCATCGTGGATTGCGGCATCATGTTCCCGGATGAGGAGATGTTGGGGGTCGATATCGTCATCCCCGACATGACCTGGATCATCGAGAACGCGGACCGCGTCGTCGGTCTCGTCCTCACCCACGGTCACGAAGACCACCTCGGCGCCGTGCCGTACCTGCTGAAGCGGTTGAATGTGCCGGTGTGGGGGACGCGGCTCACCCTGGGGTTGCTCGAAGGGAAGCTGGTTGAGCACCACCTGGACCAAGACGACTTGCAGCTCGAGGAGACCCAGCCCGGGGACCGCTTCGACGTCGGGCCCTTCGACGTCGAGTTGATCCACGTCTGCCACAGCATCCCGGACTGCGTGGCGGTGGTGCTTCACACGCCGGAGGGGGCCATCGTCCAGACTGCTGACTTCAAGTTCGACCAGACGCCGGTCGATGGTCAACCCACAGATGTGGGCCGCTTAGCAACGCTGGGCGACGAGGGTGTACTGGCGCTGCTAACTGACTGCACCAACGTGGAGAGGCCCGGCTTCACGCCTTCTGAGCGGATGGTCGGGGAGACGCTGGAGCGGGTGGTTGCCGAGGCGCCGGCCCGAGTCATAGTCGCCTCCTTTGCCTCCAACATCCACCGCATCCAGCAGGTCATCGACGTTTCCTACGCACACGGCCGCAAGGTGGCGGCGACCGGGCGAAGCATGGTCGCGAACATTGGCATCGCCTCGCGGCTGGGCTACCTCGACATCCCGGAAGACTGCCTTGTCGAGTTGGATGAGCTGGGGCACTACCCGCCCGAGTGTGCCACCATCCTCACCACCGGCAGCCAGGGCGAGCCGCTCGCGGCGCTTTCGCTGATGGCGCGTCAAGATCATAGGAAGCTGCACATTGAGCCGGGCGACACGGTGATCGTTTCCGCGACGCCCATCCCCGGGAACGAAGCCGCGATCTACCGGACCCTGAATCAGCTCGTTCGCCTGGGTGCCGAGCTCCTGTATGACGACATCGCACCGGTGCACGTGTCGGGGCATGGCAACCAGGAAGACCTGAAGCTGATGGTGCACCTCCTGCGGCCGCGCTTCATCGTCCCGTATCACGGGGAGCACCGGCACCTCGCCCAGTACCACAAGCTTGCCCGGTCCGTCGGCTACGACGAGTCCGAGGTGCTTTCGGCCCATCTGGGCGAGGTTATCAGCGTGTCACCCGAGGGCATCGAGACCACGGGCAAAGTCCCCAGCGGCAGTGTGATGATCGATGGCCTCGGCATTGGTGACGTTGGTTCGGCCGTGCTGCGCGACCGCAAACACCTGGCCGAAGATGGCGTGCTGATCTGCGTCGTTTCCGTCGACCGGGATTCCGGTGAGTTGCTGGCGGGGCCCGACATCCTGTCGCGCGGGTTCGTGTACGTGAAAGAAGCGGAGGACTTGCTGCAAGCCGCCCACGACGAAGTCCGGGACGCTCTGGAGTCACTCAGCGAGATGACGTTCCCGGAGCCGCAAGTGATTCGCTCCAGCATCCGCGATACACTCCGGCAGTTCATCTACGCGCAGATCAAGCGCCGCCCTATGATCCTGCCTGTCGTGATGGAAGTCTGACCGGCCGGCTGTACACCAAGGAACCTCAAGCATGAAGAACCTGCTCCGTTGGCTCGTCCTCGCGATGGTGTTCTCGCAGTTCGGCTGGGCGCCGCCTGCCCGGGCTGACGAAGCGGACGAGTTGGCGGCCCGCGGCGTCATCCTGCGGACGCGAGACGTCAAGGACGGGATGCGGGGAGTCGCCAAGACGGTCTTCAAAGGCACGCAGATCGACTCCTTCGACGTCGAGATCCTCAGCGTGATGGAAGGGGCCTACGCGGGCGGCGAGATGATCCTGTTCCGGGTGCTCAACGGCCCGGTCGTCGAGCGGAAGAGCGGGATCATCGCCGGGATGAGCGGCAGCCCCGTCTACGTCGACGGCAAGCTTATTGGCGCCATTGCCTACAGCTTCTCCGGCGGGCTCGAGCCCATTGGCGGCATCAGCCCCATCGAGGAGATGCTGAACTCGCTGGAGCCCAAGGAGGCGCCCTCTGCGCCGCCGGGCAAAGCGGCACGGCTCCGTCCGCCCGTTCGCCTGGCAGACCGGACGTGCACACAGGCTGTCGTGCGCGGGTTCGCCGACGAGTCCCCGCGCGTGGTCCCTGCCAACACGCTCGAACTGCGCCCCGTCGCCACACCCCTCTTCGTCAGCGGCTTCCGCTCGGACCGCTTGCCCGTTCTCGGGAAGCTGCTGAAGCCCTACGGCTTGGAGCCCATGCAGGGAATCGGGAAGCGCCTGAGCGGGATCAAGGCACCCGTTGAGCCGGGCTGTGGTGTCGGCGTCGAGCTGGTCTCCGGCGACCTGTCGATGGGTTCCTACGGGACGCTGACGTACCGTGACGGAAACCGCGTGCTCGCCTTTGGGCACCCCTTTCTCAACGGCCGGGGCGTGGGCTCCGCGCCGCTCACGACGGCCTACGTGCATGAGATCCTGCCCCACCGAGACCGCTCGTACAAGCTGATGTCGGGGCTGGAGCCTGTCGGTGCCGTGACCCGCGACTGGCTGGCAGCGGTGGGGGGCGTGCTGGGCCGGGAAGTGCCCATGATCCCCGTGACCGTCACCACCCGTGATCCCGAGCGGGGTGTGGAGCGCACCTTCCACTTCTCGGTTGTCAACCACAAAGACCTCACCTCGGAGCTGATGTTCAACGCAACGCTTGAGGTCTGCTACGCCGGGCTGGGCTCCCAGAACGACGGCACGGTAGAGCTGGAACTGCGCGCCGAAGGCAAGGGCATCCAGCCCCTGGTGCGGCGAAACCGGGTCTACACCCGCGGTTCGCTACTGGCTCCCCCCGTGCTCGCGCTGGACGAGGTCGTCCAGAACCTTATGGACAACCCGTTCGAGCGGGTGGAGCTGACCCGGCTGGAGTTGGTTGCCGAAGTCCAACGCAAGCGCAGCGCGGCGGAGATCGAGCGAGTGACGGTGAGTCCCAGCAAAGTGAAGCCGGGTGACGACATCCACGTGTCGGTGGCGCTCGCCCCAAAGGAAGGCAAGCCGGAGACTCGGCAGTTCACCTTCACCGTGCCGAAGGACACTCCCGGCGGCAACCTGCTCGTGGGTGTTGCCAGCGACGCCCTCGACCTGTACCTGCGGTCGCGGCTGGGGCTCTACCTGCCCCGGGTGACCAACGTCAGCGAGTTGCTGTGGATGCTGGACCGGGAAGGGAGCAACGCCGCGCTTCGCGTGGAGGTGGCCCTGCCCAGCCGAGGGGCCGCGGTCCAAGGGCAGCACTTGACCGCCTTGCCCGACAGCGTGCTGCAGATCATGCAGACCACGCGCAGCACTGGCATGATGTTTCCGCTACAGGGCCTCTCGAAGGCTGCCGAGACGCCTTGGGACATTGCCGGGCGGGTCCACTTGGTGACGGTGCAGGTCCTTGGGAAGCGGCCGCAACGGACGACTTCCCGGCCGCCCTCGCCGCCGCCGTCCGGGGGGCGCCCAAGCTCCCCGCGCGACGACCAGGCTGCCTACACGTCACTCTTCGACAGTCCGGTGGCGCCCCGGCCCCGCTTGTGGGCGCTGCTCGACGAGCTGTCGCTCTGGGATCACGCTTCGGCGGGAGACCCAGTGCAGGACCAGCCGGACGAACCTGAAGCGGGGGGGCCGAAGCCCGAGCAACCCGCCTCGCCCCCTCCGGCGGCTTCTCGGCCGTCGGGACCCGCTCAGCCAACCAAGCCCGCTGGCAAACCATCGGCAAAGCCCAAGCGAGAGGGCGTCGCCCGCCCCCTCGAGACTTGGCGCGCCACCGGAGTGGCGGGATTCCTCCAGGGCGAGCACCACAACTCGTGCGTGACCTCCGCCGGCGATCTGTGCATTGCACCCAGCCATCGGGAACTGGTGTCGGTGGATGACCTCTACGTGTGGAGCCTGGCCGCGGCGCTGGCCGGGGGGGCGTACGCCGGAGTCGGCAACAGCGGGCGCGTCTACCGCTTCGACCCCGAGGGGCACGCGCACCTGTTTGCAGAAACCGCCTCCGCCGGCCTCTACGCCATGACGGTGACCGAATCGGGCACGCTCCTCGCCGGGCTCTCCCCGGGCGGGAAGCTGGTGGAGTTCGACAGCGCCGGCACACAGCAAGTGCTGTGCGACCTGGACGAGGAGTACATCTGGGGTCTCTTCTGGGAGTCGAAAGACGCCCTGCTGATCGCCACCGGAACCGAAGGGCGGATCTACCGACTGAAGCTCGGCGGGAAGCCGGAAGTGGCGTATGATCTGCCGCAGCGGCACGTCCGCCGCCTCGTGCGCGCCAGCGACGGCGTCCTGTACGCAAGTACCGGCGACCTGGATGTCCTCTGCAAGCTCGGCGAGAACGGGACCTTCAGCACGGTCTACCAGTCCGGCGACGGCGAAATCCTCGGGCTGGCGCCGGGAGACGACGGGGCGCTGTACTTCTCCGTCGCCAACAAGGGAAACGTGTACAAGTGGTCCCCCTCCGGACAAGTGGACACCTTCTTCGAGTCCGCCCAAACGGGGACGTTCGACCTCGTGCGAGACAGGGAGGGCAGCCTGTACCTCGCCACCACCGGGCCTACCGGGACAGGAATCGTCTACGCGGTGGACCACGAAGGCGCCGGGAGGCGCATTCTGGAACCGGAGGCAGCCCAGGCACTGTGCTTGGCGCTTACCCCGCGGGACAAGCTGCTGGTCGGCCTCGCGAATGACGCCGCCGTGCACGAGTTGTCCTTGGCCGGTACCGTCGAAGCCACCTACGAGTCCGAAGTGCACGACGCCGAACGAGCTGCCCGCTGGGGAACGCTGAACTGGACTGCCCAGACGCCGGAAGGCTGCTCAGTCGAGCTGGAACTCCGGTCGGGCAATACCGAGGAACCGGACGACACGTGGAGCGATTGGCAGCGCCCCGTTGCCTCCGGTGCCGTCTGGTCGGTACCCTCACCGGCTTCGCAGTTCCTCCAGTTCCGCGTCCACCTGCGCTCGAGTTCGGGCAAGTCTAGCCCGCGGGTGCAGGCGGTGGAGGTGGTGTATCTCCCGGGCAACCAGCCGCCCAAGGCAGACTTCAAGCAACCCGCAGCCGGGGCGCGCTGGTCGGGCACGCAGCAGGTGACTTGGACCGGGGCCGACCCCGACGACGACCCGCTGCGGTACGAGTTGTTCACCTCCGCTGACGGCGGCGGGACCTGGAAGCCCCTCAAGCTCAAGGACGCGAAGAACGCGTCGCACGAACTGGACACGAAGACGCTCAAAGACGGGACGTACCGCGTGAAGGTGGTGGCCACCGACGAGCTGGCCAACCCCGGCGCCGGGCTGGCGGCCGAGGCTGTCAGCGATCCGTTCGTGGTCGACAATACTGCGCCGTTCGTGGTGCTGTCCAAGCAGACGCAAGCCGGCGACGACGGCAAGGTTGTCTTCCACGCCAACGCCGTGGACGACCTGAGTCGGGTAACCGGCGCCGAGTTCCGCGTGGACGGCGGCGACTGGCAGGCGACCAAAGCCACCGACGGAATCTTCGACTCCGGCGCGGAAGAGCTCGAGTTCGAGATCGGCGCGCCGAGCGGCAAGCGCCCTGTCGAGTTGCGCGTCCGAGACGAAGCGGGTAACCTGACCACCAAGAAACTGGACCATGAGTTCCCGGCCAAGGCCAATACAGCCGCCGCCGGGGACCATTAGCCGAAAGGTCCCTCCGGGTAGTGCGTGCGTGCCCCGGCACGCTCCACCGGCGAGAGAAATCCTCAGAATCTCCTGCCGGGGAGAAGGAGGAGCACCCCCGGACCGCGAATACTTGTGGACGGCCCGAACCCGACACTGTAGCGCCATTGCATCCGCCTTCGGGAGAACGGGGTTTTGAAGCCAGCGCGCGCGGCCGTGCCAACGACGCCTGCGCTGTGGAGTACCAAAGGCAGCCCGAAGGTTGCACGCTTGAAGCGGGAGAAATGAATGGCGCGGCGCAAGAAATGGACCCGCAAGCGGATTCTGCTGACAATACGCAAGCTCCACGAGGCCGGCGAGGACCTGACCGTTCAGAACGTGCAACGGCTGGGTCTCGGTGGCATGGTAGGGGCTGTCTACAAAGACCCGGCCCTCGGTAGCTGGAAAGAGGTCCTCGAGGCAGCCGGTATCGACCTGAACACCATCGGTGGCAGGCGGCGCAAGTGGACTCCCACTCGCGTGCTCGACGAGATCCACAAACGACACCAGGGCGGAAAAGACCTCAGCCATCGCGCAGTCCGGCAAGAGCGGCAGTATTTGGTGGTGGCCGCCGTAGAGTTCTTCGGGAGCTGGGAAGACGCGCTCCGCGCCGCCGGGCTCGACTACGACGAAATCCGCAAGCAAGAGACCTGGACCAAGGCCAAAATCCTCCGCCGCATCCGCGAGTTGGCTGCGGCCGGCGAAGACCTGAGCTACGGAGCCATCACGCAGAACCACAGCCCCCTTGCCGCCGCTGCCGGCAACCGGCGGCATTTCGGGAGTTGGGGCGAGGCCATCGAGGCCGCCGGGATCAAGTACGACGAGGTCCGCCGGCACCGAGAGCCGTGGGACCGCGAGCGGATCATCGCCACCATCCGCGAGCTGCACGCGCGTGGCGAAGACCTCATCACCACCAATATCCGCAAACTCGGCTACCGTACCATGGAATACGCCGCCCGCCGCCAAGGCCACTTCGGTAGCTGGCGCGGCGCCATCGAGGCCGCCGGGCTCGACTTCGACGAAGTAACGCGGCTGGACAAAGCCGGCCGCCGCAAACGCCACCCCAAAGTGCGGCTGAGACGGGTCAAGCCGGCGCCGGAAGAGCAGCAGGGCGAAGAAGACCTGCGAGAGCGGAAGGCGTCGTAGGCGCCCGCCAGGAGTTTGATGTTAGTCGCGACTCCCTGGGTGCCCGCCGTCGGCCGGCCTGGCTTTGGCTCTCGCACACACTTAATACTACAACCGCACTTAGCTCGGGGCAGGTCTCCGACCGCCCCGAAACGCTTGACCGGAAGGTCTCAAAGGGCTCTGGAGACCTGTCGGTCCGGGGAGCGGCGGGGTGAGGAGACCCTCGCCGAGCACAGCCAGGAGTTTGATGTTAGTCGCGACTCCCTGGGTGCCCGCCGTCGGCCGGCTTGGCTTTGGCTCTCGCACACACTTAATACTACAACCGTACTTAGCTCGGGGCAGGTCTCCGACCGCCCCGAAACGCTTGACCGGAAGGTCTCAAAGGGCTCTGGAGACCTGTCGGTCCGGGGAGCGGCGGGGTCAGGAGACCCTCGCCG
>Ga0210029_1000159_pt1 | contig 44783 bp, 27 predicted proteins | sample CryGeymeta201521_FD_183985 | JGI IMG/M metagenome (GOLD analysis project Ga0210029, IMG submission 183985) | Groundwater microbial communities from Crystal Geyser aquifers in Utah, USA - Crystal Geyser metaG 2015-21 (SPAdes) (version 2) | ecosystem: Environmental > Aquatic > Deep subsurface >... | reverse complement strand
CCACCTTCAGGTACTCGTCCACGCGCGCAATGCCGGGCAAGCCCCCGGTGACGCTCAAGGCGCGACTAGAGAATCCGGGGCGACCGTCGGAGTGGGTCGTGGCGGCGGCTCCGTTGGCGCCGGGCGCCGAGGAGGAGTTGACGCTCCCCTTCGCCGGCGATATGGCGACCTGGGACGAAGCCGGCAAGCGGAAGCCTGGCGGCACGCGGTTCGAGAGCGACCGGGCCAGCGGCGTCGCGATTGCGGCAACGGGTGAGGGCGAGCGCGTCCTCGTGGTGGACTCGATCCGCGCGGTCCTGCCGCCGCCGCTGGTGTTGCCGGACTGGCTCGGCAAGCGCCCCCCCGTGCCGGGCGAATGGAAGCAGACTTTGGCGGAGGGGTTCGACGGCACCACCATCGACGGCGCGCGCTGGTCGGTGTACGGCCCCAACTACTGGGACAAGCGGTGCCACTTCGGCAGGAATGCCGGTCAGCGCGAAGTCGTCGAAGTCGGTAACTCCCACCGACCCCGAGAAGGCGTGCACCCAGATTGCGACCCCCGCAGCCGTCGCGGGCACTGCCACGGGAAGCGCATACTCATGCCACGCGCCGTCGGTCTCCTTCACCGCGCACATCGGGTTGCCTCCGCTGGCCTTGAGTTGCGGGTCGCTCACAGTCTTCCCCTCAGCCGTGTAGAAGAACAGGTAGACCCCGCTGGTCGCCGTCTTTCCCCGAGCCCAGAACCGAAGCGTAAGCTGCTGCCCCGGCGTCACCGGAAGCCGAACGCTCGTCACCGACGACCCCGCCGGGTTGTACCGCTCCCGCCCCACCCGCAGCCCCAAGGTCCCGGTGTGGGCAGCTTGGGCCACGATCTGCGAGACGTTCTCGGTGATGACCCACTCTTGCTCGCCGCCCTCGAAGCCAGCGTTGGGTAGCGGGTCGGCGGCGGCGCAGGCGGCGACGGCGAGCAGGAGGGTGAGGGTGAAAAGCGGTGGTGTTGTCATCAGAGGTCCTTCTTGGCTCAGCGAGGGTGAGCGGATGGCCGGCCCCCCCCCGTCACGCTCCCCCGACCGGCAGTACCAACGCATTCGGGTTGGGCCAGGCGGCCTTCACGTCGTCCGGCAGCTCTGGCAGGTCGCGCCGGCCGTCGGCATCGAAGTCGCCTCGCTGGAAGGCGGGGAGGTCGAGGGTGCAGCCTGCTTGGCGGCCAGCTTGGCCGGCTTTGAGGGCTGGGCTGCCCTCGCGCGGGCGGAGGTCCAGAGTGCAGCTCTTGGCGTCTTTCCAGTTCCAGAGAATCGCTTCACGCAGGGGCAGTGCAGGCAGCGGCGGAGCAAAGGTGAGCGTGTCGGCGGCGACGGCCGTGACGCGACGCAGGATGCCGTCGCCGTTGATCTCGAGGTTGTCGCCCATGGCAAAGCCGTCGGTTGGCTTTGGCGCGCCCGCCTGCCGCACGAAGAGCCGGTCCAAGGTGTTCTCGTCGCGCCAGACCATGATTGCTTGCCGCGTCGGGGTGTTGCGGAACAGCGGGTCGGCGCGGAGTGAGTGGGTCTCCTGACCAATCGCAGCGGCGACCTGGGCGGGGTCCTGGAAGGTCTGCCACTTGGGTTTGGACACCAGGCACATCGGCTGGCTCTCCCAGGCGGGGGCGTACAGGTTGTAGTCGCTGACAGCGGTCTCGGCCAGGCCGAGGGTGTTCTGGAAGAAGAGGTTGTTGCGAAGCTGGTAGCCCTTGGCGGTCATGCTGATGCTGCCCCAGCCGCCCAGGCCGAGGGTGGTGTTCTCGACGATCCAGTCGCTGGCGTTGCCGTGACCGAAGATGACGGCGTAGGCGGCGGTGCCGAGGATGGCGCAGTTGCGGATGGTGCTCCGGTCAGTCTCCTCGGTCATCAGCGCCTGCCCGCCCCAGAGGAACACGTTGTCCTCCAAGGTCAGGTTCGCCACGCCGCGGTACGTCTGGCAGTTGTCGGGATGGCCGAGAAGCAGGTGGTGGTGGACGTAGTTCCGGCGCACGATCACGTCCTTCGTAGTGGGCTCGCCGTCGGGCTTGCCGGTGACATTGCCGGCGACGACGATGCCGTCCACCATGTTGCTGGCTACCTCGTTGTTCTCGACGACCGCGTCGTGGCTGGAGCAGACCGACACGCCGCTGCCGTTGGCGAAGACGACGTTGCCGGTGACCGTGGTGAAGGCCGTCCGCCGCACGGCGATGCCGTTGCCGCCGTTGTTGTGGACAATGCAGCCGGCGACGGTTGCGTGGTCGGTGTTGCCGACCTGAATGCCCATGCCGCGGCAGCCGGTGACTTCGAGCCCTTCGACGCGCACGTGAGCGACCGTGTCTCTCCAGTGCCCGACGTACACCAGCCGCTGGTCCGGTCGTCGCGCTTGCGTGTGGCTTAGGTCGGCTGGGTCACGGGGTCGGAAGTAGAGGCGCGTGCGCTTCTCGTCCAACGGTTCGTACGCCCACTCGCCGGGTTTGCAGATCAGGTCGACATGGTTGGTGAGCTGGTAGCGGTTGCCCTCACCTCGGAGTGAACCCAACCGCCGCGGGTCGGGGGTCGCGAGTGTCCCGGCAGCGAGGTCGAGCCCCGAAAACGGCGCCTCGGAGAACGTGTTGCCAGCCTTCACGTACAGGTACAGACGCGCGCCCGCCGGCTTCGCTGCCACCGGTTCCAGCAGCTTGTCGCCGGTCAGCCCCTGCCCGTCGCGCAATGTCCCGGCGTTCGCATCGATCTCGCTCACTTGCCGCCAGGGCGAGTTGAGGTCCGGCCAGCGCGACACGGGCTGCATTCGGTAGCCGACGAACAGGTCGCGCGCCGGCCAGTCAACCGTGGTGGTGTAGACCTCGTCGCGATACGGCTGCCAACCGGTGATCGAGACGAAGCCGGACACAATCACCCGCTGCCCCGGCACCGCCCTCAGCACCGTCGGCTGCTCGGCCGTGCCGGACTGAGACAAGGCAACGCTCTCCGCGTAAACGCTCGCGCGAACGGTGATGGTGTCGCCGCCGCTGGCGATCTTCACCGCCTCGCCAATTGTCTTGAATGGCTTCGCCGCCGAACCGTCGCCGTCGGCGGGCGCCGCCTGGTCGACAACAAGCTCGGCAGCCTGAGTCCAGGAGCTCAGCAGCATCAGCGCCAGCACGTGGATCACGATTCGAGGTGCCATGGTCGATGTTCTCCTTACAGCCGGGATTGTATCCCGAACCACGAAACGCCACGCCCCGTAGGGCAAAGCTCCAGCTTTGTCGCCCTTGACCTGCCGTCGCGCGGGTGCGTTAGACGAGGCGCGGCAAAGCCGAAGCTTTACCCTACGGAGGCACCTCACGCTCATGCCCAGCTTCTGCATTGCGGAAGTCCCTGTCGGCGCCGCCGTAGCGACAGATTGCCGAATCTGTCAATCGGTCTCCCCCCGCTAGAGGTCCCGGAACAGACCCACAAGGGTGTCGATCACCTTCTGCGGCAGGCTGTCGAACTCGTCGAGCAGAAGGATGACCGGCTTGTCGAACAGACCGGCGTCCCTGCTGAAGAGGCCCTTGAGCTTGTCCCAATCTGCGGGGGGCGATTCGAGCTTGAGGTGGAACCCTTCCCGGAAGAGAGTTGGGACCGACGTCAGGAAACGGTCGGTCGGCTCCTCGTCCTGCATGATAACGCCCTGCACCGACATCTCGCCGACGATAAACTGGTCGGGATACTCGCGCTCGATCCGTGCCTTTGCCTGGCGAATGAGCCAGGTCTTCCCGGTCTGCCGCGCCGCCCAGAGGGTGAAGAAGTGGCCGCCCGCCCGGTCCCCCGGCGCGACGAGCTGCTCGACGCACCGAGCCACCAACGACTCACGTTTCACACAGAAGTGGTCGTGCTCATCGACCGGTCCATATGACGAGAAGGTACGCATGCGCTCACCGTACCGCAGGGCGGAAGTTCCGTCAAGCAGCCGAACACTTCGCGAACGGGCTTCAGACTGGGGCGAGAACGCCGTCGCCGTAGCACAGATTGCCGAATCTGTGTCGTTAACGCGTCGACGCCCTTTCGTCGGCGGTCTCGGCGTGCCCGCCCCCCGTCGTCGTCCTCGTGGCTGCTTTCGCCAGGGCTGCGCTGCCCCGCCGGTGAAACAGCTTGGGGAGTGAAGGCCGTGCTCAGACGAACACACCGACCCCGCCAAGCTCGGCCGCGTGCCTCCGCCCGGGGGCGCCGCCCACTCTACTGCCCGATCTGGAGGACCAGCCCGACTCCATACGTCGGCGTCTGCCCGCTGCGCTTGTCCACGGCGACCACGCCGTAGCGCGTCTTGCCCAGCGGGCGGTAGGCGCGGAGCAGCATCTCGTCGCTGTAGGTGAACCCGAAGTCGCCGGCGTCGGTGTACTCGAGGAAGACGTCGAGGTCGTACTTCTCGTACAGCTCCGGGAAGTAGGTCCCCAGGGTCCGCACGTCCCGGCCGAAGGTGTCCTTCCCGAGCTCGCCGTACACGTCGAGGCGGTTGCGAATGGCTGGAATGGTGAAGTCGGCCGTCATCCCGACCCGAGGCGCCAGGATGTTCTCGGTGGCGCTGAGCCCGAGGATGCCGGTATCCGTCTGGTAGGCGCCGCGCAGGTACCAGCCCGTCTGCCGGCCACTGACGCCGCCGGGGAGCGAGGCGGGAAAGGCGTCGATCAAGTAGGAAGCGACCACGCCCAGGCGCGGGTCGGTCAGGGCGGGCTGCCAGGTGACCCCGTCCTGCACGTCGCGACCGCCCTGGCGCATCAGCGTGCCGACGACGGTGTTCTGCACCGGCCCGTGCAGGTACCGCTGCCGGCCGATGGTCACGTCCCCGAACCGCTCATCGTGCAGCGTCACGTTCAGCTCGCTCAGCTCCAGCGACCAGTCGCCGTCGAACACCGACGAGGGCGTGACGGCGGCTTCCCAGAAGTGCCCGCCGTAGACGCCGTACTCCCGCAACGCGCCCACGAACCCGCCGTGGTTGGACTTGTAGCCGCCGATGAGGTTGCCGTCGAATCGCGGTGCGAAGTAGCCCTGCTGCTGGGGCGCCCGGGAAGGCGCCCGCAGCGTGGGTTTGTCGGGCGGCCGGAGCGGGTCGAGCAGGATCAGCGTCTCCGGTTCCGCCTGGGCGCCGATGAGGGTCTGCTCGTCCTGGCGGAACAGCGTGTCGCCTAAGATGCGGTCGGAGTTGAGCCGTGCCGCCTCATGCAGCCGCGAACCGGGGAGACCGGCAGAGTTGAGCCCCGTGGGGAACCGATGGAAGAACGGCTGAGCGGTTCCGCCGGCGAAGCGTTCCGCGCGCGGGTTGGGGTAGAGCGGAAAGGCCGCGCCGCCGCGCCGCCCGGTTGCCGCGCCCTGGAAGAGCTGCACCCGCCCCCGCGGATCGGCGCCCTCTTCTTCGCCGATCAGAAAGCGGCCGCGCTGGATGTCGACTTGCAGGTCGCCCGCCTCGATGTGGCCCGCGGCCTGGAAGTCGCCCCACAGCAGGCTTGTTTCCAAGCGCACGCGCCGGCTGGCGTCGATGACCACCAGACCGGCCTCCGCCAACCGGGCGGGACTCCCATCACGAAAGGTGAACTCGACGCCGCTGCGCTTACCGGTGCGAATCCGGTCACCCGGTCGCAGTGACGTGCCCAACGTGGCGTTCTCCCAGGTGGTCGTGCCGGCGCGCTGGACCTGCACCAATCGTTCCACACCGGTGATGGTGGCGACGACCTGGGCTTCCTGGCAGAGGGCGGTCGCGGGCAAAAGTAGGGTCAACAGGAAGAGGGCAGTGGGTTTCATGGGAGCCTCCCTTGGGTCGAAAGGGCACTTTAGACGGATCGGTCACAGATCGGTCGGATCAGTCCGAGGGTGTGGTCTCACCGCACCGCCACCGACCGCACGGCCTTTGCGCGCCGGCCGTCTTCGGCGGCGGCTTGCAGTTCGACGAGGTAGACGCCGCGCGGCAACGCTTGCCCGGCGTCGGTGCGAGTCGGCAACGCCGCCACGTTCGGCCCACCGCGCGAGCGGGTGGCGCTGAGCGTGGCCACGGCGCGGCCCGTCGGCGAGACCAGCCGGATCGCCACCTCGGCGTCTTGACTGAGGGTGTACTGGAGCGCGAAGCCGCTGCGCGTCGGCGTCACCGTGACGCCGGTGACAATCAGTCGGCCGGCCCCGGCGGGCGCCGCTTCGAGGCGGAACGTCCGCACTTCGCCGGCGGCGCCGGTGCGGAACCGATAGCTCGCCGTGGTGCGCATGGTCTGGCGTTTGCCGGTCAGCTCATCCACGAGGATCAGGCTCGCGTCGCGCGGCACGCTTGACAGATCCGGCCAAGTCAACACCACCTCGCGGTTCGGCTCGCTGCTGCGCACGGCGGCGCGCCAGGTGACAGGACCAGCCGCCGCGCGGGTGTCGATCTGGTTGCACGCCCGAAGGGCGTCGTCCGTCAGGGCGAGTTCCAGCCACCGTGCCGAGACTTGCGGGGGCTTCTTGGCCTGGAAGGGCACAGCGCCCGCCCGACCGGCCGCGTCGCTCACACCGAACAGGGCGGCGTCTTTCAAGTCGCCGCTCATCGCTTGCAGCGACACGGTCCAACCCGCCGCCGGCGCGGCGTCTCGGGAAACAGCCGCTGCATTCCGAGCGGTGGTTGCCGGCGCGAACGACAACGAGAGGTTGTCCCGGTTGATGTGCATAAACGCGCCAGCGTAGGTCTTCAGTGTGTCGTTGATCCCGGTTCGCGGGCCCGGGACGAGGTAACGCGCATAGGCCGGGTCGAAGGTGAACTTGTACTCACCGTCCCACGGATAGCAGTACGGCTCGACCAGTCGTTGCTCGAAGGTCTTGTTGAGCTGGTTCGCCAAGCTCCCCCTGTCCACGCCGTCCTCCAGGACGCGAATCTGGTCCAACGACCACGGCAGGTCTTCGAGCCACGGATTGCCGATGAGGAACCAACCCTTGTTGACCGGCAGCACGAACGGCGCGCCGGTGGGCGCCGCCTCCGCCTGACCCTCGCCAAGCGCGGCAAGCGTCGGTTCGGTCAGGTTGATCCAGCGGCCTTCGCCCAACTCGAAGCGGGGAGTGGTGCCGTCGAAGTAGACGTAGTTCCCCGGCTCGCCACCGCGGGTCGTCCCCCAGTCGGCCATCCGGAACTGCGCCGGCGACAAGTTAAACAGGCTCGCGGGGTTGATCTGGCTGCACTCCCAAGGGATCGTGATGAGGCTGAGTCCCTCGGGGAACAGGTGGGTCCAAAGCGCCGGCACCGTGCCGTTGCACGAGCACGCGCTGGGATCACCGACGTTGTCGGCCAGGTCCCGGACGTTGCTCAGGGTCACCTGGTACGTGCGGCCGGGCGGCAGGTCAAGCCCATCCACCTTCAGCGTATTGGTGGCGGCGTCGTAGGTCAGCACCGCGTTGGTCAGGTCCACCGGGGTCGAGCTGTCGGCGGGGGCGCGGAGGTCGAGGTTCGCCTTGTCCAGCACCTCCGTCTGATTTACCGGTTCGCTGAATTGAATGTCCAGACCGCTCCGCCCGCGCGCGGTGCAGCCGAGGACGGACGGCGGGGTCCCGTCGGTCACCTCGAAGCCGTTGGTCAGCGTCGCAGAGCCGCCGTCCGTGTTGGTCACCGTCACATCGCGCTTGCCCAAGTCGGCGTTGGTGGCGAGGGTCACGTTTGTCGTCAACTGCGTCGCCGAGTCGACGTTCACTTGGTTCACTGTGACCCCGGCGCCGAAGTCGGCCGACGCGCCGGACAGGAAGTTCTTTCCGGCAAGGGTCACGTTCAAGGTCTGCCCTTGCTTGCCGTTGTCGGGTGCGACGCCGGTCACGCCGAGGCGCACGGTGACGGTGACGGTGACCGTCGCCTGGTCATCTTCCGCGGCGGCGCTGTTGCCGGCGGCGGAGTCGGGGTCGTATTTCGCCGCCTGCCAGACCTGCGCCGTGTTGGTCAGCGTGCCGGACTGGGAGACGCTCGCGACGAGGGTGAGTGTCGCGGTGAAGCCGTTCCGCAGGGCATTCACCGACCACAGGCCGGTGGAGCTGTCGTACAAGCCCTCGCTGGGCGTGGCGGAGACCAGGGTCAGCCCCGCCGGCAGCAGGTCTTTCACCTTGACCTGCCCCGAGCCGTCGGGACCGTCGTTCTTCAGCGTGACGGTGAAGGTGACCGTCTGGCCGTTGTAGGGCGTGTTGTCATCCACGGTCTTGGTCACGCTCAGGTCAGCCTGCTCGGCGTAGACGCCCATCTCGTCTTCGTTGTTCCCGGGGTTGGGATCGGTCGGCGAGGAAGAGGTCACCTCGGCACGGTTCACATGCTCGCCCGCGCGGGAGACGGTCATATCGAGCACCAACGTTTCCGTCTGCCCGACCGCCAGCCCGCCGACGGTCCACACGAACCTGTCCTTGTTGAACGTGCCCTGACTGGGCATGGCAGAGTTGTAGCTCAGACCATCGCTCAGCGGCGTGTCCGTGACCACCACGCCGGTGGCGGCATCCGGGCCGTTGTTCCCGACGGTGACGGTGAACTTCACCGAGTCCAGCGGCCGCGGCGTGTCGTCGTCCACCGTCTTGGTGACATACACATCGGCTTCCTGGGGCTTGGGCTTCGGCACCAGAGTCACCTTCGGGGTCGTTGGGGGGGTGGGATCGCCCGGCGTGCTGGTGGTGTATTTCGCTTCGTTGACGACCGCGGTAATGCTGGTCACCTTCGCCACGAGCTGCAGCGTAGCGGTGGCGTCCTTCGCCAGGTTGCTGATGGTCCAGTCGCCGGAGTTGGCGTCGTAGGAGCCACTGCTGGGGGTGGGGATCGCCGAGACGAAGTCCAGCCCGGAAGCAAGCTTGTCGGTGATCGTAATCGTGGTGGCCGCGTCGGGGCCGGAGTTCTTCACGGAGACCGTGAACGTCACGTTGTCGCCGACGGTGGGCGTGGTGGTGCTGGCGGTCTTGGTCAGCGACAAGTCGACGGACCCCGTGGACTGCACGATCAGCCGGCCGGTGTCCGTGCCTTCTTTGGTCGCGGCGAACTCCTTACCGCCACCGAGAAGCGGGAAGTCGAAGGACGTGGGCCAGCCGTTGATCGTCGAGTCCTTCGTCCAGAGGAAGCGGAACGAGTCACCCACGGAAGGGGTGTAACCCTCGAGGATGACCTTCAGGTTGCCGGCCAACGTAGCCGGAACCTGGTTCAGAAAGAGCCACCCGTAGTTGCCCGAGCCCGTGCCGCGAATGTAGACCTGCAAGATCCCGGTGGGACCCTGTTGGTAGCCATACCACGGGTTGAGGGCGTCTCCGTAGCCGAGGCTGACCGTTCCCTCGTTCTTGAGCGTGCCGACGATACCGCCGGTGCCCGCCAACTCCGCCCCGTTCGTCACCTGGACCGTCCCACCGCCTTTGACGTCCCCGCCCTCCAAAGCGAGCAAGGAACCCGACTCTAGCACCAAGGTGATGCCCGACGGGACGTTGACGTAGCCATTGGTGACCACGAGCGTCCCGGTGAAGTGCGCTTCGCCCGACGTGTCCGACGCGTCAAACGCGCTGTTACTTTCCAGCCGCCACGTGCCCGAGCCTGCGACCGTGCCGCCCCACTAGCTGACGATGGCGCTGTTCTGGAGGGTCACGTCGCCCTGGTTGAGTATCACCCCATTCATCAACCGCAACTGCCCCCCGCTGACGGTCAACGTGCCGGTGTTCTTGAAGATCCCGCCGCCGAGGGATATGTTGGAGCCGCCGGTGACCGTTCCCGGGCCGAAAAGTGTAAACGTGCTGCCAGAGGGCACGTTCAGGGTCACTTGGCTCGTGCCACTGCCGGCGGTGAGGCCCGCCACGGTGGGGTTCCCGTCGGCGATGACCGTCTGCGACCCGACGAAGGTGCTGAACAGCGCGTTGTCACTGGGGCCGGGTACAACAACCCCCCACCAGTTGCCCGGCGTGCTCCACTTGCCGTCGCTCGCCGCGCCAGTCCACTGGATATCGGCGCTCCAGCCAGCGGTGGTGGCGAACCCCAGGAAGACAACGACGGCGAGGAGGCTGGGACGGCGAAGTCGTCGCGGGGGAAGATCGAAGCGGCTCATGGTGTTACTCCTTTGCCAACGAAGCGGCAAGCACACGTAGCGGAAGTCGCCAGACTTCCGGCCCCTTTCGGCACTGCGGCCAGTTCCGATACGAATGGCGCATGATTGCAGCTTCTCAGGGTCCGGCAGTCAAGTGCCGACCCAACTCGGCGCGCGCGCCTGAAATTCCGGCGCGCCTGCCACCGGGCTGGCGGCGGGTTGCACGGTAAGCGTGAGCGGGCTGCTGGCTGCTTGGTTCCCGCGCTGGTCCTCGGCTTTGACCACGGCGGCGTAGGTCGCAGTCTGCCCATCTGGCGCCGGATTCCCGGGCACGGCCCACTCTACTGCCCGACCTGGAAGACCAGCCCCGCACCAAACCGCAGCGACTCCCCGCCGCGCTTGTCCAGGGCGAGGACGCCGTAGGTGCGGTCGTTGATCGGCCGGTACGCGCGGAGCAGCCGATCGCACCCGGGCCGGAACTGAGCACTCGCGCCTACTTCCCCAACACCCCCCGCCCCCAATGCGTCCGATCCCCCGAGTTCCGCGCAATGCCGTTCCACATGAGCTGGCAGGCGCGGGACTTGCCGTCGGTGCTGTTGTCGAGGGCGAGGTCGAAGAGGAGGTGCTGGCCGTCTTTGGGCTGGAAACCGAACGCCTCGAAGGGGAGGGCGGCTTCCAGCACGTAGCCGGTGCCGTCGACCTTCGGCAGGACGACGAGGTCGCCCGGGTACTGTTTGGGGGCGTTGGCGTAGAACCACTGGGGCTTGCCGTCGAGGCGGATGGTGCCCACGCCGCGGGGGATCTTCACGGTCTTGGTGGCGGGTCCCGCAGCGGTGAACTTGGGGTCGTCATACGCGAAGGGCGGGCGCTGGCCGAATAGGACGGCGTAGATGTCGTAGTTGGTCTTTGTACTCGCGAAGGTTAGGAATACACCGAAGTGGAAGTTCGCAGAACTTCACCCGTGGGCGTGTGGTGAGCACTCAACACACTGCTGCCGCAGCGGTGGCTCGTAGTCATCGACGACCAGGGTCTCATCCAGGGACTCGCGAAGAGCAACGGGGAGTTGCAGAACAAGGGCAAGGCGCTCCTCAAGATGCTGGCAGAGCCGAAGATCCCGAAGAAGTAGCGACAAGGCAAGTGCCTCCGTTGCCGCCTTGAATCCGTTGGGGACCTTCCTCGGGCACCGGCCACCAACGGATTCTGGGCGGCAACGGATGAGCCGGTCTCCTACTGACCCACAAACCCCGCGGCTGCCCAGTCGGCGTGGTCGGCCGCTATGCCGTCGCCGGCGTCGTCGACGAGCAGTCGGAGTTCCTTGAGGCGCTCGGGGAGGGCGAGGTCGAAGCACCAGGTGCGCAATGTCTCGCTGGATAGGGGCGGACTCTCGGCGAGGACCGTGGGTTGCTCGCCCATTTCCTTGACGTCGCCAATGATGCGGAAGACGACGCTGGCGCGGACGTCGGTCTTCATTTCGTCGTCGATGCCGACCACGGCGACGAACCGCTTGACGCCTTTGGGCAGCGCGTAGACCAACTCGGAGAAGGCGTGGACGCCCATGCCTCTGGCGTACGTCGTGCCGTCGAGCGTGAGCGGATTGCCCTGGCAGGACTTGTCTTTGCCGATCGTCCCCCAGCCGGTGTGGGCGACTACCGGCGTTACGTCGGAGAGGTGGACGTCGGGTGCAGGCGGGAGCGGCGGGCGCTGCGGCATTGCCAGCAGCGTTGCGGCCACGGTTGCCGGTTCGGAGAGCTGCCCCTCCCAGTTGCGCGACTGAACGGCGTAGCTGTACCGCTGGCCAGGAGCGGCGTCGGCGTCTTCGTAGGCAGCTTCGGCGATCTCCTCCGTGCGCTCGCCGGCCGGCCCCGTCCGCGTCACGCGGAAGCCGCCATCGGAGTCGCCGTGCCAGCTCAGCGTGACTCGCTTGTAGTTGGCCTCGGCGCGCAGGTCGGTAACGAGGCGAGACGGGGGAACCTCAACCCGGCCGCGTTCGAACCGGATCCGCCAGCGCACCTCGCCGCTGCCCGGCGGGTCGATCTTCACCCGCACCTTGGGGCCGTCCTGGGCGACCACTGCGCGCGTATTGGGCACACCCTGCACCGTCACCTCGCGGGCGAGCCACGAGTCCTCACCGGTCGGGACCACGAGCCTCAGTTCGTACGGGTCACCGGCGACCACGCGGCTGACGCCCGTCAAGTCGCTGGCTTCGACCTCCCATCGCTCCGAGGCAAGATCGACCACGCCCTGCGTGATATGCCGGGAGGTGCTCACGACCTGCGGGTGGCTGGCGGTCTGGCGCAGGGCCAGCACACGGCAACTTGCCGCCGGGAGGTCGGCTGTGAGCGTCCCGCTGAACGGCGGCACGAACTGGTTCGCCCAGAAGTCGAAGCCGACGCACGTGGCGTCGCCGGCCAGGCCAAGCCGGTCGAGCGGCGTCGATACGTGCACGCTCTTCGAGGCGTCCCAGTTGAAGAGCCCGACCACGTCTTGCCGCGGCCGGTTGCCCAGATCGGTCAAGACCCAGATTCGCGCGGGGTCGTGCTCCAGGTAGTCAACCGGTCGGACCGTCTTCAGGTCGTGGGAAGGCATCGAGCGCTTGAGCAGGTCCACGCGTTCCGGCGGGAGTCGGGCGTAGTCTTCGCTGCTGGCGTTGAGCTGCCCGGTGAGCGCCACCCATGACACCAGCGCGCGCGCGTGCGCCAACGGCACGCTGGGGCGTACGTAGACGGGGTCGGGGTCGTTGTACCAGACGCGCTTGTTGAGGAAATAGACGCGGCCGCCGAAGGTCGGCCCGCGAAGCAGCGCGTCCCAATCGGTGCCGTTGTCGGGGCCAATGCGCATCGCGTCGAGGAGACCGAACGCGCCGTCGAAGGACCGCATGTTCTGGTTGGCACAGCAGCCCAGGAAGAACACGTCGTCACCCGCCGCCTCGCGCACCAGCCGCAGCCCGGTGCGGTACGCCTCAATGGGCGTCAGCGACGGGTCGTGGCGAGTAGGCACACCCAGGTCGTCTTCCTGGTACGACGAGTTGACATAGAGCAGCTTGGCGCCGGCGCCTGTCCACAAGCCATCCATCTTGAAGTACCCGTAGCCCCACTCGTGCGCCAGTCGGTGCACCTCCGAGCGGAGGTACTCCTGCGTCTTCGGGTTGGTGAGGTCCAAGCACGTGCCGCCCCAGCGCGCTTCGTAGGGCTTGCCGTCGAGCTGGTAGAACAAGTCCTGCTTGTCGGCGAAGAACGGATCGTCGGCCGTCCCCGCGAAGGGCATGAACCAGATCCCGGGTGTCAGCCCCAGCGCCTTCTCGCTGTCCGCCGTCTGCTTCATCCCCGAGCGGTACGGCCCATTGGGCGCGTGGGTGGTGAAGTTGCGGTTGGGCCCGTTGTTGCTGACGCCTGCCTGCCACCCGTCGTCGATCTGCACGACGGAGAAGCCGTAGGGCGCGAGATGCTCCCGCGCGAACTCCGCATTGGCCAGCAGCCGCTTTTCGTCGGACGCGCCCGCGTGGTACCACGTGCAGTAGACGACCGGCAGCGGTCGCAGCCGAATGCCTTGCTGCCGCGCAACCGCGTCGGCGTACGCCTCCAGCCCCGCGCGGACATCGTCGAACCAGCCGACGACGAACGTCTCCAGCTCGACCTCGGCGCCGGCAGGCACCTGCAGGTCACCGTAGTCGACGCGCGCCTCGAGCTGCGGCTTCCCTGCGCGCGCGTCGCTGAACACAACGCCACTGCCGCGTTCATGAGTCAGCCAGCCGCCGACGACGCCGCTCCGCGTTGCCGGATCGGCCACAGATAGAAATGCGTAGCTGCCGGGGTTCGCCTCGCGCGACACGCCCGTCAGCCCAGCCGTGCCCATGGCGCGCAGGTCGGCGACGTCCTCCGTCCCGAAGTCCAGGCGCAGAGAGACCTGCCCCGCCTTGTTGACCGCCGCCGCCTCACCCGCCTCATTCCTCAACGTCTGCTGGACCAGCACGAACGGCAGCCCCTCGAACAAAGCAAGGCGTGCCTTGCCGCCACCAACCAACTCAATCTCCAAGGCCGTGCCCGCGCCCCACACCTTGTCGCGAACCGAGACCGACTCGGTGCCCGCAACCGGCTTCGCGAAGACGCCGTCGGCCGCAAACTGCCGGCCGGTCGCGACGTCGCCAAGGGCGAAGGTGCGCGCTGCCTCGCGCCAGGCGAGGGTGTACCGGCTGTTGCTGATTTCGAGGGCCATACCGTTGCCTCCGCTCAGAAGAGCCACGACTGCGGTCAGCGCGCCGACTCGGCCGCGTGGTGACAGGGGGGTGCGTTTGCTCATGGAGAGAGAGGGGGACATGCGCGGGTGGTTCATCCGCCGCATGTTAGCCTTCGACTTCGCTGCGGTCAAGTCCGCCATGGTCGGGTCGTGTCGCGCGCGCCCCCTTCGGGAGTGGCGGTGCTTGCCTTCGACGGTGTTCCGGTCTATAGTCCTATCAAGCGGTCCTGTTATGCAGATGGCAGCCACGACCGCTCGGGAGGACCGGACATGAAGACAATCGACGTCCCCAAGTCCCAGTTCAAGCCCAAGGCATTCGAGTACTTCCGCATGGTCGAGAAGACCGGTGACCAGATTCGGGTGACCGACCGCGGCAAGCCGGTCGTCAAGGTCGTTCCCGTAGGCGATGACGATCAGCGCCTATTGGCCGAGATGCGCGGCTTGGTGAAACACTACGACGATCCCCTCGAGCCGGTTGGAGAGGCGTGGGAGGCCCTGGAGTGATCGTCCTCGACACCCACGCCTGGATCTGGCACGTGGACTCCCCCGGACTCCTGTCAGCGAAAGCCCGCGACGCAATCGCGGCAGCCTGTGGCGAGAATCAGGTCTACGTCTCGTCCATCAGCACAGGGGAGATCTACATGCTGACCCGTAAGGGCAGACTGTCGCTGACCGTGGACAGCGACGTGTGGGTGAGCCGCTGCGAGCGCCTGTCGTTCCTGCAGTTCGTGCCGATCGACAACGAGATTGCCCGACTCACGGTGACCCTCCCGGAGCCATTCCACTCGGATCCTGCCGACCGGATCATCGTTGCCACGGCCCGGTTTCTGGGTGCGCCGCTCGTCACCAGAGACAGCCGGATACGGTCGTACCCACATGTGACTGCCATCTGGTGAACGGCAGGCATGTGCCACTTGCCCGCCTTTGCAGAACCTACACCCACAAGGACTCCACATCGCGACATACTCCTTCCTCGACTTGGCGCACGACGTACTGAGAGACGCCTCCAAGCCACTTACCTACCAGGAGATCTGGCAGGCAGGAACTGAGGCCGCACTGGGGGCCAAGGTCCGGACCTCAGGCAAGCCCCCATGGCAGACACTGGGATCACAGCTCTATGTCGAGGTTCGAGACAACGACGCCTCGATGTTCGTGAAGGTCGGCAAGCGTCCGGCTCGCTTCTTCCTGGCGGCGCGGCAGCCAGAACTTCCGCCGGATGTGATCGCCAGGATCGAGCGGGAGGAGACCAAGGTCAAGGACACCAAGCCGGACTACCACGAGCGCGACCTCCATGCGCTCATGACGTACTTCGCCTACGCCAATCCCACCTTCAACCGCGGTCGGTCGATCTTCACAAAGACGATACTGCACGAGAAGTCCCAGCGCTCGGGGTACAACGAGTGGATCCACCCCGACATGGTTGGGTTCTACCTCCCTCTTGACGACTGGCGTCCGGACGTGATCGAGTTCAACAGGTTGTCGGACAACAACTCCCTTCGCCTGTTCTCGTTCGAGCTCAAGAGGCGTCTGAGCAAGTCCAACTACAGAGAAGCCTACTTCCAGGCGGTCTCCAACTCGTCCTGGGCGCATGAAGGGTACCTCGTCGCCGCCGAGATCGTCCAGGACGACGAACTCCTCTCGGAGTTGGAGCGTCTGGCATCGTCATTCGGGATTGGGATCATCCACCTCAACCCAGCGGATATCGACGGCTCAACGATTCTGTATCCCGCGCGAGGCAGGGGCACTCTCGACTGGGAGACCATCAATAAGCTGTGCGAGCAGAACCCAGACTTCGAGAGGTTCCTGCAGGACGTCAAGATCGACTTCGAGTCGAGGCGGATCCATCAGGCAGAGTTCGATGAGATCGTGAAGGACATTGGGAAGTACATCCGGGACCGGCTCAAGATCGCGCTGGATGATTGACGCTCCCCCGCCAGTCGTCGTCATCGTTAACCGACGGTACAACCGGGTCGCTCGATTCCTCGGAGACCGCCAGATCCCCGTCGCGAACAGTGGAGCACGCAATGACCCCACGAGAGATCGTCCTCAACCAAATCCACCACCGAGAAACCGACCAAGTCCCCTACACTTTGCCGTTCGAGCCCGAAGTAGCCGCGCGCTTGGACGAACACTACGGCGACGCCGCCTGGCGGCAACGGATCGTCCCGTACATGGCCCATTGCGGTGCCGCCACGGCGGCACCCACTGAGCAGCTCGATGCGGCGCACAACCGCGATGCGTTTGGCACGGTTCGGCGGACGGACCAACTGCCGTCGGCGGTCGTCGAGCCGGGGCTGAAGGAGCCCAGCTTCGCGGGATACGCCTTCCCGCAGGTCGAGGCGTTTCTGAATCCTGAGGTCAAGGCGGCGACGGCGAAGCGCCTTGCCGAGACCACCGAGTCGTTCACCCTCATTTCCGCTGGGATGTGCTTGTGGGAGAGCTGGTACGTGCGCGGGTTCGAGCAGACGCTCATCGACTGTGTCGCCGAGCCGGACTTCTACGAGGAACTGCTGGAACGGGTGACGGAGCTGACGTTGGGGCTGGTGGCGGAGTGTGCTGACCTCCCGGCTGACGCCCTCATGATGGGCGACGACTGGGGCGACCAGCGCGGCATCCTGCTTGGGCCGGAGCGCTGGCGAAAGCTGGTCAAGCCGCGCTACAAGCGCATTTTCGACGCCATCCACGCACAGGGAAAACTGGCTGTCATGCACTGCTGCGGCAGCGCGGCCGATGTCATGGGCGACGTGATCGAGATCGGTCTTGACGTGATCGAAAGCGTGCAGCCGGAAGCTGCCGGGATGAACCCATACGCCCTGAAGGAGAAGTGGGGCGACCGAATCACCTTCTGGGGCGGGCTGGGCAGCCAGAGCACCATCCCCTTCGGCACGCCTGCGGAGATCCGCGCGGAGGTCCAGCGGCTGCGCCGGGAGATGTCGAAAGGCGGCGGCTACATCCTGGCGCCGGCCAAGCCGATCCGCCCCGAGACCCCGACCGAGAATGCAGTGGCCGTGGTTGAGGCGTTTCTGGAAGGCTGACACACGCCGAACGGGGGGAGAGTAGGCGGTAAGCCGGTCGCCTTCTGCGACCGAGGCGTGGAGAGAACCGGCTGACGCCCGCCTTCCTGTGTGTGGTGGGGCGTCTTCAAGGAAGTTCACGACATCTGTTCCCTTTCCCACAACTTCCGCTGGAAGTGGGTGGACGACGGCGAGCTCGACTGGAATGCGGTCGAGTTCTGTATGCAGAGGGGTGTCGTCAACTGGACCCGTGTCCGCCGAACTGGTCGGCGGCACAGACTGGCCGACGGGCACACAGGCCGCGTGGAGTTGGGTGCCGGTGACGCTCGGCGGCGGAGGTCACTCTGCAGCTCCTGGTCCGCGAAGACGGAACCAAGAACGACCGGCTCTTCCTGACTCAGGACCCGAAGGCGAAGCTGCGGTGACGTTGGTGCCGGAAGCGGGGCAGACACGCAGGTCTGCCCCTACGTGTTCGTTCAGTCGAGAGCGCGGCGCGGGGTTGGTGGGCTACTGCTTCCCCACGCAGTACAGGCTCTCGGACGTGCGGATGAAGAGCTGACCGTGGGAAACGGCAATGGTTGACTGGTCGCCCGCGCCCCCCATCTCGATCCGCGAGAGCACCTCGAACTTGTCGCCCGCCGACAGGACAAAGGCCACGCCGTCCATGCTGAGGCAGTAGATCTTCCCGTCCGCGCCCGTGGGCGACGCCCGGAACCGGTCTTTGGCGTCGAGCTTGCCATCCCACAAAACCTCGCCCGTCTTCGGGGCGACGCAGCTCAGGACTTTGCGGGTGCCGTCAAGCACGAACAGCTTTCCGTCCATGACCAGCGGGGTGCACACGTCGGGAGCGTTTCGTTTGAGGATCCAGGCGAAGGCGTCCTCCGGGAGCTGACCGGTGCCGTCCGCCTTGAGCGCGAACAACTCGTTGCCCCTGGGTACATAGCCGGTGACGAGACCGTCGACACCGACTGACGAGGGCACCACGCGGTAATACGTGATGCCGCCCTGGTTGTAGCCCAACGAACGCCACACCTCCCTGCCGGTGGCCGGGTCGTGGGCGGTGACGCAGTCGCCGCCCGGAAGGACCAGCAGCGTCCCGTTGGGGCCCGGGTACGGATAGGGGGTGATGTAGGCTTGCATCGATTCGCCTGGGGCGTCGGTTGGCCGCTCCTGCTTCCAGACATCCTTGCCGGTGGCCGGGTCGACGCACAGGAGATAGGAGCAGGGCTTGGGCTTGCCCGGTTCCTGGGGTGCGGCCGTGTGTTGGTGCAGGACGGCGATGTACAGCTTCCCCTCCCAGAGCAGCGGGCTGCCGGCCCATTTCCACAGGATCTGGAACTGCCCGTGGTCCTCCTGCAGGTTCCGCTTCCACAAGACCTGTCCGCCCAGGTCGCAGGCGAAGAGATCGCCAGTCCCGAACATGAAGTACCCACGCTGGCCGTCGCAGATCGGCGAAGGCGAGGCGCCGTTGTTGCCCGTCTGACCGAAGAACCCCTCGCCGGCTTCCAGTCGCCACAGCTCGTGTCCGTCTTTGCGATCCAGGCAGAGCGCCCACATCTTCTTGGACTCCGCCTCGATGGCCGTGAGGAACACTCGGTCGCCCCAGACGATAGGCGTGCTGGAACCCGGCCCCGGCAGCTTGGTTTCCCAAGCTACGTTCTCCGTCTTGCTCCAAGTCGTGGGCAGGTTCGTCTCGGTGGTGTAGCCATTGAACGAGGGTCCTCGCCACTGGGCCCAGTCCTCGGCGGCCGCCACGAAAGGCAGCGCCACAACAACGGCGGTAGCGTGCAGCCAGACAAGTGATCGGCAACGTCGGCTCATTGGGACCTCCGGACTACTGTGCTTTGCGCGGAACGCGGTCTGGTTGGCGGCCGCGACGGCCTACCTCGGGCGAGAACTCACTGCCACCGCGGGCAGGACGGCGTGCGGCGTGGCGTTCTGGTAGTCCAGGTCGGAGCTGAGTTCCACGTCGTCCAGGGACAGGAGTTCGTAGAGGTTGCCGGCGACCATGCAGTCTTTGATGCGGCCGACGACCTCGCCGTTCTGCACCCGGAACCCGAGGCCGACATTGGCAGAGAAGTCGCCGTTGAGGATGTTGCTCTGACCGAAGCCGATCAGGTCTCTGATGACGATTCCATCTTTGATGCCGGCGAGCAACTGGTCGCTGTGGCGCGATCCCGGCCGGAGGACGGGGTGGTACGGGCGGCAGCCGGAATTCCCGGTCGGTTCGGCGCCGGCCAGTCCGGCGGAGTCCAAGTCGTACAGAAAGCGCTGCAGCACGCCCTCCCGGACAAGCACCTGCTCACGGGTGGGGATCCCGTCACCGTCCATGGAGGCGGCGCCGGGAGCGAAGTCTGCATGCGGCCTGTCGGTGATCGTGAAGCACGGCGCCAGGAGACGCTCGCCCAGCCGACCCGCCAACGGCGAGTCGCCCTTGGCGACATTCCGCCCGTTGATGCCGAGGCTTAGGGGCCAGAGGAACATGCTCAGCGACTCGGGCGGCAGAAACGCGGGCACGAGGCCGGAGGGGGGCTCGACGAGGCGCTCTGCGCGGCGCAGGTCTTCCAGCACACAGTCAATAATCGGCTTCGCCGAGAAGTGCTCATTCACCTCTCCCCAGCCACGCCCGTGACCGGTCATGAGGATGTCCGTACCTTGTGTCCGTTGCGCATGCCCGCCCAGGCTCCAGTTCGTCTTCTGGGCTGAGTGCAGGACGCCGCCGCTGGTCACCAGGAGGCTCTCCGACTCCGAGCGCGAGGTCCAGGCGTCCACGCGCAACTCCGAGTCGAACGCCTTCAGCGCGTCGACGATCTCTGCGCAGGGCGCCAGCAGGTCATCGCGGCTGAGGGCCGCTGCCTGTTCGGAGTGAGTGGCAACCGCCGTCGCAGACCCGGGCGCAGGCCAGGCGTCGAAGTGCGCTTGCCGCCCCACTGCAGCCAGGGCGATTGCGTCTTCAAGGAGGCGGTCGAGGTCCTCGAACCGGTTGCCGCTGGCCGTGCCCAGCCTCCCGTCAACCAGGACCTCAAGGCTGAAGCCGGCATTCTCGTGCGCGCCTGCAGTCTTGAGGCGCCCGCTCTCGTACTCGCAGTCGAGGCTCTCGTGTCGCCCGAAGCTGAGCTTCGCCCCCGCGACGCCTCTTCGTTTGGCGGCCTCCAGGCCCGTCAGCAAATGGTCGTGCGCTTTCTCCAGAAACGGTGTCATGTTGCGAGCCTTTCCTCAACTGCCGCCAATAACCACGTCGCGAATGCGGATGTGCGGCGAGCCAAAGCTCACCGGCAACGGCGACTGCCCGTTCTTGCCGCACCCGCCGGCGTTCTGAGCAATGTACTGGTCGTCCGCAATGCCGTCGATGGCCCTAAGTGTCTCGAAGACGTTCCCCGAGAGGGTAATGTCGCGCAGCAGCTCACCGACTTCGCCGTTGTGAATCCGGTAGCCATACGCCGCCGAGAAGGTGAACATCTCCAGCATCGTCTGCCCGCCGAACATATCGCAGCAGAGAATGCCATCGTCGACGCCGGCGAACAGCTCGGCGACGGGCAGGTTGCCCTTGTCGATGAAGGTGTTGGTCATGCGGACGATCGGCGCGTAGTGGCGGCTGATGGCGCGGGCGTTCCCGGCGGGGGCCGCGCCCATCTTCGCCGCGGTCTCCAGGGAGTGCAGATGCCCGGCCAAGACGCCGTCCCGAATCAGGCACGTCCGCGACGTCGGGGTCCCTTCGTCGTCAACGTGCAGGCTGCCACCATAACCGCCGAGGGAGCCGTCGTCGTAGACGTTGAGTTCCTTGACGCCTACCTCGCGGCCGACTTCCATGAGTGAACGCATTTGCGGGGTTTCGTAGATGAAGTCCGCTTCGCTGAGGTGCCCGAAGGCCTCGTGGATGAAGACCCCCGCCAGCTTCGGGTCCAGGATGACCGTGTGCGGGCCGCCGGCGACCTTGGGCGCTGTGAGCAACGCCGCCGCCCGTTGCCCAACCTGCTCGGCCATGGCCTCAAGCCCCAGCACTGCGTCGAAGCTGCGGTTCGTGGACACGCTATCGTGCGATTGCTGCACCAGACTGCCTTCGCGCGCAGTGGCGCCCAGGACGCAGATGGCTCGCGGGCGCTCCTCCATGAAGTAGCTGCGCACGGACGCCGTGCGTCCTCCCCGGCTGGAGGCGAAGTGCACGGTGCGGAAGGTGTCTGCGTAGGTCACGTTGGTGCTCTCGATCTTCGGAGAGACACCCAGCAAGATCTGGTTGTAGGCGCCGATCACCTTCAGCTTCTCGTCGAGACTAACGCCGCGGAAGTCGCGCTCCAACTCCGCCGGGCATTCCCTGTCAACAGGCTCGACCTCCGCCAACTGCGTCTCTTCGCGGCCGACGAGAGCAGCGCAGCGACCCGCTTCGACGACCCGCTCCTTCAAGTTGTCAAGCGAGTCGAAGGTGACTACCCCCCACCCGCCGCGCGTGCAGGCGCGCACCAGACCGCCGACGAAGCTGGAGCGGGTGCTGCTCTCGACTTCCTTGCCGCGATACGCCAGCGAGGTGCGCTCCTCGGACTCGACGCGAATCTCTGCGTAGTCCGCCGTGTTGCTCTTCAGTGCGTCGAACAACTGATCTTTCACGGTTCCTCCTTGGGCTCCGGCACCAGCTCCACCTCGTCGAACCAAGCCGTGCCGGTTCCGTCTCGGACGTTCAGGTACACACTCAGTTCGCCGCCCTTGGGCACAATCCCTGTTGCGGTGACCTCTCGCCACAGCCCCTCCGTGCCGAAGAGGTTGGTGGCGACGGTTCCTCTGGTGGCGTCGCCCGTCACCCAGAGGGCGAGCGTGCCTTTGAAGTCGTCGCTGGTGCGCACCCACAGGTGCAGTCGGTACGGCTTGCCCTGCCCAACGGGAATGCCGGTCTGGTACCAGCGCGCCCACGCTTTGGTGCGCTGCTTCTGCTCGTCCTCGGGCGTGCCGACTCTGTTACACTGCAGTCGCGCACAGACGGCCCCGGTGTGCGGATGCTCGCGGTCCAGCGCGAAGGCGAACTCGCCGCACATCACGTGCTGCTTCCATGGGGTCTCCGGTTCCTCGAAGCCGCCGTCCGGCAGAACGCTGTTCGAGCTGATCCCGGTTGCCAACTGCTGCACCCACACCGGCCGCCAGATCCCTCCCGCACCGGCGTTGTCTTCCACGCGCACGACCAGGAAGTTGGGCCGGTCGTAGCGCACCTGGTCGGTGATGTCGACCTCAAACGCCTTCTTCCAGGAGTCTGCATCGCCATTGTACGGGTAGGGACGCTCCAGCACCTTCGCCCCGTTGACCCAGACGACGCAGGCTTCATCCACGGCGCCGAAGAGCAGCCGCACCCGTGGCTTGGCTGGGTCGCGTTCGACGCCAAACGTCGTGCGGTACCAGGCGACGCCGTTGTAGTCCTCCCGGTGCGCTTGCTTCCACTGCTTGCCGGCGGGCTGCTCCTCCCACGGACCGTCAGTGGCGATGTCGAGCCACTCCGAGGTGTCGAGGTCCTCGGCAAACCAGTTCCCGCCGTCGCCCTCGGTCTGTGGGTCCCAGCGGAACTTCCACGGATCCGCCAGGCGTTGGCCGGGCTCCTTCATGACTTCGAGGAGCTTGCGGTCCCAGGTGTTGCCCTCGGCCCAGGCCAGGTAGCCCATGTTGGCGATCAGCTCCGACTCGACGGATCGGCGGAAGCTGTCCAGCTCTTCCACGGCCAGCCGGAAGCTGCGCACGTCGCCGGTCTCGCGGTACTTCACGTAGGCGGCTTGTGCGGCGAGCGTCAACTCGGCGTTCCGCAGACCGTGCTGGAGAAAGGTCACCCGGCGTTCCGGGACCTCGTCCCCCCGGGTGGCCGTGGCGGCTGCGGCCAGGAGCTCGTTCGCCCGCGCCATCGCCTGGGGCGTGAACATCTCGCCTGCCTGGCGGTAGAAGCGCGACCAGTGCAGGCCCTCGGGCGCGGTTGTGATGGCGTCGCAGAGTTGCTCCCAGTGGGTGAAGTAGGCCCGGATGGCGTCCTTCGCCGGGCCGAAGGCCGAGTAGTATTCGTCCAGCACTTCGGCGACTTCGCGCTGAGGGTCGTCGTGCAGCCGCGCCAGGACGTACAGGTTCGGTCCCTGAGTCGAGTACTGACCCGTCAGCGAATCGAAGTCCGTCCCGATCATCCCGTTGTGCGCGAAGTAGCGGAAGTCTTCCCCGAGCTTCCGGGCGATGAACAGCGGCAGGTTGTGCCCGTCCAGCATCCAGTTCGGCCGGAGAAACATCCGCGCCCCGGTTGCCCGCCAGCCGTCCCAGCGCGCCCGATTGTCCTTGAGGACCTCGTCGGTCCAGGGGAAGTACATCGGTGGCACGACCCCGAGGAGGACGCGCTCATTGAGCTTGACCTCGCACGGAGGATCCACGTAGTTCGCGTATGCGTACCCCATCACCACCGCGTTGGGATCGACCTTCTCCGCTTCCTTCTGGACGGCCAGGTAGTAGCGCGCGTACCGGTCGGACAGCGACCCCAGGTGCTTGTCCCAGCCCGCCTCGGCAGCGTCGAACGCCTTCTTAGCGTACTCGAGTCGGCTTTCCCAGGGCGCTTCGAGCGCGGGGTCCCGCACGTCCCACGAGAGGCAGCGGGGGCAGTTGCACTTGCCGGGGGTGTCGTTCTCGCTCACGTCGATGTAGGGGCGCTCCGGGGAGCGCGTCTGCTTCCAGTTCTCGACGACCGCCCGGTGGAAGGCCGGCTCAGACACGCACATGGAGATGAGGCTGGGCGCGGCGCCGTGGTACGTCGGGTCCGGTCGGCGCGTGCCATCAGGGAGCAGGTTGAAGTACTCGGGGTGATCGTCCTTGTGCCGGTCCCACCATTGGGTGTACGCGTGAGCCATGTCCATGTTGACGCCCAAAGCGAACCGGTGCCTGCGCAGCCACTTGCTTTGCTCCGAGAGGAACTTGCTGCGCACCTGGGGGGACGCCCAGCCCGCCTCGCCGGCGACCGTGTTGCCGCCGTCGCGCCACCGAGCGTGGACGAACGCCGGCTTCCCGGTCTGGTCCCACGAGTCGAGGAAGACGCTCGCCCGCTTCGGGATGACCTCACCCAACTCGCCGGGCCACAGCCACCTGACCCCGAGGTGCTTCTCCAGGAACTCGTACACGGCAAAGAGCGTGCCGACTCGCGTGCGGTTGTTGTGCAGGATCCAAGCCGGCGGCCCGTCGCTGTCGTCGCCGACGAGAAAGAACCGGTCGCCAATCAGCTTCAGGAGGAAGCCGTTGGGCGGCAGCGCGTCGGTGTCGAGACCCGCCTTCGCTGCAGCGCGGCACGCGCCGACGAAGAGGTGGGCGCCGGCCGCCTCCGCCGCCGATTCCTTGGCAATCGCCAACCTGGCGCCGGTGGCGCGCTCAAGATGGTACTGCAGCTCCTCCGCCGCGAACGCTGCCACCGGCAGCGGCTTGTCGGGCACCACGATCGTGGTGGTCGCGGTGCCGTTGCGGACCAAGTCCAGAGCGCACGCCGGCCAAGCCGTCGCGAGCGCGAAGGCTGTCAGTAACGGAAGCACAGCGGGACCTCGCCTGCGGCGCTGCCGCGAGGGACGTGCTGTCATGGCTTGGTGGTCTCCCTCCGTGGTCGCGGGGCACGGGAGTGGTGGAGCGATGGAGTAGTGGAGTGCTGGAGTAGTGGAGCAATGGAGTGGTGCTGGATGTCCCCAACACTCCACTCCTCCAGCACTCCATTACTCCATCACTCAAACCTCATCTCGTCCACTGCCACGGTCAGCCCCGGCTCGCAGCACGGGTCGAACCGCAGCAGCACGATCCGGCCGCGCCAGCGAGGGTGCTTGGACAGGTCTACCCGGTACTCGCGCGGCTGGTCCGAGTCGGCGAAGGTGAACCCGACGACGGCGTCACCCGAGAGCGCGCTTCCTTCCGCCGCCCAGAAGAGCTGGGCGTAGTTGGGCTTCTCGGTGCCGTCCTGGCAGCGCAGGCGGAGAACCAAATGGGTGAAGGACTCGGCACGGAAGTCCACCGCGCAGGTGAGCGTGGGGTCGTCGTGGATCGACTTCACCTGGAGCGCGCCTTCCCGCGTTTCCACAGCGCAGCCGCTGCCGGCCGTCCAGCCTTGCGAACCATCGTCGAACGTCCAGTGGGTGCGCGCTGCAGACATGTCGAAGCCGTAGGACCCGAGGCCGACATCCTCGGGACTCAGGTTCTCCGGCCAAGCCCCGGGGGATCCCTGGCCGAAGACCCGTCGCACGGCCTCGTACATCCCGAAGCCGAACTCAGTGCACGGCTCCAGGTAGCTGCCCTCGCCCCACTCATTTGCCGGCCCGAGCACCAGGATCGGGAGCTTGTACTCCCGGCAGAAGTCGCGCCCTTGGCGCAGCCACTCTTCGAACAGGCTCACCGTCCGACCATGGACAATGGACCCGCGGTAGCCGTGCCAGGGACGGGAATCCCAGCCGCTGTCGACGACCGGGTAGTAGGCCAGTTGGGGATGTGCGTTGAGACCGGCCAGCCACTTGTACGGGGCCGTGCGGACCTGCCTTTCGTAGCTGCGCATCTGCTGGCTGGGGCAGTCGTGGTAGTCGAAGCCCGGCTCGTGGTAGGTCGTCCCACCGGAGTACCCCTCCGCCGCCAGCGTTGCCGCCCACTCCGGCGGGAAGTTGTTGTTGGCGCTGAGAAAGGCAATCCCCGCGTATCCCGCTTCGCGCGCCATCGTCTGGCACAGCTCCAACGCCTGCCGCACGCCGTCCGATCCGCCTAACGCCACGCGCAGTTTGTCCGGCGCGAAGAGGGCGACTACGGGCCGCCCGTCGATCCGGTAGTACGCCGGCAGCGAGAACACCTGGTTAATCCAGTATCGGGCGAGACGCCGCACGTCGTCGAGCGAATGCACGTCGCGGCTGCCGTGGTCGCACCAGAGCAGGAACAGCTTGAGCTGATCCCGGTAGCGCGCCTTGCGGTACGCTCGGAGCCAGTGGTCCAACGACAACTCGCCTTGGTTCCAGTACCAGTCCAGGATGAACCCGCTGATTCCGTTCTCCACCGCCCACTTGATCTGCCAGTCGACGCACTCGGGGTTGGCTTCGTCATACCAGTCGAGCAGCGGCTTGCGCTCCGGCGCCTCGCTGCGGATGGGAGTCCACTTGGAGGGCGAATCCCACCCGGGGAAGTAGAACATGAAGACGTCGAGAGCGGTATTGACGGGTCGCGGTTCGGGCACGTAGGGGGCCGGCGCAACGTTGCGACGCGGAAGGAACGTCAGGTCGGCAGTCACCAAAGCAGCCGTCTGCGCCTTCTCTCGGAGCACCACCGGGTACGAACCGGCCGCAGCCGCCTGGACTTCCCAAGTTACGCGGCTCCGTTCCCCCGGCTTGAGCGCCGGGATGTCTGCGGTCAGAGCGGCGCCGCCGGCGAGGACCAACCCGTCGGGGACAGCAAGGCACACCGTCGCTGGCGGTGAGACGTCTCCGCCGGTGTTCTCGACCACCGCCAGGAGCCTGCACGGGCGGCCGGCGCGGTTGTGGCCGTCCTCGAAGCCGAAGTAGCGCGCCGCCAGTTCGGCCGGCCCCGACGGCCCGTCCGCGAACGCCAGCGACACCACCTGAACGTGGTCTCGCATGACCAGTGGAATCTCGAGTCCGACCAGCGCGCCTCGCCTGCTCCAGATTGGGTCGCCCGCCAGTTGCAGGTTGTACGCGCGAGTCACGCCGTCCCCCCGCACCGGGAACGCCTGCCGGTCCCGCTGCCCGGTCGCCGCGTCGAACCAAAGCAGGGCGGGCACGCAGGCTTGCGTCGCCCGGATCCGGATTGCCGCCCAGCCGCCGGCGATCGGCTTCGCGTTTTCCAGCAGCGGGGACATGAAGACCTCGGAGTGCTCGGTCGGCTGCCAATCCGCCCACCGGGCATTGGCACCCGGTCCGCTGAAGATCCACGGCGGTGCTGTTGGCTGAGCGCCCGCTACTACCCACGGCCGGACGGCAATCCGGTCAATCTCAAACGTGCACCCCTCGCGGAACTGGTAGAAGTCCAGCCGCAGGGCCCGGAGCGGCCCCGACCGGCTCCATCCCGGGAACACGGCCAGATCAAGCCACTCCCCCGCTCGGGGTACATGGAACGTGACTTCCCCGACCTTGCCCTCGCCTTCCGGGAACCAGAACAACTGCGCGTTCCCTGTTGCACTCGCGCGCAACCGCACTTCGACCCAGTGTCCAGCCTCCGGGATCAGCGAGACGGGCTGAAGGAGGATGCCGGGGTCCCCACCGGTTGTAGACACCTTCAGCACGCCCTGATCGACTTCCAGCGGCCGCACGTCTCGGGTCGGACCCCAGCCTTCCGGTCCGGGCCCCTCGAACTCCCAGACGGGGCCCGGACCGCCCGGGACCACCGGCGCTGCCGAAAGGGACTGGGCGAAGGCGAGCAGTAGGAAAGCAAGCGGCATCTGGGTTCTCCGTCTCCTTCGAAAATGCGGATTGCACGGTGTAGGTAGCCCGAGGCGCCAAGCCGAGGGACGCCCCCCGCAGCGTCCCTCGGCTTGGCGCCTCGGGCTACGTTTTCCCTCGCCAGGGGGCAGCCTAGGCTGCATGAGTGATTCCTGTGAGAACAAGCTTCCGGTTCCCTGGAAGTTAGGCGCCAGCCGGTCCGTCAACGCACAGCGCAGCGCCGTCCGAACCGGCTTTCGGCTAACTTCCGGCACCCCCCGGTTTCGGCGGACGTAGTGCCCGACCAACGGGCAGGCATGCTGGGTTCTCCGTCTCCTCGGAATGGTCGTAAGGCGTCGTTGGGACGAGACATCCCGTTCGAGAGACCATCTTATCACAACCGCCTTCCCACACGCCAACCCCGGGGCGCGGCCCGCCGGGTGGCAGGTGGCGGCGAAAAGCGCGCAGAACTTGTGACCAACTCGAACCGCTGGCAGCCGTCAGCAGTTCCACGGATCGCCCGCTCGCGGTCCCTGACCGAGCGGCGGAAGGCATGCAGACAGCCGTGGCAAGGCATCGTGTCTTTGCGTTTGTGGTCGTAGCCGTTGCGGCACTCGGAGCCGTGGTTTATCGTCAGTGCCTGCTGGCGACGTCTGCTCGCTGGTTGCAGAGCCAACTCGCGGACTCCGCGCTGGTCCCGGAACCCCTGGGGGTGCCCCCGGCGGAGACGGCGTCCTTCGTCGCGCCGAACACCGACCCGGCCACGGTCATCCCCGCGACGCCGGCGCTGAACCGCGACCCCGACGGGACGCTCCTCTGGGAGGCGGAGTGGGCAAACCGCGTGACCGGTTCCTTCGCCTGCCTGCCCTCAGTGGGCGCCAGCGGCGGCGTGGCGCTGTGGGAGCGCGAGGGCACCGGGCGCAACAACGGGCTCGAGTACGTTCCGCCCAACAAGCCTAACGTCGCCCTCGGTCTGGCGGACTACTATCTCGACCTGCCGCGCGGCGGGTGGTACCGGCTGCTCATGCGCCTCTGGACCGCCGGCGCCTGTAGCAACTCCTGCTGGGTCGGCGTCGATACCGATACGAACCTGCAGTACTTCCCCGGCGGACTGAAGGGCCGCTTCGGCCAAGCGCACTACCACTGGCCCGAGCGGATGTGCTACCGCTGGCTCTGGATCGACGACGAGGGGTCCGTCTACCGGCTTGAGCGTGGTCCCCATCGGCTCCGGATCGACGTTCGGGAAGACGGAATCGGCATCGACCAGATCGCGCTGGTGCCGGTGGGGCGCTCCTGGCCCATCGGCACCCCGGCGTCGACGGTGCTGCCCGGCCGAGGGAAGTGGCCCGCGGACGTGCGGCTCTCCCCGGACACCCCTTCGACGCGCGCCAGCAACGTGGCGACGCCGTTCGATGGCTTCCTCGCAGTGGACAACCACTGCCTGACGCCCGACGCGGCGCCGGCGACGACCGGGTGGCTGTGGTTGCGCGCGAACGTTCCGGACCCGCAGCAACTGACGGTCAAGCTGACGTGCCCCGGAGCGACCCTCACCCCCACGCGTGCGCTTCGGTGTGGTCTCTCAGGCGCGACGCCGTTTGCTCGCGTGCCACTGAAGGTGACGTTCCCCGCGACGACGGAGCGGCGTGGCTTCGCTCTGGTTGCGACGATCACCAGCGCGGCTTGCCCAGGGCTGACGGTTGTGCGCTCGTGTCGCCTCGAGCGCCCGTTGGACTGGTGGGCAGTTGGACCACTCAGCCCCGAGCAAGCCGGCGCAGTCGAGGGGGCGCGCCTGGCGGCGACCACCGTCGACGTGACCCGGTCGCCGGTCCTTGCGCTGCCGGATCTGAAGTGGGTTCGCGTGAACGCACCGGAGCACTACGACGCCTTCGGTGCGGTGGACCTTGGTCGGCTGTTCGGCCCGCAAGAGCACCGCGTCGCGTACGTTGCCACGCAGATCCGCGTCAGAGCGTCCGGCCGCTACAGCCTCCTGGCAGCCAGCGACGATTCCCTGCGACTGCTCTGCGACGGCAAGACCCTGCTGGACCTCCAGCACTGGGCCCCGCTGACGGACGACGTGCGGAGGTACTCGATCGCCCTGGACAAGGGAGCACACCTGCTGGTGGCGCGCGTCACCCAGGAGACAAGCTGCTGGCAGATGCTGGTCCGGTTCGAAAACCCGAACGGGAATCCTACCGGGGAGGTCGTTGGACTGGTCATGACGCCGGACTGACACTGGGCGGGCTGCTGAGTAGTGGGCCGCGCGGAAACGTTCAGTCCCTCTCCCGTCGACTCCGGCCAGAGAACGGACGCCGCCGACAGGCTCGGAGCAGAGGCCCTTGTGCGCGCCGCGGTGGACGGGGACGCAGGTCACTGTCTGGCCCGTGCGTGCAGCTACCCTGTTGACACCGGCGCACGACGGACTCCACAGTGAAGGTGCCCCAGTCTCCCAAGGCCGCCCCCTCCCTTGGGCAGCACCAGAGTCGGGCACGTCAGGGGAGCGCCGGGCGGAGGTGCAGGGGCGAAGACATCGTGCAGCGTGCCGTGGTCCCCAACGGGCGCTACCGGCCTGCGGGCAGGGGCAGCTTCCCGAAGCGGAACTCGGGTCCCTTGGTCACCTTGTGCACGGGCAAGTGCAGCGTCAGCCTTTCGGCCCCTGCTTTGGGAACCGACGCGAACACCTATGTCGACACCTCGGAGGGGGTGCGATGCTCCGCCTCGGGCAGGATGTCGCCGCTCCGTTGCTCCAGTGCTTGGATCTCTCCACCCTTGCCATCCTCCGCCCGAAGTGGGGCACCCAATCGGTGATCGCTTGGCCCGTGTACACGCATGACGACAGCCAGTCTGTCGGGCGAGCTGCCCCCAATCTGTTTCGCGACCGGATCGAGTGCGATCCGGAGCAGCCCCACTCGCAGCCCCGTCCTGCTCGCCTGCTGTGCGGTCAAGGCAATCGCTTGATTGTCCTTCGGAACGGGGACATCGGAGAAGCTCAACTCGTCTTCTTTGCTCTCCCGCCAAGTGAATACCGTGAGTCCAATGGAGTCCAATGTCTCCTCGACGCCGAGCAGCGCGTGCTCCAAGAGAACCTCGTTCGGCCGCAGGTTCCGTCCGAGCACCTTGCGGACGAGGGCAGGTTGCGCTGTGGCAAAGCCGTTCCCATGGGCGCCATCGGGGGCAAACACGATACCTTCGGGCCGCGCGCCGTGCTCTCCGCTTGCGCCTCGGCGAGCCGCGGCAACGGGGCATTGTACTGCAGTGTCAACGCCGGTCGCAAGATCCCCAGATCACCGGCGCATGTTGGGGCGACGGGACCACCGCGAGGGTGGGTTGGTCCGTCGGGTTGAGCACCTCAGGCAACGCCTTCTTCCCCACCCACCCACTCAAGCAGAACGGTCTGTTCGACGAAGTTGATCTCGAGGCGGTAGTCCCTGAGTAGACCGGTGCCGAGGAGGATCTCCTCTCCGGGGACGAAGGTGGCAACCGAACGGACAGTGCGCCCATCGAAGGGGAAGTCCACGTAGTGCGCCTCCTCGACGACCGTCTGTCCGGCTGCCAGCGAAGACCGAACGTGACCCACGAATTCAGGGTTCACAAACGGCCGGAGACGAAGAGGTAACTCCACTCCGCCGTTGAACCCGGTGTCGATGGTCGCCCTCCATTGCCTGCCTCCCGCGTCCAGTGTTATCACCGGAACGCCATCGTCCGTCACTGACCCGAGGATCATCGGTGTCCCCCCTTGCGGAAGTAGTAGTCGTATCCTACCCGCACGAAGTACAGGGGAGTGAAGCGATTGTCTGCTTTCAGACGGTCAACGACCTCAAGGATCGAGGCGCCAAACCAGAGGCGACCGGTGTAGGGGTCGATCCCGACTGTCTCGCCCTTCCGACCCGAGACGTCGTGGGTGGTCTGGTACTCCCTCCAGATCCGCTCAGCACACTCAACGTCTTGACCGGTCATGGTGGCTTCAGGCAAGGTGGATCCCTCCTTTGCGTGGTCATTATAGCGGCTGGATTGGGGTCCGCGCAACTCGCTTCGGCTCCTGCTCTGCGGGCACGGGCTACCGCCCGTCGCCCCTCAGCCGCACACTGTCCCCCGCCGGCACGGTCACTTCCCGCGTCATCCCCCCGAACACCGGCGCGTGCTCCGGTGAGCGTAGCGTCGTGGCGATCGCCCCATCCGTCGGGTTGTGCACTTCCAGGAACGGCTTCCTCCCCTCAGCTTGGCCGTCGGCGACGAGGGTGAGCTTCACGTTCGGGTTGTCGCTCACGAAGACGTTGCCCACCCAGACCTCGTTGGCTCTCTCGATCGGTTCCTGGAAGTACGCGATTCCGTCGTGGACGGGGACAGGGCGGAACCAGGGGCGATGATTGCTGTAGACGGCGCAGCAGCCGTTGTCCTGCAGACCGGTCACGCGAATCGGCAGGTCGATGAGGAGCTGCTGCGGGCCGAGGGTGAATGCTGCCTCGCCATCCGTCGCCTGAGCGGTGAAGAAGAAGGTGGCGTCGGTCAGCTCGCCCACCTTCATCTGGACGGGATAGCCGTCGGTGCCGCCGGCGAGGTTCAGGGCGCGGAGGTGGTGCTCCAGCGGGGCGTTGCCGGCCTCGTCGGTCGCGAACGCGCCAATGGCGAAGCGGTAGGGGATGACGGTGCCGGCTTTGATCTCCTGCCCGTCGCGCCCCAGGCCGATGTACAACCGGCCTGGCAGTCGGTAGGTGTAGCAGAAGTCACTTCCCGGCGGGGCGAAGAAGCCGAGCGTGCCGACCAGCGAGGGCACTTGCGCGGCGTAGCCGCCGGGGCGCAACCGACCGGCGCCACGAATTGGTTTGTCGGCTTCGCGGAGCATCGCAACGCGGGTCGTGCCCTCGGCGTCGGTGGTGATCACGCTGTGCCCCCAGCCCTGGGCCAAGTCGGTTGGGATCTCGAAGAAGACCAGGGAGATCGGCACGGCGCCGGTGAGCGTCACGTCCCGCTTGAAGCGGATCTCCCCTTCGTGCCAGATCAGGCCGCCCTGGTAGTTCTGCTCGCCTTCATGTCGGCGGCGGTAGTTCCAGACGACGTACATGTCGCGGCGATCTTCGGGGGCGTAGATCGTGTGGCGCCGCTCGAAGTACTCGTTCTCGCCCAAGTCCTTGGCGACGGTGGCCAAAGCGGGCGTCGGCCGCTCCTGGGTGTCGAAGCGTTGGGACAGGTACTTCATGTCCATCGAGGCCACTTGCAGGTTGTAGCTGGAGACCGCCACGTCCATCTGCCGACCCTGGATCACGTTGTGGGTCTCGGGGTGCGGGTAGGGGCCGACGCCCTTGAAGTAGGCGAGGTCTTCGTAGCGCACGCTGGGAAGCGGGCACTGCGCGCCGCCGCGGTCCCAGCCCTGGATGCTGTAGTCCTCGCCGTTATGGAATTGCTTCGCCATGGAGAGCATCTCCATGCGGTCGGGGTGCCACAACATGCCCGTGGCGCCGAGGATGTTCAGGTTGTCGCCGCAGCGGAACAAGCCCTGCTTGTAGCAGAACACCCAGACGTAGTGGGAGAACGCGCGCTTGCCGGCGGTGTCGAGGACCTCCAGTGTCAGGTAGTGCTGCTGATCGTGGACCAACTCGAACTCGCGTTCCAGCACCTTCGCCCCGTTGCCGAGGTAGCGCCGAATCGGCCCCAGGTCGGCGTCGTGCACCTTCACCTCCTGGATGCCGGCCTCGCTCTGCACGACGAACTTGAGTCGCACCCGGTGGGCCCCGCGCGTGTAGTGCCAGTTACTCTCCATCTGCGTGTTGAAGCCGCCCCAGTAGAGCACCCGCGGTCCCTGGCTCACGAACTGGTGGGCCTTCCACGCGGCGAAGTAGGCGGTGCAGCGAGTGTTCAGGGCTTCCCGGGCGGAGGGGACATCGAGGAACCCGGTGAACAGCGTGTCCGCCGCCTGCTTGACCTCCGCCGGGTCGGTGATCCGCGTGAACGACGCCAACGCCGCCCAGCGCAGGTCGCGGAGGCCGAAGAGGAAGTCGTTGTAGTTGTTGGCAATCGGCTTGCCGTGGTCGTACACCAACGGCAGGTAGTGGAAGAACCACCACAGGTTCTCCGGGTGCGCGCCGTTGGCGCGGAGCTGCTTGTAGTCCAGCAAAGCGCTGGGCGGGTAGCTGCACAGCTCAGCGAACTTGCCGTACTGGTGGATTTGCTTGCCGTCCCACAGTGTGTACGGGTTGTTCGGCGGGTACGGGTTGGGGAAGGTCGCCTCGGGGTAGACGATCTTCTCCCCCCAGAACGCCCAGCGATTGCCGATGCCGTCGGTGAACTCGATGCCCGGGCAGGCGTAGAAGTCGGGCTGCTGGCTGGCGGCGAGGCAGTCCGTCTTGAGCTTCTCGAGCTCCGCCGCAGTGAGCAGCTCCAGCGGCTCGGCGAACACGATCACCGACAAACCCGCTGCCTTCGCCGCCGTGACGTAGTCGGCAACCGCGCCCTTCCCGTCGGTCAACGAGGTGTGCGCGCCGACGATGCCGCGGATGCCGGGGGCGGCCGATTGCAGGACCGGTTCCTGACCGTCGGCGTAGGTCAGCCCGGCGACCTTCTCGAAGTTCCACGAATCCCACTCGACGCTCTTCGGGAACTCGACGGGCTTGTACGGCTCCGGCGTGTACGTCCCAAACCCCGGAGTCTGCTGCACCGGTTCCGCAAGCCAGCGGCAGGCGTTCATCTGCAGCTCCATGGTGTCGCTGGGCTGCCCCAGCGCCGGATCGCCCCTGGTCTCCACCGTCTGCGGCCAGAGCGGGTTGCCATAGTTCATCCCGGTGTGCAACGGCGACACGGGGAAGCAGACGATTCGCCCCCTGCCGAACCCACGGACCGCCACTACCGGGGGCGCCGACGCATAGGTCCCGGGAGTCTCCAGGTTGAGCGTGTTCGGGTCGCCGGACACCCCCGTCCGGTAGCTCTTCGCCTCCTTCTCGCCCGACACCACGACCTGCCAGTCCGCCGAGTACTGCATCGCCGGCGTGCCTGCGCCGGGGTAGTAGTCGTGGAGCGGCAGGTAGAGGCACGACGCGCCCTCGGTCACGCCGTGCGGCTTGACGCCGCGGGTGAACCAATACGTCCGCTTGCCGAGGACGCCCGGCGCCGGTTTCTCCTCGTACCGCCGCGTCGCGTCGAAGCAACCCTCGTGGAGGATCTGGCAACCGAACGGCTGAAACACGAGGTTCCAGTAGCGCTCGTCGTCGTCGCCGGGGTAGCGCACCGACCGGGGCTGCAGCAACAGCCCGCCGCCTTCCTGCACGTACCGAGCCAGCGCCGCCCCTGCCAGCTTCGCCCGCGCCTCGACCTCGGGCGTGAGCTTCTGCACGCCCTCGCAGGTGGTAGCAAGCTGAACGACGTGGTAGACCTTGAGGAGCTGATAAAGCCGCGCCTCGGTCCACGTCTGCCGGCACAGCCCGTCCTCCTCAACCAGCGAGGCCTGGATGCCATTCTGCTGGAACAGCGGCATCGTGCGGTCGTACTTCTGGAACTCGACGTTGTGCTTGTCAGCTTCGTGGGTAGCGATGCCGAGGACGACGACCGGGGCCTGGCACCAGGCCGCAGTTGCGACGAGAAACAGGGATAGGAGCATGGGGCGCATGACGTAGCCTCCTGCAGAGCGCCATCGGGAGGTCGTCCCAGCGAGAGTGTGGGTAGTCCTTCCTGACCGCGTAGCCGCCACGGTACCACGTTCCCGGAGTCGCCGCAACACCCCCCCCCGTCCCCCGGCAATCGCTGGATCGAGGACCCCTCCGGCACTGCTGCGTGGGGCCGAAGGTGAGTGCCCGCAGCCAACGGCGGATACCGAAGCAATGCGTGTGACGAATCAGAAAGCGTGGAGGAGTTCCGCCTCGGCCACGTTGTCGGTGACTTGCACACCGGCTACGGAGCCAGCGTTCTGAATGAAGGTGCGGCGGTAGCGCAGTGACGCGCTCAGGTTGTGGGAAAGATCGTAGGCGGCGCGCAGTCGAAGGCTGGTCTGCTTTGACCGCACGGGCTGCTCGAAGCCGAGGTTCGTCCACTCGTACCCGAAGCCCAGCGTCAGCTTCTCCATCGGCTTGTACTGCGCTTCGAGGCGGTAGTCCTCGAGTTCCGTCCCCGGGTTCGCGAAGGGGCTGAGCGGGTAGCCCAGCGAGTTGCCCAGGTCGAAGTACGCCTCGTTGGGGTCTGTCGGTCCGTACACCCCGGGGTCGAGCCGGCTGTATTCGACACGGAGGTTGAGCCGGTCCGGTCGCTCCGAGTCGTGCCAGTAGCTGCCAAACAGGAACCCGGTGCGGTTCCTGCTGGTCTCCCGCGACCGCGTCACGAAATCGTCGATCAGGAACTCCACGTAGGTCTGGTAGCCTTTGGCCAGGTCGGTCTCCACGTAGACGCTTGCCGCCGGGTTGTCGCCCTTCTTCCCGATATGGTCCACGACCTGGAACGGGAGCACCGGGACCAGCGCAGCCGCGGCGTAGTCGAGCGGCAGCCTGCCGCCGGAGGCGACGAGCGTTTCGGCCACTCCGAAGCGCACCGTCGGGCTGTGGGCCACCTCGACCTTGTGCGCCATGAATGCCGTGCCGGGCCGCCGCAGCCCCGTAGTGACCAGCCCTTCATACGTCCACAGCCCTCGGTGGAGCTTCGTCTTCAGGTAGTCGTAGGGGCGGGCGTAGTCGGTGATCAGCATCGACCCGAAGCGCCCGGGGCCGTACCAGAGCCGGTCCCTGCCCACCTCCAGGTTGAGCCGCTTCCCGTAGTCGGCGGTGACGGCCGCACGGTCGAGTCGAGTGTGGAGGCCGTCGCCATCGGCCCCCGTCAGGAGCGTGGCGCGGAACCGGTACTTGTCGCCGAAGTCGGCCCACAGGTTCCCTCTCATGTCGAGCCCCAGACCGTCTGGTGTGTGCGACTCACCGGCGACATCGAGGTTCGCCCCGGTGTCGCGGAGCCGGAGGTACCCGCCGACGCCCCAAGGCGTTCCGCCGGTAAGCCGCGTGTCCAGTGCGCCGACTGCGGCCGGTACGCCGACGCCGAGCCGCGTGAGTTCCTCTGCGTACAGACCGGTCAGGCGTTTGAGCGCCAGTGCCGTCCCGGGCTTCAGCGCGTCGCCGGCGCCGGCATTGCCCAGGGCCTCCTGAACCAGTTCCGCGATCTGCCGCCGCGTGAGCACGAGATCGTCGTCGGAGCGGTGCCGGAACAGCCCCTCGTCGTAGAACACCCGGGCGGGGTACTTGGTGACCAGTCCGGCTGCCGCCAAGGCGCCAAGGAGGTCATAGGACTGGTCGCTGCGGGGCACGCTGTAGGTCTTCGGCGGCGACAGTGGCGCGCCAGCCGTGTTGCCCCCGTCGGCTCGCAGCACCAGTGGGCGCTGAACTGCCTCGCCGGCGGCGACCTCAACGACCTGCCCAACGCCCCTCACTGCGTCGCCGACGCGCACGGCTGCCTGGGCGTCGCGCAGCACGCCCGCAGCCGTCTTCCTCTGGACCGACTCGAGGGTGAGCTGTGTCAGCGGCTGCCCCTTCCGGAACACCTCGAGCACTGCCCCCGCCTGCGCGCCTTGGTCGGCGCCGACGCTGACGCACACCTTGGGTCCGTCGAGCGAGGCGACATACCCGGCCAACGGCCGCGTTCCCTGGGTACTCCCGGGCTGTGTTGCGGTGGGGGGCGTCTGGGGCGGCGTGCTGGTCGGCTCGTCGGTGGCAACGGAGGCGGGGGGCAGGACGACGGTGTCGCCGACGCGGAGGGGGGTTGCCTCGGCCTTCGCCGTGCCCTTTGCCGCCGTGAGGCTGACCCACTCGACGGTGACGGTGCCGACGGGCTTCCCGTCGCGCTGCACGGGCAAAATCTGCCCCGGCAGGACGCCGTCTCTCGACCCAGCGCCGACGGTTACGGACTGGGCCTCGACGACGGTGAGATAGGCGACGCGCGCTGACGCCGGTGTCAGCGACAGCGCCGTCAGCAGAAGCAAGAGGCGTGGCAGCAAGTGGATACCTCCAACCGGACTGGGCACGGGTCCCGCAGGAAGCGGCTGTTGTGAGGGCCCGGTGCGTGTGATATGATACCCCAATCCATGACGACCGATTCGGCGAGCAACGCCCAGCCCCCTTGCGCCTCCCTCCCTCCCTCCGTAGTCCGGCAGCTTGCCGCCATCCGGCTGCTGGCAACCGATGTGGACGGCACCCTCACCGACGGCGGCGTCTACCTGGGCGAGGGCGGCGAGGTGGTCAAACGCTACGACTGCCACGACGGCTACGGCATCGCCTTGGCGCGGCAGAACGGGCTGCGGGTCGCGTTCGTGACGGGACGCGATTCTCCCGTGGTCGCGCGCAGGGCCGCTGAGCTGAAAGTGACCGACCTGTACCTGGGGTGTCACGACAAGCTCGCGGCGCTCCGCCAGCTTGCCGCGAAGCACGAACTGGACCTTGAGCAGATCGCCTTCGTGGGGGACGACCTGCCGGACGCGGCGGTGTTCGCTCACGTCGGCGCCGGGATCGCGGTGGCAAACGCCACTGCGGAGACCAAGTCGCGGGCTGACGTCGTTACGCGCCGACGAGGCGGCGAGGGGGCGCTCAGGGAGGTCGTCGAGCTGCTCTTCCGCTGCCAGGGGAAGTGGGACCTGGTCGTCGCTGACGCGCTGGAGGGGCGTGGCCCATGAAGGAGATCGCGAGCCGAATCGGCGAATGGCTGCTGGTCGGGTGGATTCTGCTGGTGTGCGGCTACTACCTCGCCGCCGCCTTCGTGGCGTCACCGGGGTAGCGCATGAACGGCCCCATTCAGCCGGTAGCGGACCTCCTCTTCTTCCTGCTTGTCAGCCTGGTCTCTGTCGGGCTGGGCGGGCAACTGCTGCGTTGGCTGCGGACCGAGCCAGCGGGGCTGTGTGAAGCGGTCGCCCTCGGCGGCGCGCTCGGGCTCGCGGTGCTCGCGTACACCGTGTGGGGCGTCGCGGCGCTCGGGTTCCTGTATCCGGCGGTCGGCTGGGGCGTGCTGGCCCTTGCCGCGCTTGTGGGCGGAAGACGAGCGGCCCGAGTCGTAGTGGGCGCGCTGGCGCGGGTGCACCCAGGGTGGCGGCACGTGCGGGTGCCGGAGGCTTTCCTGTGGGTCTGCCTGCTCAGCGTGCTTGCAGCCGGCCTGGTCAAGTCATTGGCGCCCCCGGTCGCCAACGACTGGGACGCCCTGCAGTACCACCTGGCGTTCCCGAAGATCTACGTTGCTCACCACCGGCTCCTCCAGCTCCCCTTCAGCACCCACTCATACTTCCCGTTCACGATGGAGATGCTCTACACGCTGGGCTTGCTTGTCCGGAGCGTGGCCGCGGCCAAGCTGTTCCACTTCCTCACCGCCTGCTTGCTCGCCGCGACGATGCTCGCGTGGGGGCAACGGCTGGGCGGGCGACTGGTCGGTCTGATCGCGGCCAGCGTGTTCCTGAGCACGCCGGTCGTCTTCTCGGAGCTTGGCTCTGGCTATGTCGACCTGGGGCTCTCCTGCTACGCCGTGGCTGCCCTCTACGCGCTAAGCCGCTGGCAGGAGGGGGGGAAGGGCAGGTGGCATCTCGTCGCCGGCGTCTTCGCCGGGGTCTGCCTGGGGATCAAATACACCGGCGCCGTGACCCTGGCGTTTGTGCTGTTTGCCGGCGCGCTCCACGTCGTTCGCTCCAGGCGTTCGCTCTGGACCCAGTGGGCGCTGTTGGGGATCGTCGCGATCCTGGTCGGCGGGCCGTGGTACCTGGAGAACCAGCTCCAGACTGGCAACCCGGTGTACCCGTTCCTGTACGAACGGTTTGGCGGCGTTCGCTGGGACCAGACGCGCGCCGACGCCTACTCGGCGGAACAGCACACCTACGGGACGGGCCGCGGTCTGGTGGACTTGGTGAAGCTGCCGTGGAACGTGACTATGTGGCCGTGGAATCACGACCCGTCCCGCGGCCTGCGCTACGAGGTGCAGCCCGTCAGCAGCAGCACGCCGGGACCGCTGTACCTGGCGCTGCTGCTGCCGTTTCTCTTCCTGCGCCCGAAGCCCGGAGGAGTGCGGCTGTGCGCGGCGGCGGCGGCGTTCCACCTGCTCGCCTGGTTCGCGCTGATGCACTACCTTCGCTACCTGCTGCCGTGCCTCGCGATGACGGCAGTGTGTCTGGGGTGGACCGTCCGCGAACTGTGGCTGCGCACGGCGTCCGCCAAGCTGGGGTTCGCCGCAGCGGCAGCCGTCGCCCTCTTCGTTCCCCTGGGGGGTTGGTTCGCGCTCGGGCTGACCGGTCCCGCATGGCAGGTGGTGTCGGGGAGCGTGTCGGCAGACGAGTACCGCACCCGCTATCTGGACACATACGCCGCGGCACAGTTCGCCAACCAGTTCCTGCCGGCGGACGCGAAGCTCATCACCTACGGCGAACCGCGGGGCCTCTATCTAGACCGGGACTACCTCTGGGGCGAGCCGGATCACTCCGCGCTTCTCGACTACTCGAAGGTGAAGACCCGCGCCGACCTGTGGCGGCTCTTCGCCGGACGCGGAATCACCCACGTGCTGGTCAACACGACGTACTTCAACCTGAACGACCCGGGCTTGCTGCAGACCTGCATTCGCGAGGGGATCGACTCCGGCGACCTGCAAGTGCTCTACGAGGACCGGCGGGCGCTCGTGCTCTCCGGCCCCCGGGCGCCGGACTGAGCGGACTTCGCCGGGACCGCAGGGCCAGGGCGGCGACGCCGTCTTCGGCCGCCTCGCGGCTCGAGTCAGTCGCCGCTCGCTTCGACTATCGCGCCACTGCCTGCGCCACCGCTTCCCGCAGCGCTTGCAGGTTCACCGGTTTCCCCACGACTAAGTCCACTCCCGACGGGCGTTCACTGGCGTCCTGCATCATCGCGCCAAATCCGGTCAGCATGACGACTGGTAGGTCGGGCTGCAGGACCTTGAGAGTGCGGGCCAGCTCGTCTCCGTTCATCTGCGGCATGGCGCGGTCGGTGAGCACCAAGTCGAACGCACCGACACGGAACTTCCCCAACGCCTCCACGCCGTTGACCGCCGTCTCCACGGCGTGCCCTTCGCCGGTGAGGTAGTCAGTCAGCAGTTCGCGGTTCACTACCTCGTCTTCCACCACCAACACCCGCAATGGGCGCGTTGTCCCGACTGTCGCCTGGGCTGCAGTCTGCTGCGCCTCCTCTCTGTAGGCGGGAAGTCGCAGGGCGAACGTCGTGCCCTTGCCCACTTCGCTCTCGATCTCGAGGGTGCCGTTGTGCCGCTGGACAATGCCGAAGACCATCGCGAGCCCGAGCCCCGTACCGTGCTCGCCCTTGGTCGAGTAGAACGGCTCCAGGCACTTCAGCCGCACCTCCTCCGTCATCCCCGTCCCCGTATCGCAAACCTCCAACACCACCCGCCCCAAGTCCCCCGGTCCCCGAGTTTCAGCCCGCGTCCGCAGCGTCAGCGTGCCCGACTTCACCTCTTCCGAGTCGGGGTGGTCCTTGGCTTTCTGCCGCATGGCATCGACTGCGTTGAAGATGAGATTGGTCAGCATCTCGCGCAGGTTCGCCTCATTGCCGAAGACCGGGGAAACGTCCTCCAGCTCGAGGTTGAGCTTCACCTGAAGCCCGTCTGCCTGCGCCTGATCCTTCCACTTGGGCTGCGTCAGGTCGGCCGCTTGCTCGGCCACCACGAACAAGTCCACCGGCTGGAAGACCTCGTTTTCTTCGCGATGCCGGTAGAACTCCCGCAGGCGCTCCACCACCGCGCCGGCGTCCGTGGCAGCCGTGCGGATGGTCTGGAGGTACTTTGTTGTCTTCTCCGTGTCAGCGAGGTCCTCCGGCCGCATGAGCAGCATGTCCGCGAACCCCATGATGGGCATGAGCGCATTGTTGAAGTCGTGCGCCACCCCGCTGGCCATGGTGCCCAGGGCGCGCAGGCGCTCCTGCTGGATGATCTGCTGCTGGGTGTTCCGCAACTCTTGGTAGGCGGTCTGGAGATTTGCGTGGAGCTGGGCGTTGTGTGCTGCCAGGGCGACGTGTTCGGCGAGATCCTGCAGGAACTCGCGCTCATCCGCGGAGAAGGCGTCCACCGGCCGGCGCACGGCATGGAGTAGCCCCATGAGCTTACCCTCCACCATGAGCGGCACCGAGATCGAACTCCGCACGCCCGCCTGCGCCAGTGCCTGCGCGGTTGGCCCGTCCGACGCGGTGGTGTCCGGCAGGTAGAATGTGTGTCCCTCCAGGCAGTCGCGCATCCCACCAAGGGGGATCTTCGCGCCAACGGCCAAGCCCAACTCCCCTGTCAACTGCGCTCTCGCCGACCCGACCGCGGCGATAGTCAGCAGGTCCGTCTCGGCGTCGTACAGGCACACGTCCGCGGCGGCGACCGCCAACTGCGTCTCCAGCGCAGTTAGCGCCACGTCGAAGATGCTGTTCGGGTCCAGACGGTCGGCAATCAGGCGGGTGATCCGGTTGAGCAGCTCCGTGCGCGCGGCCTGACTGCGGAGGGACTCCTCCGCGCGTTTCCGGGTGCAGAGGTGCCCTAGGGCGGAGGCATAGAGCGTCAGCAGTTCGGCGCGGCGCTCCGTGATCGCCTCCCCGCGCAGCAGGTTGTCCGTAGTGAGGCAACCAATCACCTCAGCGCCATCCCAAAGGGCCGCCACGGCTTGGGTTCCCCGCCCGATGGCCTTCGCTTTCTGGTTGCGCAGGGGAGTGTCGTGGTCCACCTGACACACGAGCTTCCGAGCCAGGACCTGGCCCATGGCTGATTCCCCGGTGATCGCCACTCTGTCGCCTCGTTCATCCCGCAGGCGCCCCTCTTCGTCCACGCTGAAGGATCCCGACATCATCAGTGGGTCGTCGGTGGCGAACCACAGTCCTGCGCGGTCGAACCCCAGCTTCTCCCGTGCCAGCTCCACGGCACGGCGACACAACTCGTCGAAGGTGTCTGCCGGGGACAGCTCGTTGGTGACGGTGTGCAGGACTGTGAGGTCCTGCCGGCGCTGCCGCTCGGCTTCCTCGCTCTTGCGCAGTGCCGCCTCCGCCCGTCGCCGCTCGGTGATGTCTGTCAGCGTGCCCTCGTAGAAGCGCAAGTTGCCGGCGTCGTCATTCACCGAATGCGCGTTGACGGACACCCAGACGAGGCTCCCATCTTTGCGATACGCCTGGTGCTCGAAGTCGGCCACGGCGCCTTGCTCCTGCATGATCCGGAGGAAGTCCGCGCGCCGCTGGGGATCGACGTAGACTTGGTGCGCAAGGTCGGTGACGCCCGCCGTGAGTTCCTCGGAGGAGTCGTACCCCAGGAGGCGGGCCAGGGCGGGGTTGGCCGTGAGGAGGCGTCCCTCGGGCGTGCTCTGGAAGATGCCCTCGGTGGCGTGATTGAAGATCGACCGGTAGTTCGTCTCCGCCCGCTCCGCCCGCTCCGCCAACTGGTCCTGCAGTGCCACCACCCGCTCGCCCACGCGGACGCGGGCCTCCAGCTCCGCCCGGTCGAAGGGTTTGGTGACGTAGTCATCGGCGCCGGCGTCGAACGCCGCCAGCATGTCCGTGCGCCGGTCGTTGGCCGTAAGCACGATCACGTACACCGACCGGAGCCGCGGAGTCTCGCGCAGGAGGCGACACAGCGCCAACCCGTCTTTCCCGGGCATCCGCCAGTCGAGCACGGCGAGCTGTGGGTGCCCTTCCTGCTGAAGCAGTTGCCACGCCGCGTCGCCGCTGCAAGCGACGACGACTTCGTGCCCGGCCTTTTCCAGCACCCCCTCCAACGCGATTCGCGACCCCAGATCGTCTTCGGCGATTAGGATTCTCATCGGTGTCTCCTTTGCAGCATGACGGTCCAACACTTTGCCCCCCCCGTGGCACAGGTCTCTGACCTGTGTAGCCTGTCGGTCACCGCGGTTGCAGTTCACAGGTCAGAGGCCTGTGCCACGGGTTCACTGCCACCCCTCCAATTCGGTGCTCAGCCGTGCCACCTCGCGTTGTACGCCGATCAGCGCTGCCGCGGCGGCGGTCAAGTCCCCGCTTCGGGCGAGCTGTTCAAGCTGCAATGCCGCTTCATAGGCGGCGTGAGCCGACAGGTTGCCGAGCGCGCCTTTGAGCGTGTGCGCGGCTGTTGTGAGCGCTTCCGCCTCGCCTCGCGTCACGGCGTCTTGGGCCGCGGACAGCAACGCGGGAGACGAGTCGAAGAACGCGCGCACCACCCGCCGCAGCAGGTCTTCGTCGCCGGCGAACCGGTCCAGCGCGGCGGCCCGGTCGAACACGACTGCGTCGCCGTCCTCCTCGTCCTCGGCCGCCGGCGGCGGGAGCGCCACGCGGTCGAGGCCCACCACCCGGCCGATCTCCTCGAAGAGCGTCCGCCGGTCCAGCGGCTTCGACACGTAGCCATCCATCCCGGCGTCCAGACAGCGCTCCCGGTCGCCCGTCAGCGCATGGGCGGTCATGGCGAGGATCGGCACTTCATGGTTTCGGATCTGCGATTCCGGATTTCGGATTTGTCGGGTGGCGGTGAGACCGTCCAGCTCGGGCATCTGGACGTCCATGAGCACGAGGTCAAAGTCCTGGTCGGCCAATGCCTGCAGGGCTTCGTTGCCGTTGTTGGCGACGACGACGGTGTGACCTTCCTGCTCCAGCACTCCCACTGCCACCACTTGGTTGACCGGGTTGTCCTCCGCCAGCAGGATTCGCAGCGGGCGCAGGGCGACAGGCGCGGGGCCCCGTTTCGTTGCTTCCGGTGCCGCCGGCTGCTCGCCGGCCCCCAACACCCGCTGAATGGTTTCCAGCAGGTGAGACTGCCGGACTGGTTTCGTCAGCCAGGCGTCTGCCCCGGTTCCCGCCGCGCGGTCGGGATCGCCGGCCGCGCCGGCAGAAGAGAGCAGCACGACCCTTGTCGCCTCCAACGCCGGAGTCTGCCGGACCCGCTCCACCAGTTCCAGCCCGTCCATGCCCGGCATGTGGTAGTCGGACACCACGAGTGCGAACGGCTTGGCAGCGGCGGCGGCTTGTTGCAGCGCGGCCAACGCACTGTGCCCGTCTTCCGCCACGGTAACGGCCAGCCCCCAGTTCGTCAGCATCTCCCGAAGGATGCGCCGGTTGGTTTCGTTGTCGTCCACCGCCAACACTCGCACGCCCCGCAGCTCTGCCGGCTGGAGCCGGCTCAATCGCTCCTCGTTCGGGCGCACGCCAAAGAGGGCGGTGAAGTGGAAGGTGCTTCCCTGGCCCACTTCGCTTTCCGCCCAGACGCGCCCGCCCATGAGCGCCACCAGTT
>Ga0210029_1000151_pt1 | contig 45436 bp, 37 predicted proteins | sample CryGeymeta201521_FD_183985 | JGI IMG/M metagenome (GOLD analysis project Ga0210029, IMG submission 183985) | Groundwater microbial communities from Crystal Geyser aquifers in Utah, USA - Crystal Geyser metaG 2015-21 (SPAdes) (version 2) | ecosystem: Environmental > Aquatic > Deep subsurface >... | reverse complement strand
GACGGCGAACAGGCCTCTGGTGAACCCGCCAGCGCTTGAAATTCTCGCCAAAAATCTCTGCAGCCGTTGACCTTTTCAGGTCTTGAACGGCAAAAATCACACTGTATTCGCCGTGATGATCTCACCCGCCAGCGTCGTCATGGCAGCGGCTGAGCGGTTGTCAGGCGTGATCGTTTGCGCCTTTACAAACTGCTCAAAATTGCGTTCCATGGATTGCTGGTAGGCCGGGTCATAGTGGTTTTTTAGCAAGTCCATGACCACGGCATCAAACCTGCCTGCGCGGGCCTGGGCCTGCCAGGCTTCAACCACCACATGGCCTTTGAGTGGGATCAGCACCGACAAACGGTTGCAGAAATAGTCCACATCGTCCACCATGTGGTGGTAGTCCTCCAGCAGCAAGGCCACGCGTTCCATGTCGTTCAACTGAAGGTTCAGGCAGGGGCTTGAGCGCATGGTTTCCATCAGGCTGATCGGCACACTCAAATTGCCAACTTTTTTGCTTTCGCTCTCCACAAACACCGGGCGCTCAGGTTCAAAGTGACGCAATCTGTCCCATATCAGGGTGTCAAAGTGCTTTTGCGACGGTTGCGCCAGCCCCGGGATAGCCCCTAGGACGGAGCTGCGGTGGTTTGCAAGGTCTTCCAGGTCCAGCACTTGTGCACCTTGTGCCGCCAGTGCCTGCAACAGTCTGGTTTTGCCACTGCCGGTGGGGCCACAGACCACCTTGAAATGCAGGCGGTCGACTTGCTGCGTGATGTCCTGCACGATGGCCGCTCTAAAAGCTTTGTAGCCCCCCTCGATCAACGTCACCCGAAAGCCGATCTGGCTCAAAATCAAGGACAAGGCACCGCTGCGTTGCCCGCCGCGCCAGCAGTAAGCCAGCGGTTTCCATTCCCTGGGTTTGGCCAGCACGTGCCGTTCTATGTGGGCCGAAATGTTGCGTGCGGCGATGGCCGCACCGCGTTTGCGTGCTTCAAACGGATTGACCTGTTTGTACAGCGTGCCAATTTCAATGCGCTCGGCATTGTTCAGCGTTGGCCAGTTCACCGCACCGGGCAGGTGATCTTCGGCAAATTCATCTTCACTGCGGGCATCGATCACGGTGTCAAACTCAGTCCACCGCTGGATCACCTCGGTGGCACTCATTGGGGTCAAACTCATTGCAATCCTTTTTTGATGTCGGGCCACACGTTGGCCAGGATCAGCGGGTGGGCTTCTGACTTGGGGTGAATGCGGTCGGCCTGAAACCACTTCAAGCTGTCAGGCACATCGGCAATGCCCCTCAAGAAAAAAGGCACGACTGCGGCTTTGCTGGTCTTGGCGGTTTGTGTATAAGTGTTGGAAAACGCCTGGGCGTATTCGCGGCCGTAATTGGGCGGCACTTGCATGCCCAGCAGCAACACGCGCGCGCCGGCCTGTTGGGTCGCTTGAACCATGCTCGTCAGGTTGTCCTGTGTCATGGCCAGCGGCAGGCCACGCAGGGCATCGTTGCCACCCAGTTCGATCACCACCAGGCTGGGCTGATGCTGGGCCAGCAGGGCTGGCAGACGCGAGCGCCCGCCCGAGGTGGTGTCGCCGCTGATGCTGGCGTTGATCACAGAAGCGTTTATTTTCTCGGCAAGCAGTTTTTTTTCAAGCAAAGCCACCCAACCTGTGCCGCGCTGCAACCCATATTCGGCACTGAGCGAATCACCCAGAACCAGGATACGCGGCGCTGGTTTCGTCTGTTTTGTGGCAGCAGGTGCAGCGGTGTTCAACCCTACAAACAGGGCTGCAGCGCCCAGCGCGATAAAGTAGCGTCGACAAGAGGGTTGATGTTGATTAAAGGAATTCATGTCTGATTGCATTATTTCGGTTGAACACGTGTTCAAAAGTGTGACCGACTCCACCGGCACGCTTGACATTTTGCGTGATATTGATTTTTCTCTTTTGAGCAAGGAAACAGTCGCTATTGTCGGTGCCTCGGGCTCGGGCAAAAGCACCTTGCTATCGATCATTGCCGGCCTTGACACCCCAAGCAGCGGCACGGTGCGTCTGGCGGGGCAAGACCTATTTGCACTAAGTGAAGATGCGCGTGCCGCACTGCGGGCTGAAAAAGTGGGTTTTGTGTTCCAGAGTTTTCAATTGCTGGGCAACCTGAGCGCACTTGAAAACGTCATGTTGCCGCTGGAGTTGGCTGGGCGGCGCGATGCCGCCCAAGCGGCCACCGACATGTTGGCACGGGTGGGCTTGTCGCAGCGCCTGGCCCATTACCCCAAGGTGCTCTCCGGCGGTGAACAGCAACGCGTGGCACTGGCACGCGCCTTTGTGGTGCAACCTGCGTTGCTGCTGGCGGATGAACCCACCGGCAGCTTGGACTTTGCCACTGGCGAGAAGGTGATGGCGCTGATGTTTGACCTGAATCGTGAACTTGGCACCACACTGGTGCTGGTTACGCACGACCGCGCCATGGCCACACGCTGCCAACGCGCCATCACCATCGAGGCCGGTTGCATCGTCTGAAACCGGACGCCTAGCCCCGATAATCGGGGCATGTCTACCCCTAAAACCCTGTTCGGCTTTCATGCCGTGGGCGTGCGCCTGAAGACCGCACCCCAATCCATTCTTGAAATTTTCATTGACCCCGGCCGCCGTGACGCGCGCATGCGCCAGTTTTTAGAGCGTGTGCAAGAAGCCGGTGTGCGCCTGCAAGAAGCCGATGGTGTCCGGCTGGCACGCCTGGCAGGCAGCCACGGCCATCAGGGTGTGGTGGCCAGGGTGAACCAGATTGCGCAAGTGCATTCGCTGGACGAATTGCTTGAAAACCTGGAAGCCGCCAACGCCAACCTGCCTTTGGCCGAGCGCACCCAGCCCCTGATTCTGGTGCTGGACGGTGTTACCGATCCGCACAACCTGGGAGCTTGCCTGCGGGTGGCCGACGGTGCCGGAGCACACGCGGTGATTGCGCCCAAAGACCACGCAGCGGGCATTAACGCCACGGTGGCCAAGGTGGCCAGCGGCGCGGCTGAAACCGTACCGTATTTTATGGTCACCAACCTGGCGCGTACCCTCAATGAACTCAAGGAACGCAACATCTGGATCATCGGCACCAGCGACCAAGCCACCCAAACGCTGTACCAGACAGACCTGAAAAGTCCGGTGGCCCTGGTGCTAGGCGCAGAAGGTGACGGCATGCGAGCCCTGACCGCCAAAACCTGCGACCAACTGGTTAGCATTCCAATGCGTGGAGCGGTGGAAAGCCTGAACGTGTCGGTGGCCAGTGGCGTGTGCCTGTATGAGGCCTTGCGCCAGCGCGCTGTGGCATCGACTGCCACTGTCGCGTGACGAATGTTGACCCCAAACCAAACCAAACCAAACCAAAACAAACCAGACCAGACCAAAGGAATGTGATGAATACTACTAAATTAAGAGCTGCTTGCTCAATATTGACGGGGGCTACAGCCCTTTTTCTCTTAACAAGTTGCACCCAGGAGCAGCAGAACAAGATCAGCCGCGACATCCAGAACTGGACCGGTACCAACGGCGTGCTGGAGTTTTATGCCGGTGACAAGGTGGTGCGCCGGTTCTTGAAAATTGACAAACTCTCCACCGCCATGGGCACGCAAGACAACCTGCCGCGCCCGTACCGCTTTGGCTATGGTGTGATGGATGAAAACCTGAACTTCATCGTCGACCCGACCGAGAAAAAAGTCTACTTCGAGATCAGCGACTACGCCTCCAACTACCTGTTTTTTGAAAATCCGCACTGACCCATCTGAGTGTTGAGACATAAAAAAACGCGGCACAGTGGCCGCGTTTTTTAGTCTCTAACAAGTGAATTCTTTGTATTTTCAGCGCAGACTTCACGCGGTTTGAGGCATGGCTGGGTTAGGTGTTCAAAATTTTATTCAACTTTGGCTTTGTTGCGCAGTTCTTCCTGGTATTTGGCCAGTTTTTGCTGTTGCAGTTGTTGCGCCACTTGGGGTTTGACATCGTCGAGTTTAGGCAATTGGGCATCACGGATGTCGTCCAGACGGATCACGTGGTAGCCAAACTGTGATTTGACTGGCGTGTCGGTTGTTTGACCCTTGGTGAGTGCCTTCAAAGCGGTGGCAAATTCAGCCACATAGTTGCCCGCAGGTGCCCAGTCCAGGTCACCGCCCTTGGCACCAGAGCCTGGGTCTTTGCTGGCTTTTTTGGCGATTTCGTCAAACTTGCCACCTTTTTTCAGCTGGGCAATGATGGCTTTGGCTTCGGCTTCTTTTTCTACCAGAATGTGACGGGCGCGGTACTCTTTGCCACCGTTGGATGCGGCAAACTTGTCGTACTCGGCCTGGATGTCGGCATCGGTCACCGGATGGGTTTTTTGGTAGTTGGTGAACAGCTCGCGGATCAAGATGGTCTGGCGTGCCAATTCCATTTGGGTTTTGAAGTCTTCAGAGGCATCCAGCCCCATTTTTTGGGCTTCCTGGATGAACACTTCTCGGGCGATGACTTCGTCCTTGATTTGTTGTTGCATCTCAGGCGTGACCTGACGGCCAGAGCGAGCCACCTGCTGGCTTAGCGCTTCCACGCGTGCCATGGGGACGGCTTTGCCATTGACGATGGCCACGTTTTGCGCATCTGCCACGGCAGACAGGCTGCCCATCAGGGCGACAAAAGCAATGCTTGAGATAAGTTTCTTTTTCATGCAAATTTCCTGCGGTTCAAAGTAAAAAGGTTTGGGTGGGGTTTCAGCCCGCTGCAGTCAAGCGGTGGGTGTTTGGGCTTCAATGGCCAGCGCGTGCAGGCCTTGATCCATGAAATCTTGGAGCGCATCATACACAAGCCGATGCCGTGCAATCGGGGTTTTGCCGGTAAATAAAGGTGAAGTGATGCGCACCCGAAAGTGGCTGCCAAAGCCGGTGCCATTGGCTCCGGCGTGGCCGTGGTGCTGATGACTCTCGTCGATCACTTCAAGCTGAGTCGGCTGCAAAACCTGTTGCAAGCGCAGTTGCAGTTGCGTAGCGGTGGGGGCGTGTGTGCTCATGGTGTGGGTGTCTTGGCCTCGTCAGTGACCAGGTAGCGTGAAATGTAAAACCCTTGGCCCACAATGAACACCAGTGGAAAGGCATAGCCCCAAAGTTTGAAGTTCACCCAGGCTTCGGTGCTGTAGTAAGCCGCCACGTAGCCATTGATGATCGCCATGAAGGCGCTGTAGCCGATCCACAGCAGGTTCAGCCGCATCCACACCAATTCGGGCAGTGTCAACTGGCTGCCCAACAGCATTTTCAAGAAGTTCTTTTTATAAACCCAGACGGCAACCGCCAGTGCAATCGCCATTGCGGCATACAACACGGTGGGTTTCCATTTGATGAATCGGTCGTCGTGCAGCACCAGGGTCAGCGTGCCAAACACCAGCACCAAGGCCAGTGTCACCTTGTGCATCATCTGCAGTTTGCGGTCAATGCCGTAGATCAGCGCCATTTGCAGCACCGTGGCAGCCATCAGCACGCCGGTACCGATGTAAATGTCATAGACCTTGTAGGCACCAAAGAACAGCAGGATAGGGAAGAAGTCGATCAGTATTTTCATGTAGGGGTGAAGTTTAACGAAGCCGAGTTCATGCAATAGCGCAGGCCAGTGTCGGTGGGGCCGTCCTCAAACACATGGCCCAGGTGTGCTCCGCATTGAGCACAGACGGTTTCGACCCGCTTCATGCCGTGGCTGGTGTCGGTGATTTCGCTGATGGCTCCCAGCACGGCCAGCGAAAAACTCGGCCAGCCGCAGCCCGCATCAAACTTGGTGCTGGCGTCAAACAGTTTGTTGCCACAGCAGATGCAGTGGTAACTGCCATCCGCCCATTGGCGCTCGTATTTGCCGGTAAAAGGCCGTTCGGTGGCCTTATGGCGCGTGACCTGAAAGGCAACGGGTTCTGCACCGCGTTGTTGTAGCAGAGCCTGCCACTCGTCATCGGTTTTTTGAACGGGAAAGGTCATGGTGAAATTGCTCTCGAAAATTCAGGAACTGCAACTGATCTCAATCTGGCTGGCCCAGTCGGGCGGAAAACCGGCTTCGTGCTCAAAACCTGGGTGCTCGTCAAACGGGCTGTTCAGCAATGTGAGCAACTTGGATACACCCGAGAAGTTTTTGTTCCTGGCGGCCGTAATGGCTTCTTCGCCCAGGTAGTTGCGCAGTACAAACTTGGGATTTATTTTAAGCATCAAATCGGCCTCTAGCCCTTGCTGTGTATGTGTAACCAGCTCTGAATAACGTAGCATCCAGGCATCGAATGCCGGGCGATCCAGAAACAGGTCACGCACCGGTGTGGTGTGGCCGTCGACCCGCGCATGGCTCAGCCGTCGCCAAAAAATGGTGTAGTCCACCTTGTCACGTGCCATCAGGCTCAGCAGGTCTTCAATGAGCGCGTCCGGTGCATCGGCCAGCCCCAGCTTGGCACACATCAGCTGGTGGTACTTGGCGGCAAACAAAGGTTTGAAAGCGTCAAGTGCTTGCAGCGCCAGGGATTGTTCGCCAATCAAGGGCAGCAGCGCTTGTGCCAACGCGTACAGGTTCCAGTGGGCGATGTCGGGCTGATGGTCAAAGGCGTAGCGGCCCGCGCGGTCGGTGTGGTTGCAAATATGGCCGGGGTCATAGGCATCCAGAAACTGGAACGGCCCGTAGTCCAGGGTCAGCCCCAACAGACTCATGTTGTCGGTGTTCATGACCCCATGGCAAAAGCCCACCGCTTGCCAATGCGCCACCATCATGGCCGTGCGCTCTGTCACCGTTTGCAGCAAGTTGGCATAGGCGTTGCCTGCCAGCGTGCTGGCCTGCAAACACTCGGGGTAATAGCGCTCAAGGCAATAGTCGGCCAGCTTTTTCAGGGGTTCCAGCTGGCGGCGCGCCGCAAAGTGTTCAAAGTGCCCAAAGCGGATGAAGCTCTGGGCGACGCGGGTTACCACGGCGATGCTCTCAGGGGTTTCACGCCACACCTGCGCATCAGAACCCACCACGCACAGCGCGCGCGTGGTCGGGATGCCCAGCGCATGCATCGCCTCGGAACACAAAAACTCACGAATGCTGCTGCGCAACACGGCGCGGCCGTCACCCATGCGCGAATACGGTGTCAGGCCTGAGCCCTTGAGCTGAATCTCGAAGCCATTGGCTTCACCCAGCAAAATCGCACGCCCATCACCCAGTTGCCCGGCCCAATTGCCAAACTGGTGGCCGCTGTAGACGCTGGCTAGCGGCTGCGTGCCACTGATCGGCAGGTTGCCGCTGAACGCTTGCAGCAGGTCGTCGCTATCCATCCAGGCCTCGTCCAGTCCCAGTTGTTTTGCCACCGCGGCGCTGCGACTGACCCAGTAGGGCGCGGGTATCGGCTGCGGTGCCAGCGGGGTGTAAAAGCGCGCGCCCAGGTGGTGGAAACGGTTGTTCCAGCGTAAGGAGGTTTGCACCAGGCGAGGCAAATCGAGTTGGGCGTTCATGAGCCCAATTGTCCGATGGCAGGTAAGCCAGTAGCTGGCAAAAGGTCAATGCGGGTGGGTGGCGGATACCGCCGGGTCATCTGGAGACGAACGCATGTTGGCAATATTCCTCTTGGCCGCCGGAGCTCACGCGTCGACTGTCTGGTTCAGATCATTGGGTACGGTTAGTGACGTCAGCACGCTGCTGATGAGCAGCACCAACATCTGATCGATCAGGGTCAAGCCGCGTTAAATATGGCGCTGCAATCGGAAAAGCTGGAATATGAAAATTTTGGCGTTTATAACGTGGTTACAGCTGATAGTCGGCAATGCGCCGAGCAGCAGCCCAAAGTTTCTCTAGAAATCTGCCCGTAAACCCAGCGTAAACAAGGTGTACTCGCTATCAAAATCAAAAAGGCAACTGATGACCAAAATCACCAGTCGCCTCGGCAACAAGTAGGACAAACGCTGTACTTTCTGGCTTTGTCTGCGTTTATCTCCGAAACGCCAAAAGCTTATTTAACTTGCTTTATGGGATAAAAGTGAGGTCGTCGAAGTAAAACGTCCCACCGCCGCCAAGTGCGCCGGTCTTGCCGAAGTTGAAGAAAATCGAGGCCTTGTTATAGGTGAAGGCTGGGTTCAACGCGGCGGTGCCCGCTGCCTGGCTGGCAAAGTTAAAGGTCAGGGTCTGCCAGCCGCCGGCTACGGTGGTGGTGGCCTCAGTCTCAACCGAGCGGGTCGGGTCGCCTGCGGTTTCCACCTTCAGGCGCACCGGGATGCCGGCAGCTGGGGCATACACGCGCACCGTCATGGTCGTAGCCGCGGTGGTAAAGGGAATGGTGGCGATGGAATCGTTGGCACCGGTGGATACGGTGGTGCCAGCCCAAAGTTCGGCTGTGGCCGATTTGACAACCTTGGCAACCTTGTTTGTGCCCCCTGCCGGGTCAATGACCACGGTGGCATCTTCAGCACCGCCGAAGCCGGTCAGCGTGGGTGCAGTGGCTTCCTCGAAGGACACCAGCGCTGTGCTGGCTCCAGTGCCAGTGCCCCCACCACCATCAGTCTGAATGATCAAGGTATTGACCGCTGCGACAGTATTGAAGTTGTGTGCAAGATCATCAAATTTGCCGGCAGGAACTGCAACCGTTACGGCACTACCAGTTGGAGTGACGGTCATTCTGAAATGTGTTGCGTCAACCTGCGACAGGTTAACTGCCGTACCACCTGTGACAAGTATGTCTTCAAGCACAAATGTATTTGCGGCGAGTTCCTTGTTAAAAGCGAAGGTGTATATCACGGTGCCATTCGTAGCTGCGGATGATGTAATGGCAACTGTCGGCGGCACGGTGTCGGTTGCTGAACCTCCTCCGCAGGCGCTGATCAGCAAGGATGCAGCCAGGGCACAAGTCGACAAAATAAAAGTTTTTCCAAAATGATCCATTGAAGTGTCTCCTAACAGGAATGTTGGTATGAAGCAGTCAAAGAAAGCGAGTTCATGAAAGCGCTTTCATCTAATATAGTGAGATATGTTGTCTGTGACACTAGGGCTTTCCCTTGGTTTGTGGCGAGGTTTTCATCAGATTGTTTATTTGAAGATAAATCCAGCAACTTGGATTGGTGTTTTCGGGTAGCAGCGGTGTAGTGAGCTTGTGAATAGGCTGTTGTCCATCAGGCAAAAGATTAGCGTTTATCGTCCGCGCGAGGTAACTATGGTTTTTACGTGCATCTCAGCTCGGCGGAAAACGGGTGAAGTGACAGAAGCAGATGACGCTGCTTCTTCCGTTCATCCAGGACATCTCGCCATTCCTAACGCGATCAGCAGGCAAGCCATGGTGGCATTTCTTATCACAACCGGCCAAGCGTGCCCGGTGCCACGTTTAAGCTCTTGCCGTCGCTGAACTTGACAGTGATTGGCGTCTTGCCAGCGTTATAGGCCAAGTAGGTCTTGCGCCCGTCGGCGCGCTTGAACACGCTGTAAAGCGTGGTGTTGGCGGTCACGCTGAAATCTGGCGTACCCATCTCTTGCAGGCTCAGCATCCAGTGCAGTGTGTGGGTGCGCGTGTCACCAGATTCAACACTGCCGTACCGATCCCATTGGGACAAGGCTGCTGCTGGGTCGGCCAACGCCAGGTACTTGGCGAACACGTCCTGCCAGACATCTTGCGGTGGTGGATTGGGTGGGAACTTGCCGATGGCGTTGTAGCTTTCGGTCTCGGGCTTCAGTATGTCGACATTGCGTTTGACGTAAGCCGGGTCGCGTCCAAGGTAGGTGGAGAAGGTAGTGACCGGCAGCAAGTTGATGCCTTTGGTCTGGCGCGGCTCGTCAGTCCACCAGGTTTTGTGTGCGTAGCGGCCACCAAACACCCAACTGGCCTCGACGTTCTTGTATTCAGGCGGGAACACCAGATGGTGGACATCGAACCAGTAGTGGCTGACGGCGTCAATCTCGGTGGTGTACAGGTAAATGCCGAGGTCGCGCAGTTCACGGTTGCCGGTCACTTCAGCCCAAAGAATGATGCTAGCCCATGCGTTGATCGCTTCTGATGTGGACTCCTGCCCGTTACCAAAGTCGTACAGGCCAACGCCGGAAGCCATCGAGAAACCAGAATACGGGTCAAAAGGTCTTAGGAACGGAAAGTCGGTGCGGCCGCGCTGCATTGTGGCGATGTCAGCTACCAGCATGTCCACCATGCCGCCCCATTTGTCTTTGGCCGCCCAAGCCGGGTCGCGCAGCGCGATTTCAGCCGCCGCGCGGATCCAGTAGCCGTAATGGAAGTGGTGGTCGTTCATCTCTGCAGCGGCAAAGAACTCGTCGGGGTAGGTGACCACGGTTCCCAAGTCTTTGTTGTAATGGAAATAGCTGCGGCCGGTGCCGCCAAACCACCATTGCATACGCTCTTTGACCAGCGTTAGCAACTGTTCACGAGCGTCGGTGTTGCCTTGCTGCTCGGCCACCGCGGCGAGTTGGGTCGTGCGTGTCAAGCCCTTGCCCTGCCAGTAAGCGCTGACGCGCCAGTTGTCTATGTTCTCCCGAATGGGTATGAGTGTGCGACGCTTGCGCAAATCAATCTTCAGAAGGTCGTTGATTTCAGAAGCCCCCGATCCCTCATTAAGGCCTGGCCAATGCGGTAACACACCGTGGTAGGTGCGCTCAATCTTGAACTGGTTCGCTGCAAGAAGTCGAATCTTGCCACGGATGCTGTCGTAGGCAGGTCCCAACTTGTCAGCAACCGATGCATTGTTGAACCATTGGTGCGGGTACAGCCCCAAGAGCGGCCCGTTGTCAGCCCCCTCCATCACGTGGGTTTTGGCGGTAAAGGTGCTCTCGACCTTGCTGGTGGCTGGGTCGAAGCGCCAATCAACATGCGTATCTTGCAGGAACGCATAAGCGTGACGTGTTAGCAGTTGCAGGCTCTCTAAGTGGTCGTCTGGCAAGGCCGCCGCCGACAGGTAACCTTTACCCGCAGGAAGGTGGCCGATCCATTCGGTGGGCGAGACCTGTTCCCAACGCACGCCGGTGGGACCGAACAGGGCGTACGATTTGCCGCCAATGTGCAAGGCAAGTACGCGTGCATCGGCATCGTTGGCAAACCGATCGCCAGTCGATGGCAGCTTAATGCGCACATCGCCGCGCGACAGCGTGATGTAGGCATAGGGACTGCCGTGGGCCGTGGTGACCCGCATCTGGTCGGCATCGCAGTCCATCGCGATGTCAACTGCCCAGTCTGATGCACCTGCCAACTTTGCCAGTCCAGGCTCGAAAGCCACCGGCGAAATCACCAGCGGATCGCGGTGGGGGTAATGAATTTCGTTTTCACGAAATTCAGTTGGCACCACTTGCTTGCTGGGCAGGGCGACCTCCAGTCCGGCGGGCGTGGTTCTGAGCGTGAGCGGGTGCGCAAACAGCGCCTCGGGCTTGGGATTGAAGATCAGCGTCGAATACCATTGGTTGGTGGGCGCGGCGCGTTTGAGCATCACATCGGTGCGGTACGGTGCAGTAGGCGGTGCCTGGTCACCCCGCTTGGGCGACAGGTGATAGCTGCCGCTGCCGAGTGTGACGGGTTGGGCGCTTGACATCAGCGCAATGCTCAAACCAAGCAAAAGCCCGGTACTCCATTTTTTCAAGACATTCATAGCTGTACCTTTTAAAAACCAGGAAGGAAGGCCACATCATAATGAAAGCGCTTTCAAAATACAGCCACGGGCTTACCCGAAAAGGGTAAACCCTGATTAACCCAAACAATCCAATAGGGCATGAATGCATGGCGAGGTGAGTTGCGAGGCAGTTTGGCTGGCCGAGAGGCGTTCATAGCCGTAGCTATGGACGACGAGCGGACGGGCAAAATGGCCGCAAATCAACCGTCAGGCATCATGCAGGCACGAAGTGCCGCCTAATCGATTATTTGGGATTAACCGGGATTCCGATTGTTGATACTGGTGACCTAGGGAAAATACTGAGTTTCATTTTTTAAAAAAAGAACGATGATCGGGTCAATTTGAAAGCGCTTTCACATTAACCAGACCAGTCACCATCATGAAATCCATTTCCAGCTTTACAAATCGGGCTTCAATAAACCGATACGCTAACCAATCTGCTCTGCGGCAGCCGCCCTTGCGTCATGGTTTGTTGGCCATTGTTCTGGCCACCACATCGGGTCTGAGCCAAGCCGTTGAATTCGGTCCAGACAACATGTTCAGCTTTTCTGGTTTTGCGCTGGCCTCTTTCGGGGTGCAAGACAAGCGTTGCTTGAATTGTCAGTGGGCGGGGCCGACCGAAGGCAAACAAAAAATATGGGCGGACACGATATTGCCAGGCCGACCCATCGAAAACGTGAGCACACAGGTGTTGATCGTGCAACCTTACCTGGGTGCCAAATTCAAGCTCGGCCAAGGCTTCAAGTTTGAGACTCTGCTGAGCCAACGCTGGCGCGATGGCTTTGTGGACGGTAAGCGTCCCTACGACGACCGGACTGGCAGCAAAGTGGATATTCCCGGGTTTTGGTACGAAAAAAACGTCACTCTCAGCCATGAAGACTATGGCCGTCTCACTATTGGTGCCACAACAACAAGGTCGTGGGCAGAAGCAGACTATCCTTTCGGTAGCAACCTCGGGTTGGCTGAGGCCTGGTCGTCCAGTGGCGCGGGATATGGTTTGCTGACCAACGCCATCAGGTATCAGTCGCGACTCTTTGACGTTGCTGAGGGCGATCTGGTTTTGGAGGGCACTTATGACCGGGGAGAGACCAACTTCAAAAAGAACAAACCCTCTTTTTTTGAATTTTTCGGTAAATATTGGCGTGGCCCGCTTGAGCTTTCCCTGATTGTGCAAGATACAAAAAACGGTGGCCCTGGCTCCTGGGGGCATAACCCTTTCACTGGCTTGACTGCATCCTCTTTAGATGACCCATTGTTGAGCAAGTCCAGTCAGGGCATCACGATGGTTATGGGGCGTTATTGGGCTACGCCCCAACTTGAACTCTCGGCTGGCGTCCGTCGCAATTGGTGGAGTGGTGCAAATGCGGTGCAAAACCCGAACACTTTGCAATGGAACAACATGTTCAATGTGAACTGGAATGGCACGCTAAATGGTGTGGCGAACCCGGGTTATCCGGCCAGTTCTTATGACGTGGTTCTTGGGGCACGCTATCGTGTTGGCAAATGGACTCCGTCCATCGGTATGCTTCATTTTGGTACTGCGAAAACTGACAACCCCAGTAACCGGGGACAAGACAACTCAGCCCTGCTCGCTGTGCTTGGCTTGCAATATGCCTTTGATAAAGGTGATTTTGGCAGAGAGAGAAATATTGACTTTTCTCTCGGCACTGTGCACTACGCCAACCGGGGTTTGTCGCCAATATCCATGCCAGGCAACGATGCGTTCACCGCTGTGGACTCCCGCATCGCCAAAAATGGCCACTGGTTCAACGTTCAAATTACGTATGGTTTTTAATACAACTGAGCTTAAGGACAATTTATGAATGCCGTCATTTTTGGTTCAATTCGTCGAACCGTTACAGTAATCAAAGTAGCTACGGCTGCGGTTGTCGTGTTTGCTTTGACTGCCTGTGGCGGCGGTGGCACCACGCCAGTGACGAATGTCACAACCACAGCAGGCGGGCTACGGCCACTTAGCGTAGATTTCATATCCCGCAAGGCAGTCAATTATTCGCCTTTCAGGACTTCGCTGAAAAATGAAGATCGCGTCAATGAAGTCATCACCGATGCACAAGTGCTCCAAGACCTGACCCTGTTACAAACTGCTGGCTTTGGAATGGTTCGGGTCTTTAACAGTGACGAAAAAGTCGCGCAGCGCGTTTTACGTGTGATTCAGGATAACGGTCTCGACCTCAAGGTCTATTTGGGTATGTGGATGGCGGGCAATAGTGACTTTGACAACAAGAAAGAAATGGCTTTTGGGGTTGCACTGGCCAATAGTTTCCCCAACATCGTCGCAGCAGTCAGCGTGGGCAACGAGTCTTTGGTGAGTTGGAGCGACCACAAAATTCAGCCATCCGAACTGGCACAGAATATTGCTACCGTTCGCAGTCAGATCAAACAACCTGTCACGACCGATGACAATTGGTTGTTTTACGCCAAAGAATCTGATCGCGCTGTTTTCGACGTCATTGACTTTGCCGCTGTACACACCTATTCAATGGTGGATACCCATTTTTTACCCGATAAATGGGACTGGAAACAATTGAGTGTCACTAACCTTCAGCAACGCGCCGCCGCCATGATGGATGCGGCCATGGCTTCTACAAAAGCGGACTACCAGGCTGCGCGCTCATCTCTCGATTCAAAAGGGTTCAGTGCAATGCCCATCGTGATTGGTGAAACCGGTTGGATGGCGGTCAACCCCTCCAACAAGTGGTACACCTTTTTGGCGCATCCGGTCAATCAGAAAATGTATCTGGATCGCTTGATGGCATGGGCCGCCGAAGGCAAGGCCGGTGCGGGTCCCAAGAACGTCTTTTATTTTGAAGCGTTTGATGAACCCTGGAAAGGTGACGACAACGGCTGGGGCTTGTTTAATGTGGCGCGCGAGGCTCGCTGTTCAGCACAAAGCCTTAAACCATCCGCCACATGGTTAAAAGAGGCAGGTAGCTGCAACCAGGCTAATGCTATTTTCTTCCAGCCACCACAATTGAACTCTGCGGTTACGGATGCCAAACTGATCATTCATTCAGAGGCGGTGACAGGCTGGCCTCCTGGGATGCGAGCGGACGCTTTTGATGGTGGTACGTTCGTCTCGGATTACCCTGCCGTCGGCGATTCGGCATCTGGCGATTTGGGCGCTTCGCTGCCCACCAGCAATTTCATTCGACTGCGCAACTTCACGCCAAGAGACTATGGCTGGGGCTTGCTGTGGCAGTCCGTCGATGTTCCGGTTGTCAGCTCCAATATGTCTAACTTTGCGGGGGGTTCAGTTAACTTCAGTATCAAGACCAGTTATGCAGGCAAGCTCAGAATTGGCTTGTCAAGCGACACTGAGCTTGGCCGTGTGGTTGAAGCCAATGTGCTGGTAGCTCCGGGTGACAGTTTCGGCTACTGCAGCAACAGTCCCGCTGTATGGTGTGATGTGCGTATTCCGCTGAGTGCGTTCAAAGCGGCCAACCCAGACCTTGATTTGCGTTTTATCCTCACCAGGTTATCTGTAGCGGATATTTACAGCGAGACTGGCAACACTGCACGAACCGGCTTGCCAGAGATCAGACTGGACAATATCTTTTGGGCTCGGTAACTCTGATTGATGCATGTTTATCTCACCGCCAGGGACTGTCTGGATGGATTAAGCAGACAGTCCCGGCTGATAAGCACAGATGACAAACAATTCGCCGATCAAGTCTGGGTTTGTCCTGAAAAAAAATTTCAGCAAATCGTGGGGTTTGGCGGCGCTTTCACCGAAGCCGCAGCCATCACTTGGCAGAAGCTGAGCCCAGTTCGTCAAGATGAAGTTCTGAAGAACTACTTCGACAGCGAGCAAGGCCACAGCTACAGCCTTTGCCGAGTACACATGAACAGCTGCGACTTTTCGCTGGGTAACTACGCCCATGTCGAAGAACCTGGCGATGTCGACTTGAATAGCTTCAACATTGACCGCGATCGGCAAGCGCTGCTGCCCTTCATTAAGGCCGCGCAAAAAGTTGCCAAGCAACCCATCAAGCTGCTTGCTTCGCCCTGGAGCCCACCGGCCTGGATGAAAAGCAATGGTCAGATGAACCACGGCGGTTTTTTGCTGCCCGAATTTCGCCACGCTTGGGCACAGTGTTTTGTGCGCTTCATTCAAGCCTACGCGAATGAGGGCGTGCCGGTGTGGGCGGTGTCGGTTCAAAACGAGCCCGCGGCGACCCAACGCTGGGACTCTTGCATTTACAGTGCCGAAGAAGAGCGCGATTTTGTGCGCGACCACTTAGGGCCAGCGTTGGCAGCAGCTGGCTTAGGCCACGTCAAGATCGTGATTTGGGATCACAACCGAGACCACCTGGTGCAGCGCGCCAGCGTGGTGTATTCTGACCCTGAAGCTGCCAAGTACGTGTGGGGTGCTGGCTTTCATTGGTACGGTGAGGCGCATTTTGAACAAGTGCAACTCACCCACGATGCCTGGCCAGACAAGCAGTTGTTGTTCACCGAAGGTTGCCAGGAAGGCGGCCCGCACACGGGCTCGTGGAACTTAGGCGAGCGTTACGCCCACAACATCATCAACGACCTGAACCGCTGGACAGTGGGTTGGATCGACTGGAACCTGATGCTCGATGAAACCGGTGGACCAAACCATGTAGGCAACTTGTGTAGTGCGCCTATCTTGGCAAACACCGTCAATGACACGCTGATGCACCAAAGCTCGTACTACTACCTGGGGCATTTCAGCCGTTTCATCAAACCAGGTGCCCAACGTGTGCTCTGCGCCGCCAGCCGGCAAGACCTGCAGAGCACCGCGTTTGCCAACCCGGATGGCTCGGTGGCCGTGGTGGTGATGAACCGCACTGACCAAGCCATTGCCTTCGCACTAAAACTAGGAATTGAAACTGCGGCCACTGAGCTGCCGCCGCACTCTATCGCCACTTACCTTACAAACAGCGTTTAGGGCGATAGACAATTTAAGCTTTAGCCCAAAGTGATTACCAAATTCTGCAATTTGCCATCGCGCAGGTCACCCGCCATAGGCTCAGGCAACGAGTCACCCGTATGGGTTTGCGTTGTGCCTTCGGCATAGGTCAACTCGAATGCCACCGGCGCGACAGCATCTTGCCCAAAGGTGTTTTGCCGTTTGGGATTGTTGTAAACCACCCAAGTCTTGCCAAACAGTTTGAAGCCAAAGCTGTTTGCTGCAAAGCCGCCACTGGCCTGGCTGGTAAACAACCAATCGGCTAGTACCGGTTGTGGTTTAAAGCGCAGCTCGCCCGCCTCCACCAAAAACGGCGCAGCGCCCAGCCCCATGTGCAGCACCATGCTGATCCATTCCGCAGTGGCACCGCTCAAACGCGCAACAAAGCCCACCCCGTGCACCTTGGCATCCGGGAAGCGGCTGCTGGCAATGAAAGAGGAATTCTCCAGCGGAGAGCGGCCGTAAGTGCTTGGGTCAAGAAAGGCGACGAGTCCTTTTTGCAAGTCAGCAAAAAATTCGGCGTGCAGCCCGCTGCGCAGCGTCTCCAGCAGAAACTTGTAGTGCATGTGCAAAAAGATGGATTCGTTCTCCAGCCAGCCTGGCGCAAATATTTTGCTGCGTCCAATTTCAAAACTCATGTCATCCAGCGGCGCATTGACTCTGTACATACCCAGCTTGGTGTCATACAGCATAGAGGCACGAACCGCCTCGTAAAGCGCCTTGGCTTCGACCGCAGAGCCGACAGTGCGCAGCGCCTGAACGCTGCCTTCCAGGAACGCGCTGACTGGTTTGTGGCGGAACTTGAGTGCGCGCACATGCACAACAGGTGTTTCGTCGTCGGCGCCACGCTCGGCCGGCTCAGGAGCCAAAATTTCATGCTCGGCAATTTCGTTGATGTAATAGCTCACTGGCAGGCCATGTGCGTCTCTGGCTTTGGCAAGACCACGGCTCAGGGTGGCATGAACTGCATCGAATAAAGCTGAAAGGACGTCGCTTGTGAGCCGCTCAGTGTCGCCTGCAATACCCAGCCGGGTTTGGTGCCTGAAAGACTCCCGGGTACTGGCGAGCTGGTCCCATGTTGGGTAGAAGCCATGCGGATCGGCGTTGTTCAAGATACGGGTGACAGAGCGAATCAGGTCTGCTACTTCTGCCGGAAATTCAATCGGCTGCGCGACATCGTAAGCTGCAAGTCCGTGGCGAGCAAAGGTGATAGCTCTTTGCAGCGCATACGCCTCGTGTGTGGACGACCCAAACAAGCCGGGCAAGCCGTTGAGCGCATCGCACCAACCAGGCTTTTCGGTTTCCATCTCCAGGGCAACTCCGAAGGGATCAAACAGCGTGGCTTTGACTGCCAGCAAACACACCAGCTTTTCAAACAAGGTGCTGCGATAAACAGCGCCGGTACCGTGCTGCGTGCGCATCAGCCTTGGATGCTCGGTGCGTTTGGCAATCAGCTTGGCTTTTTCGGCGTCTTGACCAACCGCATGCAATTGCCTGATCGAGCCATCAGTGCGCAACACGTATTTCTTTGCACGTGGCTGCACCACATGGTCGTTGTCATAAAAGGTGTATTGCCGTTGCCCAAAGAGCAGGGTAGGGGTCTGGTCGGGAAACAGGGACACAAAGCTGTCGAGCAAGTCGAGGTTGTAGAGCCAGTGATCCACCCAATACCCTTCACCATGGGTGGCGTCTTGAACCTTGTCGGCCAAGCCAATGATCGACTCAAACCAGGGTTGGGATATTTCTGGTGTGCCGTAGGCTTTGACCAGCGACTCCATCAGCGCGCCCGGGCTGAACGCGGTGCTCAGCTTGGCTTGCCATTTGGTGGTTTGTGCCAGGTGCCAGCGGCTGGCCAGTTGCTGCAATGCTTGTTGGGAGAGACAAAACTTCTCTGATTGAATGACAAGGGGGTTGTTGCCGTCGAGTTGGATAAGGTTGAAGAACGTTTCAATATTGCTGGCGCCTACACCGGCATAGGTGAAGTTTTCGGAGCGTCGGTTCTGGTTGACGTCGCGGAAATTGCCATTGCCTTGTGACCAGTAGCTTGGCGCGAGCTCAAACGCGTTGTAGTCGCGCTCCATGTCGCCGTGTTTGCGCGTGAAGGTATGAAACACCTGCGCACCGCTGGCACTGGGCACAACAACGGGTTGCCCACCGCGTAGCGTATTGTCCAAAAACGCCTGTCGTGTATAGGGGTCCAACGCTGGTGGCCCGGCCAGCAAGGCAAAGCGGTTACCGATGTCCCCAATGAGTTGCGCGTTGACCGCGCGCCGCTCAGCGCCGTAGCCAGGGCTGGCCGCTACATGCTCACGAAAAGAGCGCGCCGATTCCCACGCCGGAACCTGGCCGAAATAAGACTCCCACGACGAGACTTCACCGGGGTGCAAGGTCAAGGCGATCTGTGCAAACGCCGAGCCGGTCAGTGTGTCACGGCGCGACTCATAGGCATTGATGTCTGCGTTTGCCAAAAAGGCCAGCGGCGTGCGAAAACTGGTGTCGACACCGAACACCAGATCTGGATCGACGATCACAGGCACAGATTGACCCTGGTGCATGGTGAACGCGAAGAACCCTCCCTCAATCCATTGCACTTCGGGCTTGTCCGAGGGTTCGACCTTGAGCTTGAAAAAGGGCAGGTGTTCTGTGACGTGGCGGATTTCAGCAAACGCCTCCATGGTCCGCGACATCGATTTGAGGGGGGTGTCTTGCAGGCCAAATGGCACGATTTGCGGCAACCCATCCAGCACGTCGGCTTGGAGTGGGGTGGAGCCCATGTTTTCGATCGATACGCTACGAACCAGAGCGGGCAAGCTTTCTTGCGGCAGCGTGAAATAGACAACGCGTACACGCAAGCCCAGCGCTTGGTTGGTCTCCTCGATTTCAATCTCGTGAGGCCGAACGATCAACCGCTGCGTGCAATTCACGCCAGCGGTAACTAGAAACGGCTCGAACAGCGTGTGTTGGGTGTCCCTGAGCTGAATGAAGGTTCTAAAACCCAGCAGTGAAGTCAGCGCATAAGCCTTGTTGGCCGGATAAAACTCCAGCATGGCGCCGTTTTTGTCGCCCACGCCAAAGCTGGAAATGCATTGCCCCCGATTGGTATAAAAAACCCACAGGGGTTTGCCCGTGGTTCCGGCGATGCCGGGCAAAAAGCTGGAGAAAGGCCGGACGGCGTTGAACCCGTTAACGTGAAAGCCATCGGCTTGCAATGCATAATTTTTAGTCATATTTTGGTGTTGTCATGACAACAAATTTCGTCAGATGAATCCACTGTGAATTCAGGCAAATTTGGGCTTGCCTTCTTTGTCCCATAGTCCCCAGTGGGCACCCACATCACCTTCAGCCCCCACCTTCCAGGCTTCATCGAACGAGGTGAAATAGAACAGCTCCACGCCTTCAAGGCGCGCCCATTCCTGGGTCTCAATGAAGTTACGCATGGCGTTCTCGGGTGAGGGCACTGCCGCCGCCACCAACTGGCCTTGGCCGGGCCATCCGGTTTCGGTAATGATGACTCGTTTGTCACCTGCAGCCTTGTGCACCAGCGTGTACAGTTGCTTGAGGTACGGCTGCGCATGGTTGATGTCCACACCCTCCCAGAACGGATAGCAGTTGGCTAACACCACGTCGCAGGCCTGTACCAAAGCCGGCCTGTCGAGGAACTCGTAGTAAGCATCAACGCAGCCCACCGCCACAGAGTCTGGCAACGCAGCGCGCACCCGCCGGATGTAGTCCAGCAGTTCTTCTTGTGGAAGATCGTTGCGCAACAACACCTCATTTCCGACGGCTGCGATATCAACCAGACCCTGTTGCGCCAGCTTCACCAAAGATGCGATTTCGCGTTCGTTGCGCTTGCGGTCTGGCCCAATCCACGCGCCGGCCATGGTTTTCAGCCCTTGGGCACGGGCCAGCACGGGAATCAGATCATGACCTTCGGTACACGAAAACGTCCGGAGCCACTGCGTGTGCGGGGCAATGATGGCAATGCGGCTGCGAATTTGTGCCTCTGACACCAGGTCACCAGCAGTTTGCCCTTCGGCATACGGGCTAAAGCACAAGCCGTGGACGCCAGCAGCACGGGTCTGAGAAAACAGTGCGGCAATTTGCTGTGCCGACATTCCCGCCAGGCGAGATGGCTGCGTATTCGACAGGTCTTGGTGAAGTCGGTGGAGATAAACCCGACCACCTGACCCCTGCGACGGCGCTGGGGTAGCTGGGTGCTTGCGCTGTTCCAGTTGGTTATGCACATCTGTGGCACGCTGCTCGTCGAGATCGTAGTTGCGCATGATCCACATCGCCAGTAGTGTGCCAAAGATGGGCACGCCAGAATAAAACAGGCGCAAGCCGTCAACAGCGCCTGCAGGCTGGGTTGCAGCGCCCGGGGTAAAGGCCACCACTGACATGATGGCGCCACTCAGCAACCCCGCTATGGCGAAGCCAAACTTCACCATCCACCAGTAGATTGCGCCAAAAATACCTTCACGGCGCTTACCGCTGGCCAGTTCGTCCAGGTCGCAGACGTCAGCGGTCATCGACATCATCAGGGTGAACAAGCCGCCGATGCCAAATGAAAAGAACGGCAGCGCAAACATGAACATCCAGGGCTTGCCGGGGATCATCAAAAACCACAGCAGCACGTAGCCAATGATGGAGATGCCCTGGGACACCATGAACGCATCTCTCTTGCCCATCTTCTTAGACATCCACGCCACGGTGGGAATCACCGCGAAGGTGGTGACCAGTGCGCCCACGCTGCCAAACAGTGTGGGCCATATCCAGGCATCTGCCGTGCTTCCGTTGAACAGGTGGTAGACGACGATGAAGAAAGAAAACGCCGCCACCGTGTTGAAGGCATTGAAAATCAGGAAGGTGGCGTAACAAAGTTGGCGAAATGGCCGATAGCCAAAAGATTCTTTGAAGCCAGTCAAAATCTCGCGCATGCCGCCGCCAAAGTTGGCCCAGGTCAGGGGCACCAGATGGTCGTCGTCTTTGGTCGAGCGACTTGGCAAAAAGATTGCTGGCACCATGGCCAGCAGCATGCAGACCACGCCCACCCAAACGGAAAGCGTACGCGTGGCGGTGTCGGCGTTTTCAAACCACTTGGGGTCATACATCACCACCCAGAACCAGGGTGCGATCACCCAGGCCCACTGACCGATCCATTGCGCCACGGCCATGATGCTGGTGCGCTCGTGGAAGTCGTCGCTCATCTCGTAGCCCATCGCCACGTAAGGAATGCTAAACAGCGTAAGCCCGGCGTAGAACACGATGGACCAGCACAGGAAGTAGACAAAGTTGTAATTCAGGCCACTTTCACGATGGAGCTGCCACATTGCCACAAAGGAAATACCCATGACGATGGCACCGATGAACACGTACTGCTTGCGCCGACCCCAGGTGGAGCGCGTGTTGTCAGAGATAAAGCCCATGATCGGATCGGTCACCGAATCAAAGACGCGCGGCAGGAAGAACAGCACGCCCCACATCCAAGGCGGAAAGCCCAGGTTCTGCACCAGCACCACCATAAAGATGCCCAGAGCCGCCGGGAACATCTGGTTGGCCAACATGCCCAAACCGAAGGCAACCTTGTGACCAAATGGAACCTTATGGCCTGCTGATGTGTTGGCTGTGTTCATAAACTACTTTCTTACGTGGCGTAAAGCGATTGCATGACGCGTTTGGGTTGCCTATCGACCGTGAACAAACCCCAATGCTTTTCGGGCTCAAGCGGGTCTGGGGAGCCTTTCCAGGGTTCGTCAAAGGCCTCAAAGACGAAGACCATCAGCCCGGTTTGCGCCGACCAGGTCATCAAATCCTGGTAGTAAATGGCTTGCAATTCTTCGGACGAGTTTTCTGGCTGAATGCCACGGCCATTGGAGTGGGTGGCCCAACCGGCTTCGGTGATCACGATCGGTTTGTCGGGGTACAAACGTGCCACGCTTTCGACGTTGTCTTTGGTGTAGTCCAGTGCTTCGTGGATGTGCTTGTATTCCCATACCGGGTAAGTGTGTAGCGAGATGAAATCAACTTCTGCTACCAAATCGCGCAGCTTGTGTTGCCAAGGGACATAGTTCTCGCAAAACGTCACAGGCTGAGAGACATGCTGCTTGACATGACGCACATAGTCGATCATGTGGCTGACCGGCACGAAATGGTCAGTCCAATCCACAGTGGCTTCGTTGCCCACCGCCACAGAAAAAATGATGTGTGGATAACGCTTGGCCAAATCGATCAAACGTTCAATCTCCGCGGCGTTGGCCAGTTTGCTTTTTTCAAGATGATCCTCACCGTAGCTGCCGCCCCAGGGACAGCCAAAATTGTTCATCTCTGGGCCAAGGTAAGCGCCCAGCATCACCTGAAAATCGAGTTGATCCTCGGCAATCACCTGTAAAACACGTTCTGCGTGCAAGGTGCAGTCGTACAACCGCAGGTAGCGCCAGTTTTTTTGCAAGAGGTGCAGGTCTTCACGAATCTCATCGAGAGAAGGAAATATTTGCGTGTCAGGGCTCTGTCCCCGACGATAGCCCGAATAACAAATTGCATTGCCTGGTTTGAGGCTCTGGAAAACGCGGGTTTTCAAAGTTTGTACTCCGCTGCAAATTTGGGTTGACCCGCCTTGTCCCACAAGCCCCAATAGGCACCCACGTCACCTTCTGCGCCGACCTTCCAGGCCTCATCAAAAGCGGCGAAGTAAAACATCGGCACATTGGCTTCTTGGGCCCAGTTGACTGTGTCAACAAAGTAGCGCATGGCACCCGTCTGGGAAGGCACCGAACCATGAAAAGCAGAGCCCCGATCCGGCCAACCGGTTTCACTGATGATGACTGGCTTGCCACCTGATACGGCCTGTACCCGACGCACCATGGTTTGCATGTAGTCAAGCGCTTGTTCGCGCGGGCAACCTTCCCAAAACGGATAGCAGTTGGTCAGCAACACATCGCAGGCAGTGGTGACACGCGGGTGTTTTTCAAACAGGTAGTAGGCATCTACATAGCCAACCTTGACCCCAGGCAGAGCTTGCTTAACCCGCTCTATAAATAAGAGCAATTCATCTTCGCTCAGGTCTTCGCGCAACAGCACCTCGTTACCCACTGCGACGATGTCTGCGTGGCCAGCGCGGGCAACCGCAATCACACCTTCAATTTCGCGCTCGTTGATCTCGGCATCGGTTCCCAGCCAAGCGCCCACCAGGGTTTTTAGGCCGAACTCGTGTGCAATCTGCGGGATCAGCTCGTTGCCATCGGTGCAGGAAAAACTGCGAACCCAGCGCGCGTAAGGTGCCATGATCTGGATACGCGTCCTGATTTGCGCTGCGCTTACCTGGGAGCCAGGCGCTTGTCCATCCAGGTAAGGACTAAAGCACAGGCCATGCGCACCACGAGCCAGACTGTGGGTAAACGCCTGCTGCAGAGCCAATTGATCGGCTGTGCTGAGCGCCGGCTCTGTTGCGGCCACAGTGTTAGAGCCGGGGGTAAAACCAACTGTGACTCCTGCATTTATACCAGCTTGAATCCAGCCGCTCGTTGATGAAATGGTTTGGGACATGGTAATCAATCTCCTTAAGTTGACCTCAGGTCTTTTTGACTCTTGTTTTTTTCTGGAAAGGTAGCTTGCCTTCTCCAATGGGCTTGACCAGACCGTAGCCGCCCACTTTGTCATACACGCGCACGTAGTCCACCACCATCTCGGCAGGGAACTGTGTATCAGCATTCGGATGCCCTGGAAAGTTGCCACCCACGGCCACATTCATGATGAGGTAGAACGGTTGGTCAAAAGGCGCTGGCCATGGATTCACTTCCACCGGGTTCTGGGCTACCACGCCAGCACCTTCGCTTGTCTTCTTGCTGCAAGACCACCAAAAATTTTGCGTGGCCCAGAGCACGCCATCAAGCAACCAGCGAATCTCACCGGGTTCCCACTCAACCGAGTAGACGTGCCAGTCGGCCACCGTGCTGCCGTTGGGTATGTCATACACATGGGTCACCAATTCACGCGCGGGGAAGGTGGAGCCAAAATGGATCGTACCCAGGGTCTGATGCGGCTTTTCGCCGACGATTTCCATCACGTCAATTTCCCCCGAGGCTGCCCAACCTCCGTATTTGTCGTCTACCGGAAGCAGCCAAAGTGCTGGCCACATGCCTTTGCCCCAGGGCACTTTGGCGCGGAATTCAAACTTGCCGTAGCGTTTTGCAAACAGCGGCGTGCCGTCACGCTTGCGTGTTCTCAAACGTGCGGAGGTGTAGCCGCAGCCGTGCAGAGACTCTTTGACTGCGCGGATCGTCAGCAGGCTGTCTTTGACTGATACGTTTTCAGGCTCCTGCGTGTAGTACTGCAGCTCCTCATTGCCCCAGCCAGCAATCCATGAATGGGTCATGTAGTCAAAGAAGCCGTTGCCAATGTCGAAGTCCCACTTGGTGGTATCAACTTGGTCACCGTCAAACTCGTCGCTCCAAACCAGTTTCCATTGGGGATCACTCGTTTTCTTGGTCATACATTTCTCTGTGTTGTTGACTGCTTTGTATTAAAAACTGTTTGCCTCTGATGCAATGTCCGTTGCCCGCACTTGTGCTGCTGGCCTGTATTGAAACCGGTTCCTTGTTCATGCGCCCGCTGCGACGGTGTTCCATTCAGTCTGGTTAATCGGAATCAACACCTTATCGTTGCCGCTGCGTAATATGGTTTGGTGTTGGAGGAATTTTTTGTACCACAGCGCACTGTCTTTCAGTGTGCGCTTTTGTGTGGCGTAATCGACGTGGACGATGCCAAAGCGCTTTTCATAGCCTGATGCCCATTCAAAATTGTCCATCAGGCTCCAAACCATGTAGCCTTCCATGCGAACCCCTTGGGCGATGGCATCTGCAACTGCAGCAATGTGGCGCGCAATATAGTCAGTGCGCAGAGGATCTTTGACGGAGCCATTTTTATAGTGGTCTTTGAAGGCACCCCCGTTTTCTGTGACATAAATGGGAGGTAGCCGATAGTCTGCGCTTATCCGCACCAAGAGTTCGGTCAAGCCTTCGGGATAGACCTCCCAACCCATTTCGGTAATTTCACGGCCACTCAAGTGCACATCCCAATTGCCGCTGGCACTGACGACCGAACGTGAGTAGTAATTGACACCCAAAAAGTCCAATGGTGTTGCAATGGTTTGAAGGTCGCCGTTTTGAATGTGCGGTGCGTCTTGCCCCAGGAGCGCAATGATGTCTGCCGGATACGCCGCTTTGAACAATGGATCCATGTACCAGCGCAGCAACAATCCGTCTTCAGTAACCGTTTTCGCCAAGTCTTCGGTGGAGTCTGATGCGGGGTGCATCGGAGAGAGATTCAAAACAATGCCTAATTTCGCTTTGCATCCGTTTTGACGCAGCGCGTTGACCGCCATGCCATGGCTTAAAAGAAGGTGGTGTGACACCTGCATTGCCGTTGCCCGGCTTTTCAGACCAGGGGCAAAAATGCCGCGCTTGTGGCCCAGGACGGAGATGACCCAAGGCTCGTTGTGCGTTGTGATGGCGGCGATCCGGTCGCCGAGCACGTCGTTGATTTTGAGCGCGTACTCGACAAACTGCTCGGTCGTGTCGCGGTTGGCCCAACCGCCCTGGTTTTGTAAAGCCTGTGGCAAATCCCAATGGTTGAGGGTGACATAGGGCTTGATGCCCCGCACCAGCAGACCGTCAACCAGGCGATCATAAAAGTCAATGCCTTTGGGGTTCCAGGCACCGGCGCCTGTTGGGCGTACACGTGGCCAAGATATCGAAAATCGGTACGCCCCCACGCCCAAGTCTGAGATCAGATCCAAATCTTCTTGCCAACGGCGGAAGTGATCACAGGCCACGTCCCCGTTACTGCCGTCTGCGATGACACCGGTCTGTCGGCAAAAGTGGTCCCAAATCGATTCACCCTTGCCATCTTCTCTGGATGCGCCCTCAATCTGAAAAGCACTGGTGGCTACTCCCCAGACAAAATCAGACGGAAATTGCAACCCAAAATCGGCCGGTATCATCGGATTCACTTCTTGGTTCCTGTTGTCAACCCGTTAAAAAACCATCTGAACGAGAACATGCAAGTCCAGATCAAGAAAGCAAGTCTGGCATCCCAGTAATGTCTGAACATATTTAATTCCATGTGTGCACACATACAAATTGAATTTGGGTGTGTCAGCGTGTACTATTTAAATTTATGAAAGCGCTTTCATTCTAGATGCGAGAACGATGAATGCAACTAAGGGAATTCCCTGTAAAAGGAGTCCCTTTGATTCAAGTAGTCTGGCTGAACACCTCGATATCGTGCTTCGAAGGCACGACCGAAACAATTCCAGTGAGTGACATGCAGAAACAGCCATCTGGCGCAGAAGTGCCAAGATGACCGCGCAACTCAAGCCATACGACCTTGAACCTAGATTCCTCAGTTGGACGCACCCGAGTGGGCTGCTGGCGGCGCGGCTGGGTAGGCTGAGTGCGGCAGCTTCCATTGCGCCTGCGCACAATGGAACGGCACGAAGAGGCCAAGCCTCTGGCTTGGCTGCGCCCTGCAAGGGTGACGACGCAGCGGGCTACTGCCCGCAAGGAGGAGCAACGACCCCAGGCGCGTTGCCAGCGGCTCAATCGGGTGCGTAGCGCTCTGACCCAAAAGGTGAATCGGACTGCGACTGAAATAGTCAATGTTCATATGCACTTATTGAAGAAAACAAGCGGTCTACTGAGGAATCTAGGTTGAACACGCCGCCGACCTGATATCACAGGTGGACGCCTTGGTCGTGGCTGCTGGCGCTGGATTTAGGCAAGTTGCATACAGATTGTCTACAACCTACACCAAAGAAAAAAGCCCGCTATCGTTTGAATAGTGGGCTTTCGTTGTCTATTTTGGCGGAGAGAGTGGGATTCGAACCCACGGTACCTTGCGGTACGCCTGATTTCGAGTCAGGTACATTCGGCCACTCTGCCATCTCTCCGCGAAGCGCGGATTGTACAGTGCGTGCCGTGGACTTAAGCCTGTTTCGCCGCCTGCAAGGCCTGTAAAGCTTGCGCAATCTCCTGCTCGGTCACGTCTGGCGCGTGGGTCAAGGCCACGCTGCTGCTGGCCAGCACCGCGACACCTTGCAGTTGCAGCGCGGCAATGGTTTGCCCGGCTACTTTGGGCGAGGCAAAGCCGGCGCTTTGCAGCAGCAGGCGGCCGTCGGCGCTTTGCAGCTTGAAGTAAAACTGGCCGTCGCTTTCGCGGTATTGTTTGAACACCGGCAGCGCCACTTTGGCGGCTTTGGTGCTGACCTCGGCTTGGGTTTGCAGGGGCCGCAAGCCGACCGCGTGGCGCAACTGGTCCATGAAGGGCGTAGCAATGGTGCGCGCTTTGGCCGCACCGGCTTGCAGGATGGCTTCAATCCGGGCCGGGTGGTCGATCAAGTCCTGGTAGGTCGCGCGCATCGGGGCCAGTTCCTGGTCGATGCGCTCAAACACGGTTTGTTTGGCATCTGCCCAGGCGATGCCTGCGGCGTAGGCCTGACGCAGCGACTGGGTTTCTGCATCGCTGGCAAAGGCCTGGAAAATCTGGAACAGCGCTGAGCCTTCAACCTGCTTGGGTTCCCCGGGCGCTTTGGAGTCGGTCAAGATGCCGCCAATTAGTTTTTTGAGTTGCTCACGCGTGGCAAACATCGGGATGGTGTTGTCGTAGCTCTTGCTCATCTTGCGACCATCCAGGCCGGGCAGGGTGGCCACATGGTCTTCAATCACCGCCTCGGGCGTCACAAAGTGCTCGCCATAGCGGTGGTTGAAGCTGTTGGCCATGTCACGCGCCATTTCAATGTGCTGCACCTGGTCTCGACCCACCGGTACCTTGTGGGCGTTGAACATCAAAATGTCAGCGCCCATCAGCACCGGGTACATGAACAGGCCCGCACTCACATCCGCGTCAGGGTCAGTGCCAGCGGCTGTGTTTTTGTCCACCGCCGCTTTGTAGGCGTGGGCGCGGTTGAGCACACCCTTACCCAGCACACAGGTCAGAAACCAGGTGAGTTCGGGAATTTCTGGCACGTCGGATTGGCGGTAAAACACCACGCGTTCCGGGTCTAGCCCGGCGGCCAGCCAGCTGGCGGCAATCTCCAGGGTAGAGCGCTGGATGCGTGCCGGTACATCAATCTTGATCAGGGCGTGGTAGTCGGCTAAAAAGTAAAAACTCTGCACTCCAGGGCGCAAGCTGGCGCGCACAGCGGGGCGAATCGAGCCGACGTAATTGCCCAGATGCGGCGTGCCAGAGGTGGTGATGCCGGTCAGAAAACGTTGTGTGGTCATGTCGAGAAATGTTCAAAAATAGCGCAGGATTTAACGTGAAACAACTGTCATGCGCGACTGAAATGGATGCGCTTAAGGTCGACTTCAGTCGGCCATCGCGGGCTGAAGCTCGCCCTACAACGCAGTCCATGTTTCATACTTTGAAGTGGCCTTTGGCTATGCCTGTTGGCTCACCAGCATGGCCAGGGGCGAGAGCAGCAGGTTGATCAACTGGTAGGTGAGCCCCATCAGCGGGCGCATCCACAAATTGCTGACCACGCCCACCAAGACCAGCCCCATCACGATGAAAAACCCCCAAGGCTCCACGCGTGACACCAGCATGGCTTGCTTGTAGGGCAGCAGCCCGACCAGAATGCGGCCACCGTCCAGCGGCGGCAGCGGGAACAAATTGAAGACAAACATCACCACATTGACCAGCACGCCGCCTTGCGCCATTTCCACCAGAAAGGCTTCGCTGATGCCCGCGCCTTGGTACAGGTAAAGCAAGATGCCCCAAAACAAGGCTTGAAGAAAGTTGGAACCAGGTCCTGCCAGCGCAACCCAGACCATGTCGCGCTTGGGGTTGCGCAAATTCCCAAAACGCACCGGCACCGGCTTGGCGTAACCAAACAAAAAAGCGCCTGAAGTGGCCACGTACAGCAGCAGTGGCATCAGGATCGTGCCTATCGGGTCAATGTGCGGCAGTGGGTTGAGCGTGACACGACCCTCCTTGTAGGCTGTGTTGTCGCCAAAGTGCTTGGCGGCGAATCCGTGCGCTGCTTCATGCAGGGTGATGGCCAGTAGCACCGGAATGGCGTAGAGGGTAATGGTCTGGATCAGGTGGGCAAAGTTCATGGGGGCAGGTTCGCTGGGCTAGTAGTTTGTTTCATTAAAACGCTTACAAAATGAAATCGATGAATTTTCCAGACTGGCTAGGCGAGAGGAGGCGACATAGCCGTAGCTATGGCAACGACGAACAACAACGCCAGGCAGGAAAAGGCACGATTTCATGTAAGTGTTTTGGTGAAACGGACTGCTAGGTGGTTTACAGGCCCAGCGCGGCCAGTGAGCCACGGCCTTCTCGGATGATGACGGGCTCGCCACTGGTCAAGTCCACCACGGTGGTGGGCTCACGTGGGCAGGCTCCGGAGTCGATCACTGCGGCGATGCGGCCGTGGTAATGGGCGCGGATGTCGGCGGCATCGTTCATTGGTTCGGTTTCGCCTTCTGCTATTAAAGTAGTAGCTAGAAGCGGTTGATTGTAGAGGGCTAGAAGCTCTTGAAGCACTTTGTGTTCAGGCACGCGCAGACCAATCGTCTTGCGTGACGGGTGGCTCAGGCGGCGCGGCACTTCTTTGGTGGCCTGCAGGATGAAGGTGTAAGCCCCCGGGGTGGCGGCCTTGATGCGGCGGTATTGCTGGTTGTCTACCTGGGCGTAATTGGCCAGCTCGGACAGGTCGCGGCACAGCAGCGTCAGGTGGTGTTTGTCGTCCACACCCCGAATGCGGCGCAGCTTGTCGGCGGCAGCCTTGTCGTCCAGGTGGCACACCAGCGCGTAGCTGGAGTCGGTGGGCACGGCCAGCACCTCGCCACGGTCAAGCAAGGCAGTGGCCTGCTTGAGCAAGCGGGGCTGCGGGTTGTCGGGGTGAATTTGAAAAAGTTGCGGCATGGGGCTATTGTCGCTTGGCGGCTGCGCCAAAACACCAGGGTTCAGTGCGTGGGATGCTGTATGCGCTCGGCCAGCAGCGCCCACACGGGGGTAAGGCCGTCGGGTAGGGCGGGCAGGGTGCCGAGTTCTGTGCGGCTCTCGGTGGGGGAATGAAAGTCGCTGCCGCGCGAGGCGGCCAGGCCAAATTCGCGCGCGGTGGCGGCGTAGCTTTGGTATTCCGCTGCCGAGTGGCTGCCGGTGACCACCTCCACGCCCTGGCCGCCATGGCCTTTGAATTCGGTGAATAGGGCAAACTCTTCATTGGCACTGAATTTGTAGCGCGCCGGGTGGGCAATGATGGCCATGCCTCCAGCCTGCGTGATCCAGTGCACGGCATCTTTCAAACGCGCCCAGCGGTGTTCCACAAAACCGGGTTTGCCCTCCACCAGGTATTTGCGAAACACCTCATAGGTGTCTTTGCAGACCCCGGTTTCAACCAGGTAGCGGGCAAAGTGGGTGCGTGAAATCAGCTCCGGGTTGCCGGCGTATTTCAAGGCCCCTTCAAACGCGCCCTTGATGCCGATGCGTGCCAGGTCAGCGGCCATTTCCTGGGCGCGCTGGCCGCGCCCGCCACGGGTTTGCTGCAAACCCTGGGTCAACGCCAGGTTGCTGGCGTCAAAGCCCAAACCGACGATATGCACCGTCTGGTGCAAAAAAGTGACCGAGATTTCAACCCCGGTGAGGTAGTCCAGTCCGCAGGCGGCGGCAGCGGCGGCGGCGCGAGCCTGGCCACCAATTTCATCGTGATCCGTCAAGGCCCAAAGTTGCACGCCCTGGGCTTTGGCACGTGCGGCCAGTTCCTCGGGGGTCAGGGTGCCGTCGGAAACCACAGAGTGGCAATGCAGGTCGGCGTTGAGTGTGTTCATGGTCGGGACATTCTAGGATGCCGCAGGTAATTCTGCCCCTTCCACCAAAAACCGCACCCGGCGCTCGCCACGCCAGCTGTCTACATCCAGCCGAAAAGCCAGGGTGACACGTGCGGGCAGCGGCTCGGTGTGGCTAAACCAGATGCCGTCCACCGGCTGACCGTGGTGTTTGAGCTTGAGCGACAGATGCTTTTCAGCCACCAGGCGTTGTGACACCACCTCCAGTTCTTCGCTGAAGGTGGGCGCTGCAAAGCCCTGGCCCCAGACCTCGTGGTGCAAGGTGTCGACCAGGTCGGCGCGGCGGTACTCGGGCTTGAGTGGGCCGTCGGTGTCGAGTCGGCGCAGCAGCGTGGCGGCATCTAGCCATTGCGCGGCAACCTCGGCCAGCCCGTGCTCAAAGGCGGATAAATTTTCTTCAAGAATGGTGCAGCCTGCTGCCATGGCGTGGCCGCCAAAACGCAGCAGCACGCCGGGGTAACGCTTGGCCACCAGGTCGAGCGCGTCACGCAAATGAAAGCCGGCAATGGAGCGGCCCGAGCCTTTGAGTTCGTGCCCATGGCCGGTGGCGCCGCTGGTGGCAAACACGAAGGTCGGGCGGTGAAACTTGTCTTTGAGGCGCGCGGCCACGATGCCCACCACGCCTTCATGAAAGTCGGGCTCAAAGACGCAAATGGCGGGCGGGGCTTCTGCCGCGGCCTCAAACAGCGAATCTGCGACCAGCAGCGCTTGCTCGCGCATGTTGCCTTCAATATCGCGCCGTTCGCGGTTGATGTTGTCCAGGGTTTTGGCCAGTTCCAGGGCTTGGGCGGGGTCGTCGGTGAGCAGGCATTCAATACCCAGCGTCATGTCGCTCAAACGACCTGCAGCATTGATGCGCGGGCCCAGTGCAAAGCCAAAGTCAAACGTGGTGGCGCTCTTGGCCTCACGCGAAGATGCTACAAATAATGCAGCTAGTCCCGCAGGTAATACAAGGGCTCTGACCCGTTTTAGGCCTTGAGCCACAAGGCGGCGGTTGTTGGCGTCGAGCTTGACCACGTCGGCCACCGTGCCCAATGCCACCAGCGGCAGCAGGGTATCGAGCTTGGGCTGGTGCAGTGCATCAAATTTGCCACGCGCGCGCAGCTCGGCGCGCAGCGCCAGCAGCACGTAAAACATCACGCCCACGCCGGCGATGGACTTGCTCTCGAAGCTGCAGCCGGGTTGGTTGGGGTTGACGATCACATCGGCATCAGGCAGTTGCACTTGCCCAGCACGCAGGGCGGGCAAATGGTGGTCGGTCACCAGCACCTGCAGGCCCAGGGCGCGGGCGCGCACCACACCCTCAAAGCTGGCAATGCCGTTGTCCACGGTGATCAACACGTTGGCACCGCTGGCTTTGACGCGCTCGGCAATCGGTGCGGTCAGGCCGTAGCCGTCTTGCACCCGGTCGGGCACGATGTAGTCCACATGCCTGGCGCCGAGCAGGCGCAGGCCACGGATGCCGGTGGCGCAGGCGGTGGCGCCGTCACAGTCGTAGTCGGCGACTATGCAGAGTTTTTGATCGGTTTCAATGGCATCGGCCAACAGGCGGGCGGCCTCTTGCGTGCCTTTCATGGCGCTGGGGGGCAGCAGCTTGGCCAGTGCGTCGTCTAATTCTTGCGGGCTTTGCACGCCCCGAGCCGCGTACAGCTGCGCCAGCAGCGGGTGTACACCGGCTTGCTCCAGCGCCCAGACGCTTCGCGGCGGGCTGTCTCTTACTATTAATTTCATAGCTGTTTGAGCATATTCTGTATGGGCTGCGGCCTTAAAAAGCCATTAACTTTTTGCATCAGGCTCTGCGGCTGACTGTGCCAGGTTTGGGCATGGCGTTCGCCGCACAGCGAAAGCGTAATGGCTTCGCCGCGTTTGTGGGCTTGCAGCAGGGCATGGCCGTGTTCAGCATCCAGCGCGACCCAGGCACGAGACCAGGTGCTCCAGTCGCCACACAGCGCCGCATCACGCAAAGCGTTGACCAGCGTGGGCGCTTCTGGCGCACTGGGCGTGCCAAACCCTGGCGGTAAAACCCCAGTGCCATGGAGCCAGAAGGCGTTGACCGGCAGCGCCCCACGGGCTTCGCGTGCGTCGTTGACCGGGTGGGTGTAGAGCAGCATTTGCATTTCGCTCAAGAGGCGCATCAATCCGCTGGCTTGCGCACCACGCGGCATCCAGGGGGTCAGGTCGCGGCCATGGATGCGCTCGGGCGACGCGGTAGGCAGCGTGGCCAAGGCCGCGCCGTGCACCAGCCAGCAGCCGGGCTCGAAGGGGTAAAGGGTGAGGCCATCTTCGGCAAAAAATGGCTGCATGGCCTGCAGCAACGCATCCGATTCTGTGCTGGGCAAGTCCTGCATGGGCAGCTGGCGCAGGGTGACTTCTTTCATGTGCGCTTGCCAGTTGCACAGGGTCAAAAACGCCCAGGCTCCGGTCAATTTGGTCAGGGCAGGGTGTTGCTGCGCCTGCTGGGCAGCCCAGGGAATCAGCCCGTCGCTGGCGGGCAGCGCGAGTGCTTTGGCCAGGGCACGTTCATGCGGCGGTGACAGGCTGAAGGCATCGCCCGCGTCCAGCGGTTCGGGGCTTAGCCGGGTCAGGAGTTTTTGCAGGTGCGGCAATTGCAGGCTGGGCAGGGTGGCCTGGCAGCCTTCTTCGGGGCTGGCGGCATAGGGAATCAACAGATGCATGGGGCTGGTTCAGGCTTCCAGCACATCGGCAAACAGCTGCGCTGCGGTCATGCTCAGTGCCACGCTGGCCAGGGTCACGGTTTCTCCACGGTTAAAGGGGTGCAGCACCCACAGGCCGTCCGCGCCTTTGCGGTAGACATCCGTAGTACGCGTGTCCAGGTCCACCAGCACATATTCTTCCAGGCTGGCCAAGCTGCGGTAATGGCTGAACTTGAGGCCACGGTCATAGGCGGCGGTGCTGGGTGAGAGCACTTCAATGAGCAGCTTGGGTTCGGTTTTGACCATGGTGCTGGCCTGGTCTTGCGCACTGCAGGTGACCAGTACGTCGGGGTAAAAATAGCTGTTGGCTGCGGCCACATGCACCCGCATGTCGCTCATGTAGGTGCGGCACGGGCTGCCACTGAGGTGTTGACGCAAAGCCATGTAACAGTTGCCCGATACGGTGACATGGCGGTCTTCAGCACCGGCCATGGCAAAGACTTCGCCGTCCAGGTAGTCATGCCGCTCGGTTTGCTCGGCCTCCCAGGCCAGGTAGTCGGTGGCGGTGAAAATTGGTTTTTGTGCAGGTAATCCCATGGGTGAGTCCTCAAAGGTGGCTATGCGCCTGATTATCCGGGAGTTGTGCGGGTGTGGGGGCTTGGGATGCGATTCAAAGCGATGCGGCATCTTGACGCCACTTCGCCACTTCGCCACTTTGAACCCGCTACGGCGACTGAGCCATGCTCATGCGGTTTTGGGAGCAAAACACGCGCCTTTGCCCCCAAAGCCCGGTCGCTTGGCCCAATCACCGCGCCTGAGCGCTTCATAGGCAGACCCTGTGCGCCTCTGGTCAATCACGTTGTGCAGCACGCCATCAATGCCACAATCTGGCGCATGCAAATTCCTTATGAACTGATTCTTGGCTGGCGTTACACGCGCGCAGGCCGGGCCACGCGGCGCAACGGGTTCATCTCGTTCATATCGGGCGTGTCCATGCTCGGCATTGCGCTGGGCGTGGCGGCGCTGATCATTGTGCTGAGCGTGATGAACGGTTTTCAAAAAGAGGTGCGCGACCGCATGCTCAGCGTGGTCTCGCACATTGAAATCTTTGCCCCCAATGGCGAGGCGCTGCCCGATGTGGTGCGCACGCTGGCGCAGGTTAAGGCCAATCCACAGGTGGTTGGTGCTGCACCTTTCATAGCTACCCAGGCTTTGCTGGCAAGGGGTGAGGACATGAAAGGCACATTGGTTCGGGGCATTGACCCAGCGCATGAAGGCGAGGTGACCGACCTGGCCGCAGACATACAAAGCACGGTGCTGAGCCGCCTGATCCCCGGCGAGTTTGGCGTGGTGCTGGGGGGTGAGCTGGCCCGCAGCCTGGGCGTGATGGCGGGCGACAAGCTCACGCTGGTGGCGCCCAGCGGCCAGGTCACGCCTGCCGGCGTGGTGCCGCGCCTGAAGCAAATGACGGTGGTGGGCACGTTTGATTCCGGCCACTATGAATACGACTCCGGCCTGGTGCTGATGCACCTGGAGGACGCGGCGCGCATCTTCCGGCTGGAAGGCCCCAGTGGCGTGCGCGTCAAGCTGCGTGACCTGCACCAGGCGCGCGCTGTGGCCGCAGAGCTGGCCACCACGCTCACCGACCGCCTGCTGATCCGTGACTGGACGCGTCAAAACCGCACCTGGTTTGCCGCCGTGCAGCTTGAAAAACGCATGATGTTCATCATCCTGACGCTGATCGTGGCCGTAGCCGCCTTCAACCTGGTCAGCACGCTGGTGATGACGGTGACCGACAAGCGCGCCGACATTGCCATTCTGCGCACGCTGGGGGCTAGCCCGGGCAGCATCATGGGCATTTTTGTGGTGCAGGGCGCAATGGTGGGCGTGATCGGCACGCTGGCTGGGCTGGCGCTGGGGCTGGGCATTGCGTTCAACATTGACGTGATCGTGCCGGCGCTGGAGCGCGCCCTGGGAGCCACCTTTTTGCCGCGCGACGTGTACCTGATCAGCCGCATGCCCAGCGACCCGCAGCAGGGCGACATCTTGCCGATAGCAATCATCTCTTTGGTGCTGGCGTTCATTGCCACGCTGTACCCCAGCTGGCGTGCCAGCCGTGTCAACCCGGCCGAGGCCCTGCGTTATGAGTGAACCCAACAAGTCTTCTGAATGGGTGTTGCGTGCCCGTGGCCTGACCAAGCGCTTTATTGAAGGCCGCTTGGACGTGACCGTGCTTCAAGGCGTGGACCTGGACGTGCAGGCGGGCGACACGCTGGCCATTGTGGGCGCGTCGGGCTCAGGCAAAAGCACCTTGCTGCATTTGCTGGGTGGGCTGGACGCGCCCACCAGCGGCTCGGTGTTGCTGCTGGGGCAAGACCTGGCGCAGCAAAGCGCTGCCGCCCAAGGCCAGTTGCGCAACCAGCACCTGGGTTTTGTCTACCAGTTTCACCACCTGCTGCCCGAATTCAGCGCCCTGGACAACGTCGCTATGCCCTTGTGGATTCGGCGTATGGCCCATGCAGATGCTGCGCAAGTAGCTACAAAAATATTAGCAAGCGTGGGCCTGGAAGGGCGCTTGCACCACCGTCCGGCGGAGCTCTCGGGCGGTGAGCGCCAGCGTGTGGCGATTGCCCGTGCGCTGGTCACGCAGCCGGCCTGTGTGCTGGCCGACGAGCCCACTGGCAATTTGGACCGTGCCACCGCCCAAGCTGTGTTTGACCTGATGCTGGAACTGGCCCGCACCCAGGGCACGGCGTTTGTGGTGGTGACGCACGACGCCGCCCTGGCCGCACGCTGCCAACGGCAGGCGACGCTGGTGCAGGGCAGGTTGGAGCAACCAATAACTCCTGACCATCGGACTGTCCTCAGATGATGACGGGATGGATAGACACCTGTTACTAACGTCCATGTTCAACAAGGACACCCCAAAGCATGAAACATCTGTGCCCTGCGTAGGGCGGGTTTCAACCCGCCATGGCCGACTGAAGTCGGCCCTACGACACGCCATTCTTGTCGGCTGTGGGCGTTGTTTCACGTTAACAGAGCACAGGTAACCTGAGGGTCAGATATTGACTTGGCCGCATCCAATCGGTCGATTCGTGCATGTCGTATGTGACAATAGACAGCAACGAAAAAGCAAGACAGCGGTATCTGTTGCAAGCTGGCTTACAGGTTGGTCTTCAAAACATGTTTTGGTTTTCAGTAAACATGTGGTCATGCGGGTCGTGTATTTTTGCAAGCGGCTTTTTCTGCCCGTAGCTCAGTTGGATAGAGCAACAGCCTTCTAAGCTGTGGGTCACAGGTTCGATCCCTGTCGGGCAGGCCATATCCATTGCGCTTGGCACTATAAAATAAAGAGCAGTTGGGGTCGGGGTTGCACACGGGTTGCGTCGGGGTTGCACGTCTTCAGCCAAGTCGACATTCGTCTATGTCGCGGCTTCCAGCCCGTTCTCGAAATGTTCGCGCATGCGTTTTTGGCTCTGGTCGGGGTTTCTGGACTGCAGTGCTGTCATAAGCGCACGGTGTTCTTGCAGTGACTCTTGAATACGTCCAGACTTCAGCAGCGAGTTGTGCCGGTTCAGCTTCATCACCTTGCGCAGGTCGGCCACCATCTGGTCGCGCCAGCGGTTGTTGGCAATTTCAAGCAAGCGCATATGAAAGCGTTCGTTGACGGCGAAGAACAGTTCCCGATCCACCTTTTTGGGCTGTGCGGCACGTTCCAGCTCTTCGTGCAACTGTTGCAGTTCCTGAAGTTGTTCGTCGGTTGCGCTGGTGGCCACGACCCCGGCCGCGTCTGATTCCAGCAGACTGAGCAGGTGATACACGTCGCAGAGGTCACGCTCCGAAACCTCGGTCACATACGCGCCTCGGCGCACCTTCATGGTCACCAACCCTTCGGCCGCCAGCACTTTCAACGCCTCCCGCAGGGGGGTGCGACTGATGCCATACGCTTCAGCGATTTTCAATTCGTCAATCCAGCTGCCGGGTTCGAGTTCGCGGCTGAAGATGCGCTGCCGCAGTAATTCGGCCACTTCTTCATACAGTGCGCGGGGTGCTAAGGAAATGTCTGCCATGGCGTGAATTGTAAGCTGCACGGAATTTTTTGCATCAATAATTATAAATAACGTAAACTTCCTGCCGTCAGAGAAAAGCGCTTCATTGTGCTTGCCAGCCCAACCAGCCCAACCAGCCCAGGCTGACAATGTTCACTCTTTTTAATCAGACCCACTGCCATGACCAACAAATCTAACGAATTCCAGTCCGCTGATCTTGATGCCTGGGCCAAGGCCGCTGTCAAGTCGGCGCCCGGTGGCGATGTCAATGCCCTCAACTGGCAAACGCCCGACGGCATCAGCGTCAAACCTTTGTATACCGCCGAGGACACGGCTAGCCTGCCTTACACCAACACCTTGCCGGGGTTCGAACCCTACCTGCGCGGTCCGCAAGCCACCATGTACGCGGTACGCCCGTGGACGATTCGCCAATACGCTGGCTTTTCTACCGCCGAGGAATCCAACGCGTTTTACCGCAAGGCGCTGGCTGCAGGCGGGCAGGGTGTGAGCGTGGCGTTTGACCTGGCCACGCACCGCGGTTATGACTCTGATCACCCGCGTGTGACCGGCGATGTCGGCAAGGCCGGCGTGGCGATTGACTCGGTTGAGGACATGAAGATTTTGTTTGACCAGATTCCGCTGGACAAGGTCAGCGTGTCGATGACTATGAACGGCGCGGTACTGCCGGTGCTGGCGGGCTATGTGATTGCGGCAGAAGAGCAAGGCGTGAGCCAGGACCAGCTCAGTGGCACGATTCAGAACGACATTCTGAAAGAGTTCATGGTGCGCAACACCTACATTTACCCGCCCGAGCCGTCGATGCGCATCATTGGCGACATCATTGAGTACACGGCCAAAAACATGCCCAAGTTCAACTCGATTTCGATTTCGGGTTACCACATGCAAGAAGCCGGTGCCAACCAGGCGCTCGAATTGGCCTTTACCCTGGCGGACGGCAAAGAGTATGTCAAGACGGCCATTGCCAAAGGCATGGACGTGGACGACTTTGCCGGGCGTCTGAGCTTCTTCTGGGCGATTGGCATGAACTTCTACCTTGAAGTCGCCAAGATGCGCGCGGCGCGCCTGCTGTGGTGCCGCATCATGAAAGGCTTTAACGCCAAAAAGCCAAAGAGCTTGATGCTGCGTACCCACTGCCAGACCAGTGGTTGGAGTCTGACCGAGCAAGACCCCTACAACAACGTGGTGCGCACCACCATCGAGGCCATGGCGGCGGTGTTTGGTGGCACGCAATCGTTGCACACCAATTCCTTCGATGAAGCCATTGCTTTGCCAACCGAGTTTTCCAGCCGCATTGCGCGAAACACCCAGCTCATCATCCAAGAAGAAACGCACATTCCCAATGTGATCGACCCTTGGGCGGGCAGCTACATGATGGAAAAACTCACCCAAGACATGGCCGATGCCGCCTGGGCCATCATCGAAGAAGTCGAGGGCATGGGCGGCATGACCAAGGCGGTGGACTCTGGCTGGGCCAAGCTCAAGATTGAAGCGGCGGCAGCGCAAAAGCAGGCACGCATTGACTCGGGCAAAGACGTGATCGTGGGCGTCAACAAGTACAAGCTCAAGACCGAAGATGCCATCGAAGCACGCGATATTGACAACGTGGCGGTGCGTGACTCTCAAATAGTGCGCCTGAATGTCATCAAGGAAAAAAGGGATGCAGCCCAGGTGCAGCAGACGCTTGCAGCTATTGAAAACGCAGCAGCTACAGGCACTGGCAATTTGTTGGACTTGACGATTAAAGCCGTGCGGGTGCGCGCTACCGTAGGTGAAATCAGTGATGCCATGGAAAAATCTTTTGGCCGCCACCGCGCCGATACGCAAAAGGTGACCGGTGTGTATGCAGCTGCTTACGACAGTGCCGAGGGTTGGGATCAACTCAAAAAGGAAATTGCTGACTTTGCCACCGACCAAGGTCGTCGCCCGCGCGTGATGATCAGCAAACTAGGCCAAGACGGCCACGACCGTGGTGCCAAAGTGGTGGCCACAGCGTTTGCCGACCTGGGGTTTGACGTGGACATGGGGCCGCTGTTTCAAACCCCCGAGGAATGTGCCCGTCAGGCGATTGAAAACGACGTGCATGCGGTGGGTGTGTCCACTCTGGCGGCGGGTCATAAAACACTTGTGCCCGCCATCATTGCCGAGTTGAAGAAGCAGGGTGCAGACGACATCGTGGTGTTTGTCGGGGGCGTGATTCCGCGCCAGGATTACGACATGCTCTATGAAGCGGGCGTCAAGGGCATCTACGGCCCGGGTACACCCATCCCGGCCAGCGCCAAGGACGTGCTGGAGCAGATCAAGAAGGCTTTGAATGCCTGACAGGGTGCTTGATATACTGTAATACCGTATTTCAAAGGAGTGCATCATGGCTGTATCGGTTCGCATGGACCCGCTGCTTGAACAAGAGCTGACGCAAGCGGCCAAGCGTCGCGGCATCACCAAGTCGCAATTTATCGTTGAGGCGGTCGAGCGTGCGCTCGGGCGCAACAACCCGGGTGAGTTGTACCTGAAGGTGATGCAGGAGATGGCTGACTACCGTGTTGGCAAGTCAGCCAATGCCGTTTCGCCGTCGCAACCCAAGGCGCACAAAGCTGCGTTGCGTGAAAAACTCCGAACCAAACACGAGCAGGAAGGCGCTGACTACGCACAAACCTTGGCATTGCGCCAAACCGGGAGCGCCGAGTGATCGTGGCCTTGTTGGACGCTGGGCCGATGATTGCCTTGTTTGACGGCATGGACAAACATCACGTGCATTTTCGGGATTTGGTTACCCAGCCGAATCTGCCGTGGCGTTTGCATACCACTTGGCCCTGCGTGACTGAGGCCACGCACATGCTGGGTGACCGCGAACGACTGGCTTTATTGCGATGGATCGGCGCGGGTGCGGTGCAGATTTACCCCTTTGGTACTGAAGACCTGATGGACATGGTTGACAGGATGGCGGCTTACACCGATGCGCGCAGCGAAATGGATTTGGCCGATGCCAGCCTGTACTGGGTGGCACATGAAACAGGTGTCAGGCAGATACTGACCCTGGATGTTCGCGACTTTTCTCGGTACCGTTTGCCTGACGGCCGCACTTTTGAGATTTTGTGAATCGTGTGTCTGTGATGACCCGCAGCGTTCTTTTGTCCACCCTCATTAAACCTTGTGTTTTTGCGTTTGGTATGCATTGTTGGTATGTATTTAATTGCCGAAAGCCATCATGACCGCCACAACCCGAATCACGATTTGCGGTAAGCATCGACAAGCGCTCAAGCAAGCCGGAGCGCCGATTGGCGAGCTTGATTTATTGATTGCCGCTCACGCGCAGACGTTGGGCTTGACGTTGGGCACCAACAACACGCGCGAGTTTGAGCGCATTGAGGGACTAACGACCATGTTCAACAAGGACACCCCAAAATATGAAACATGCGTGGCCTGCGTAGGGCGGGTTTCAACCCGCCATGGCCGACTGAAGTCGGCCCTACAACACGCTATTCTTGGCGGCTGTGGTCGTTGTTTCACGTTAACGCTGGAGAACTGGGCCGAGTAAGGCGCCTGCATCATGAAAATAGAACTCTCTGTTCATGGGCAAAAGATGGACTATTCAGGGTCAACAGATGCTTGAAGCCGTTCTTCATGGCGCAGCCTCTGTTCAGCGCCGCGCCGTCGCCAAAGCCATCACGCTGCTTGAATCCACCCGTGCCGACCACCGCGCGCAGGCCGATGAACTCCTTACCGCCTTGCTGCCCCACACCGGCAAGTCGTTCCGTCTGGGCATCAGCGGTGTGCCGGGCGTGGGCAAGTCCACCTTCATTGAAGCCCTGGGCCTGTACCTGATCAATCAAGGCCACCGCGTGGCGGTGCTGGCGGTAGACCCCAGCAGCAGTGTCTCGGGCGGTTCGATTCTGGGTGACAAGACGCGCATGGAACTGCTCTCCATGCACGAAAAAGCCTACATCCGCCCCAGCCCCAGCAGTGGCACGTTGGGCGGCGTGGCCGAGAAAACCCGCGAGGCGATGCTGGTGTGCGAAGCTGCCAGCTATGACATCGTGATCGTTGAAACGGTGGGCGTCGGCCAGAGCGAGACGGCGGTGGCCAACATGACCGACATGTTTGTGCTGATGCAGCTGCCCAATGCCGGTGACGAGTTGCAAGCCATCAAAAAAGGCGTGATGGAGTTGGCCGATTTGGTGGTCATCAACAAGGCCGATCTGGATGCCAAGGCCGCCATGCGCGCGCAGGCACAAATGACCTCTTCACTGCGCCTCTTGGGGCTGCACGGCAACCCCGAGCACGCGCACCACAACGAACAAATATGGCACCCGCAAGTGATCCAGCTCAGTGCCTTGCACAACCAGGGCGTGGACGCATTCTGGGCCAAGGTGCTGGAATTCAAAGCGCTGCAAGAGGCCAACGGCAAGTTTGCAACGCGTCGCCAAAACCAGTCGCTGGCCTGGATGTGGGAGCGCATTGACGCTGGGCTCAAGCAGGCGTTTCGCCAGCACCCCGCCGTGCAGACGCTGTTGCCCCAACTCACCAACGAGGTAATCCAGGGCCGCATGGCGGCATCCACTGCAGCAAGAAATATGCTTGCAGCCCAGATAGATAAAGCGTGAGCAGCTATTTATTTCATATCAACTTTCAACCTTTTCATTTGACCCGAGAAAGACTTTCACCATGCATGACATCCTTGAGCAACTGGACAATAAGCGCCAACTCGCCCGCCTCGGCGGTGGTCAGAAGCGCATTGACGCGCAGCACAAAAAAGGCCGACTCACCGCGCGCGAACGCATTGATGTCTTGCTGGACGAAGGCACGTTTGAAGAGTGGGACATGTTTGTCGAGCACCGCTGCGCAGACTTTGGCATGCAAGACAACAAGATTCCCGGCGACGGCGTGGTCACCGGCTACGGCATGATCAACGGCCGCCTGGTGTTTATCTTCAGCCAGGACTTCACCGTGTTTGGTGGCGCTTTGAGCGAAGCGCATGCTGAGAAAATCTGCAAGATCATGGACCAGGCCATGAAGGTCGGCGCACCGGTGATTGGCATCAACGACTCGGGTGGTGCGCGCATTCAAGAAGGTGTGGCCAGCTTGGGCGGCTATGCCGACGTGTTTCAGCGCAACGTGATGGCCAGCGGCGTGGTGCCGCAGATCAGCATGATCATGGGCCCGTGCGCCGGTGGTGCGGTGTATTCCCCGGCCATGACCGACTTCATCTTCATGGTCAAGGACTCAAGCTACATGTTCGTCACCGGGCCTGAAGTCGTCAAGACCGTCACCCACGAAGAAGTCACCGCAGAAGAACTTGGCGGCGCGGTCAGCCATTCCACCAAGAGCGGTGTGGCCGACCTGGCGTTTGAAAACGATGTGGAGGCCTTGCTGATGCTGCGCCGCCTCTACAACTACCTGCCGCTGAACAACCGCCAAAAAGCCCCGGTGCGCAAGAGCGGTGACCCGGCGGATCGCATGGAGCTGAGCCTGGACACCCTGGTGCCCGACAACCCCAACAAGCCGTACGACATGAAAGAGCTGATCACCAAGACGCTCGACGACGGCGACTTCTTTGAGCTGCAGCCCGAATACGCCAAAAACATCCTGATCGGCTTTGGCCGCATGGAAGGCCAGACTGTGGGCATTGTGGCCAACCAGCCGCTGGTGCTGGCCGGTTGCCTGGACATCAAGAGCAGCATCAAGGCGGCGCGCTTTGTGCGCTTTTGCGATGCCTTCAACATCCCGGTCATCACCTTTGTCGACGTGCCCGGCTTCATGCCCGGTACCGCGCAGGAATACGGCGGCATCATCAAGCATGGGGCCAAACTGCTGTACGCGTTTGCCGAGTGCACCGTGCCCAAGATCACCGTTATCACTCGTAAAGCCTATGGCGGCGCCTACGACGTGATGAGCTCCAAGCACCTGCGTGGAGATGTGAACCTGGCCTGGCCCAACGCCGAAATTGCCGTCATGGGTGCCAAGGGCGCGGTGGAGATCATCTTCCGTGAAGACAAGGGCGACCCTGAAAAACTCGCCGCCAAAGAAGCTGAATACAAAGCCCGCTTTGCCAATCCGTTTGTCGCGGGAGCCCGCGGCTTCATTGACGACGTGATCCAGCCGCATGAAACCCGCAAACGCATTTGCCGCTCATTGGTGATGCTGCGCGAGAAGAAACTTGACAACCCGTGGCGCAAGCACGGCAATATTCCACTTTGAGAAGCACCCCCGTGCCGCTTCGCGTCTCCCCCTCAAGGGGGCGACACCAGTGGCCCGACAAAGCCGGTTCCACGGTGTCCCTGGTTACAGCACTGTGTATTGAATATCGATTTATGAAATGATTTGGAGCCAATATGTTTAAAAAAATCCTCATTGCCAACCGTGGCGAGATCGCCTGCCGGGTTATTCTGACCGCCCGCAAAATGGGTATCCAGACGGTTGCGGTGTATTCTGATGCCGACAAAGACGCCCGCTTTGTCATGTTGGCCGACGAAGCGGTCAACATTGGCGCGCCGCCCAGCCGTGACAGCTATTTGGTGGCTGACAAGATCATTGCCGCCTGCAAAAAAACCGGGGCAGAGGCGCTGCACCCCGGCTACGGTTTTTTGAGCGAAAACGCCGAATTTGCCAAGCGTGTGGAAGAAGAAGGCATTGTTTTCATCGGCCCCAAACACTACTCGATGGCCGCCATGGGCGACAAGATCGAGTCCAAAAAGCTGGCGGGTGCAGCCGGTGTCAATTGCATCCCCGGTGTCAACAGCGCCATTGAAACCGCCGAAGCCGCGGTCGAAATCGCCAAGGGCATCGGCTACCCCGTGATGATCAAGGCCAGCGCCGGCGGCGGTGGCAAGGGCTTGCGCGTGGCTTTCAATGACAAAGAGGCCTTTGAAGGCTTCACCAGTTGCCGTAACGAAGCCCGCAACAGCTTTGGCGACGACCGCGTGTTTGTTGAAAAATATGTCGAAGAACCGCGCCACATTGAAATTCAGCTCATTGGCGACAGCTTTGGCAATGTGGTTTACCTCAACGAGCGCGAGTGTTCCATCCAGCGCCGCCACCAGAAAGTGATCGAAGAAGCGCCCAGCCCGTTTATTTCCGACGCCACCCGTAAAGCCATGGGCGAACAGGCGGTGGCGCTGGCCAAGGCGGTCAAGTACCAAAGCGCGGGCACGGTGGAATTTGTGGTTGGCAAAGACCAGTCGTTCTACTTTCTGGAAATGAACACGCGTTTGCAGGTGGAGCACCCGGTCACCGAGTGCATCACCGGGCTGGACCTGGTGGAGCTGATGATCCGCGTGGCCGCCGGTGAAAAGCTGCCTTTGACGCAGACGCAAGTCAAGCGCGACGG